>ENA-OQCF01000198-OQCF01000198.1-human-gut-metagenome-genome-assembly--contig:-NODE-198-length-23069-cov-8.948740_pt1 | contig 23069 bp, 25 predicted proteins | sample MGYA00242756_ERZ504573 | MGnify/ENA primary metagenome ERZ504573 (study PRJEB26092, sample SAMD00036240) | human gut metagenome | host: Homo sapiens | study: EMG produced TPA metagenomics assembly of... | reverse complement strand
CCGAGAGTGCCAAGGTTATTGAGCGCGCGGCGCGTGCGGATACGAGGCCTGTGAGCTTTCTTTTGGGCGAACGCTGGCTCGACCAGATGATGCCGCTGTTTGAGCGCCTGGTTGTGCGCGAGGGCGCAGGTCCGGTTCCTGTGTTCGTGGCTCCATGGAGCTCATGGAGCAGTTGACGGGCTTTAACGTGACGCGCGGTGCGCTCGCGGCGTTTCGTCGCCCGCGACAGATTCCGGTTGATGAGTTTTTGGGCGGCGTCGTAAAAGCTGCGGGGGAGCGTCCGGTGCGCGTGTGCGTGCTTGAGGGCATTGTCGACCATACCAATGTGGGCGCGATTTTCCGCTCGGCGGCGGCGTTGAATGTCGACGGTATTCTGGTGAGCCCTACGTGTTGTGATCCGCTATATCGTCGTTCTGCCCGTGTGAGCATGGGCACGGTGTTTCAGGTGCCGTGGACGCGTATTGGCAGCGAGGCGCGCGTATGGCCGCACGATGGCCTGGCTGCGCTGCACAATGCCAGGTTTTCCTGTGTCGCCATGGCGTTGACGGATGATTCCGTTTCGCTGGACGATCCCGTGCTGCAGGAGATTGATCGCCTGGCGATCTTTATGGGCACCGAGGGCGCCGGCCTGGGCGCCAAGACTATCGCGGGCTGTGACCGGGCCGTGCGCATTCCGATGGCGCACGGGGTTGATTCGCTTAACGTGGCTGCGGCGAGTGCCGTCGCCTTTTGGCAGCTGTGCCCGCACGTGAGCAACGAGTATCACTACCAGCCGGGGCTGTATCGCTAGGTAGATAGTTCGCACCGGGCTCTGATTCGGGGTGTTTCGGTCGACGCCGGTCGGTGCTAAGCTGGTATTGGCTTTGTCTTAATTTGCTGTTTTGTCGGTTGACGTGCACTTGTGGGGAGGGCGTGTGGCTAAGAAATCTACGTCTATCGATGTAACGCAGGGCGTCATTTGGCAGCAGCTGCTGTCGCTGTGCGTTCCCATCTTCTTTAGTTCGTTTTTTCAGCAGGCATACACGCTTATCGGTACCTATATCGTCGGTCAGTTTGGCGGCAAGCTCGCACTGGGTGGCATTCAAGCACGATGGTGCTCACCGAGCTCTGCATTGGCTTTTGCGTTGGCGTCGGCGCCGGCTGCGCAGTCATTACTGGTCAGTATTTTGGCCAGCACGATGATGACCGGCTGAGCCGTTCGGTCCATACGGCCATGACGCTCGCGCTGGTGGGCGGTATCGTTTTCTCGATTCTTGGCATAGTGTTCGTTGAGCCCATGCTGGTGCTTATGAACACGCCGCATGAACTATTGGCCGAGGGCGCGGCCTATGCTCGTTGCTATTTTGCCGCCATGGTTGCGGCGCTGCTGCTCAATATGGGAACGGCACTGCTGCGCGCCGTGGGCGACACGCGCGGGCCTGCTGTGATCATCGCTTCCGGCTGCCTTGTTAATGCGGTGCTGGATGTCATCTTCGTTGCCGTGCTTCATATGGAGGCTCTGGGCTGCGGCATCGCGGTGGCGCTGACCATTTGCTCCAACGCCACGATGATCGTGATTCGTATGATGCACGCACCGGGTGCGTGGCGGCTTTCGCTGTCCAAGCTCGGCATTGATCCGGGCATTTGTAAGAGCATGATCTCGTGTGGTCTGCCGCTTGGCTTTCAGTCTGCTGCGTATTCGATTTCCAACGTTTTGATTCAGGTGTCGGTCAACTCGTTTGGCGCCGATGTCACCACGGCTTGGGGTCTTTCGGGCCGCCTGGATGGCATTGTCTGGATGGTTACCGAGGCGCTTGGCGTGTCGATCACCACGTTCTCGGCACAGAACTTTGGCGCGCGCAACTACGAGCGCATGCGAAAGGGCTACCATACGTCGCTCGTGCTGTCGTTTATGCTCATTGGTGGCCTGTCTGCCGTGCTGCTGGTGTTCTCGGGTCCTCTGTCGCGTCTGTTTGTCGACGATGCTTCGATTTCGGCGTACACCACGACGATCCTTCATTTTATCGCGCCGTTCTACGCGATCTTCTCGATTATCGAAAACGCGTCGGGCTCCATTCGCGGTGCCGGCGTTAGCTTGCAGCCCATGCTGCTCACGATTTTTGGCACTGTCGTGCTCAGGGTGATCTGGGTGTTTGCGATTATGCCGTTCGATCCGTCGCTTGAGCACCTGCTGCTGGTTTACCCCGTAACCTGGCTCATCACGGCCACGATGTTTACCATCTACCACCACAGCGGCAACTGGCTCGGCCGCGCCACCGCCTAATGATCCGTAGGGGACGAGGGAAACGGATCATTTCTCTCCGTCGTGATGTTGATGATCTGTTTTCCTCCGTCCCCTTCGGATCAATTAGTATTCGATGCCTTGGCGGGCTAGGAGGCCTTCGTCGAAGTAGTGTTTGACGGGGCGCATTTCGGTTACTAGGTCTGCAAGGTCGGCCAGTGGCAGCAGGCCTCGGCCGGTGAGCACGAGCTCCGTGGTGGCGGGCTTTATCGCGATCAACGATTCGACATCCTCGCGCGTCACAAAGCCCCGTCGCATGGCCTCGCCGAGTTCGTCCAAAATGAGCACGTCGACCTGCGAGATCTGTTCGCGTGCAAGTTCCATGATCTGCTCGGCGCAAGCTCGGGCGTGTTGCGATCGGCCTGTACAATTCGCAGCCCCAGGCGTGGCGCCGCATCATGCTCGGCGCAGTGCAGCTTCTTGGCAAACTGCAGCATGAGTACGTCGAGCCCATAACCTGTGGCGCGCATCGCCAATCCCAGCGCAGCCGTGGTTTTGCCCTTGCCGTCGCCCGTATAGATCTGAACCTTGCCGACTTCCAGTGATGCCATCTCTGTCCTTTCGTGCCCGGCGTCGGTTTATCGCCGTCCGGGTTGGGTATTCTAGATAGCATTATCAACCCCAGTAGATGGAGTTCAAGCAGATGGAGATGGATGACAACAAACGCAGACGGAATATGATCCTCTACGTGCTCATCGCCTTCGTCGTCTACCTCGTGCTCTCGACCGTTCTGTTCCCCAACATCGGTCACACGCAGCAGATTACGAAGACCGATTACTCGACGTTTGTCAAAGCGCTCGATAAGAAGAGTGTCGACAAGGTCGAGTACAATACCGACGATTACACCATTTATTACACCAAGAAGGGTGAGGACGAGAACATCGCCTACAAGACGACCGGTGTGCCGAATGACGCGGGCTTTACCGATCGTGTGCTTGAATCCGGTGCGTCCCTGGAGTCGGTCGTTCCCGATAAAAACTCGGGTCTGATGACCTACTACCTGCTTACGCTTATTCTTCCCATGGCCATCTTCTTCCTGATCGGTTGGTGCTCAACCGCCGTATGAAGAAGGCTATGGGCGATGACGGCCCGTCTATGAACTTTGGCGGCGGCTTTGGCGGCGGCGGACTGGGCAAGTCCGGCGCTCGCGTGATTGCCTCCAAGGATGTTGGCGTGACCTTTAAGGACGTCGCCGGCCAGGAAGAGGCCAAGGAGTCCCTCAAGGAGGTCGTCGACTTTCTGGAGAATCCGCAGCGCTACGAGGAGATCGGCGCCAAGCTTCCGCGCGGTGCTCTCCTTGTCGGTCCTCCGGGTACCGGTAAAACCCTGCTCGCCAAGCTGTTGCCGGCGAGGCGGGCGTGCCGTTCTTTAGCATTTCGGGTTCTGAGTTCGTCGAGATGTTCGTCGGCCGCGGTGCCGCCAAGGTTCGTGACCTGTTTAAGCAGGCCAAGGAAAAGGCCCCGTGTATCGTCTTTATCGATGAGATCGATACCATCGGCAAGAAGCGCGATGGCGGCGGCTTTAGTGGCAACGACGAGCGCGAGCAGACGCTCAACCAGCTGCTGACCGAGATGGACGGCTTCGATAACCACAAGGGCATCGTCGTCCTCGCTGCGACCAACCGTCCCGACAGCTCGATCCCGCCCTGCTGCGCCCCGGTCGTTTTGACCGCCGCATTCCCGTTGAGCTGCCCGACCTGACTGGCCGCAAGAACATCCTCGAGCTGCATGCCAAGAGCGTGAAGACACAGCCGCCGATTGACCTGACCGCGATTGCCCGCGCCACGCCCGGTGCCTCGGGTGCCGATCTGGCCAACATCATCAACGAGGGCGCCCTGCGTGCCGTTCGCGAGGGCCGCAAGCGCGCCACGCAGGACGATTTTGAGGAGTCGGTGGAGGTCGTCATCGCCGGCCAGCAGCGCAAATCAACGGTGCTGTCCGACCATGAGAAGCAGGTGGTGTCCTACCACGAGATCGGCCATGCTATCGTTGCCGCTCGCCAGAAGGGCTCTGCGCCGGTCACCAAGATCACCATTGTGCCACGCACGAGTGGCGCTCTTGGCTACACCATGCAGGTCGAGGAGGACGAGCGCTTCCTGACCACGCGCCAGGAGGTGCTGGACAAGCTCGCCGTCTACTGTGGTGGACGTGCCGCCGAGGAGCTCATCTTTGGCGAGATGACGACTGGTGCTGCCAACGATATCGAGCAGGCCACCAAGCTCGCCCGCAACATGGTGACGCGTTTTGGTATGTCCGACGAGTTTGGCATGATGGCGCTCGGTACCGTGCAGAACGCGTACCTCAACCAGGATACGTCGCTCACCTGCGCCCCCGGCACGGCCGAGCGCGTGGACGCGATTGTCGCCAAGCTGATCGAGGACGCGCATGATCGCGCCCTGCAGATCCTGAAGGAGAACAAGTTTAAGCTCCATGAGCTGGCTCGTTATCTGTACAAGAAGGAGACGATCACGGGCGAGGAGTTTATGAATCTCCTCACGCGCGAGAATCCGCTGATGCCTAAGCAGCAGTAGCGTTGCATTCGGGTCAGTAAATATCGACGCCCCATTTGAGTGCCTATCTCAAATGGGGCGTTTTGCTTGGGAGGGATATGTATGAAGATCGTGGTGAGTGCCTGTTTGATGGGCGAGGGCTGCAAGTATAACGGGCTCGACAACTACCTTCGCGAGCTGGTCGAGGCTTGCGAGCGCACGGGAACCGAGGTCCTGTTGGTGTGCCCCGAGGTTTTTGGCGGTCTTCCGACGCCGCGCAAGCCGTCCGAGATCGTGAACGGCGAGGTCCGTACCTGCGAGGGCGTGTCCGTTGACCGGGAATTCCGCCTGGGCGCTCAACGTGCGCTCGACATGTGCGAGCAGGCGGGCGGCCCTTCCGAGATTGCTGCGTGCATCTTGCAGGACCGCAGCCCCTCGTGCGGCGCGGGTCGCATCTACGACGGCACCTTTAGCGGTACGCTCACCGCGGGCAACGGCGTTTTCGTCGATCTGTTGCTGCGTCACGGGTACCGTGTGATTCCGGCTAGCGAGTTCGACCCCAAAATACTTGAGCAATAAAAAACCACCACAAAGGTGACTGTCCCCTTTGTGGTGGTTTTGGGTTAGGCCTAGAGCGTGTGGCCGTAAGCGTCGGCGGCTTGATGGCGGCGGCGAACTTCTCGTCGGTGAAGGGCTCAGGGTTGCCCTGCTTCCACTCGTTGGTGGCATGCGCGTACTCGCACAGGGCTGGGATATCGGACTCGGAAAGCCCGACCTGCTCAAGCGTCACGGGCAGCCCCATCTGCTTGTTAAAGGCAGCGTAGCGCTCAAGGTTCTCGGTCTTTCCCGTATAGGCAAACAGCACGAGCACGCCCAGGCTTACGACCTCGCCGTGCAGGTAGGTGCCCTCACGCGGAATGCTGCAGGTGGCGTTGTAGAACGCGTGCGCCACACTTGAGTTGTAGTAGTAATCGTTCTGGTTGGTCAGGTTCGAGACATAGCCCGTGTTGACCACGATATCGAGCGCGATCTGCTTGACGGCCTCGCTCGACAGGTTCTGGCGCACGTCCTCAAGACCCTGGACGCCATAGGTAAATAGCGGTTCGGAGCAGGTGTGGGCGAGTGCCAGGCCAAGACCGGCGGTGTGCTCCAGGTTGCCGGCGCTCGTGGCGTACTCGACCTCGGGCTGCTTAGACAGGGCATCGCCCACGCCGGCCCAGAAGTATTCTGCCGGTGCCTCGGCGATGATCTTGGGGTTGATGAAGATGTGAGCGGGGCGGTTGGGGTACGAATAGCCCTCGAGCGAGCCGTCGTCGTTGTAGACAACGGCAATGGCGGTCGCGGCGGAGCAGTTGGAGCAAATCGTCGGGACGGTGAAGACGATCTTCTTGAGCTCGATGGCCGCCGTCTTCACGGTATCGAGCGCCTTTCCGCCGCCACAGGCAATGAGCACGTCGGCTTTCTGGCAGGCAGGGGAGTTCACGACCTTGGCGATATTGGCACGCGTACTGTTGGTACCGTAGACGCGCGTCTCCAGAATCTCGACGTCGGTACCTGCCAGCGCAGCTTCGATACCGGGAAGTGCTGCGGCCAGTGCCCGCTTGCCACCGATGATCGCGACCTTTGTCGCGCCGTACTCCGCCAGTGCGCCGGGCAGCTCGTCAAAGCAGTCTTCGCCGACGGTATAGTCGCTCATTCCAATTGTGCGCATAGGTACCTTCTTTCGTGAGATAGAGTGCTTTCAGGTATTTTGCTCCTAGAGAAGGGCTGTAATAGCGAGAAATTTCGAACGTATAAAACCAGTGTTGAGGGTTTTTCGGCGGCGTTGACCGTGCTACCATACACCGCATAAGCGTTGATGGGGGCGAGTAGTCGGCCGTCCGCATGCTACAGAGAGCGGGAAGCGCTGAGAACCCGTGCATGCGACCGATGAAAATCACCCCGGAGCTGCGGTCCCAACGGGCGCGCCGCACAGGCACGTCTTAGTAGATATCGCCGAGATGGTCGTCGATACAGGCCAGCCGAGTAACGGATGCGAGCGCGCGAATATGCGGGCGAGGGCATCTAAGCTGGGTGGTTAAGCGAAGAGCTTTTGCGAGCGTACAGCTCGATTTGTGGCGCTTCGTCCCAGCTTGTAGGGACGGGCGCTTTTTTGGTGCCCAACGGGCGTGCGCGCCCACGACATGAAAGGGGTACCGTGGCAAACGAGTACAAGCAGACGATGAATCTGCCCAAGACCGGTTTTCCCATGCGTGCCGGTCTTTCCAAGTCCGAGCCCAAGCGACTCAAGGACTGGCAGGACAACAAGGTCTACGAGCAGGTTCTGAAGAAGAACGAGGGTCACAAGAAGTTTGTGCTGCACGACGGTCCTCCGTACGCCAACGGTCCGATCCACATCGGCCATGCCATGAACAAGATCTCCAAGGACATGATCAACCGCTACTGGATGATGCAGGGCTATGAGGTTCCCTATGTCCCCGGTTGGGACTGCCATGGTCAGCCGATCGAGCACAAGGTCGAGGAGAAGCTCGGCACCGAGAAGTTCAACCAGACCCCCACGGCCAAGATTCGTGAGCTCTGCAACGAGTTCGCTGTTGAGAACATCGAGCTGCAGAAGGCCGGTTTCCGTCGTCTGGGCGTGCTCGGCGACTGGGATAACCCCTATCTGACGCTCTATCACCAGCACGATGCCGCCGACATCGAGGTCTTCAAGGCCATGTTCGATAAGGGCATGATCTATCGCGGCCACAAGCCGGTTCACTGGTGCAAGCACTGCCACACCGCGCTGGCCGAGGCCGAGATTGAGTACTCCGACGAGACGAGCCCCTCCATCTTCGTGCGCTTTGAGATGACCTCCAAGCCCGCCGGCCTAGAGAACTTCGACGGTCCGGTCGACTTTATCATCTGGACGACCACGCCGTGGACCATCCCCTCTGACCAGGCCGTTTCCCTTAAGCCCGGCGCCGCCTATGTCGCCGTTGAGCACGATGGCCGTGCCGAGGTCATGCTCGAGGACCTGGCTCCCAAGTGCTGCGAGGAGTTTGGCTGGGAGTACACCCCGGTTATGGTCGCCGGCAAGCCTATGTGGTTCCCGCTGAGACCTTCCACCACATCCACTACAAGCAGCCGATCTTTGACGGTGTTGAGGGCGTGGCGCTGCTGGCCGATTACGTCGGTGTCGACGACGGTACCGGTATCGTCCACAACTCGCCTGGCCACGGCGTCGACGACTACTTCGCCTGCCTCAAGGAGGGCATCACCGACATCTGCATGCCGGTCGATGACGACGGCAAGTTCTACACCGGCGAGGAGTTTGGCACCGGTGTCCCTTCAGCGGTATGGATACCGATGAGGCCAACCCGCATATCATCGAGTTCCTGCGCGAGCGCGGCACCCTGGTTCTCGAGAAGAAGATCACGCACAGCTATCCGCACTGCTGGCGCTGCAAGCACCCGGTGCTCTTCCGTGCTACCGACCAGTGGTTTGTCTCGATGGACAAGACCGGTTTGCGCGAGCAGGCTGGCAAAGAGGTCCGCGAGAACGTCAAGTGGTATCCGGCCCACGCGGCCAACCGCATCGGTGCCATGGTCGAGCAGCGTCCCGACTGGTGCATCAGCCGTCAGCGCAACTGGGGCGTGCCTATCCCCAGCTACACCTGCGCCGACTGCGGCGAGAAGGTCATGAATGATGCCACGCTCGACGCCGTCATCAAGCTCTTCCACGAGAAGGGCTCCGACGCCTGGTTCACCGACGCTCCCGAGAGCTACCTGGGTGAGGCCTGCGTCTGCCCCAAGTGCGGCGGCCATCACCTCAAGGCCGATAAGGACATCCTCGACGTGTGGTGGGATTCCGGCGTCTCCTGGAAGGCCGTCTGCGAGTATCGCCCCGAGCTTGAGTACCCGGCTGACGTGTATCTCGAAGGCTCCGACCAGCACCGCGGTTGGTTCCAGAGCTCGCTGCTCACCTCTGTGGGCGCCAACGGCCATGCTCCGTACAAGGCAGTCGTCTCGCAGGGCTTCACGCTCGACGGTCAGGGCCGCAAGATGTCCAAGTCGCTCGGCAACGTCATCGACCCCAACAAGGTCTGCGACGAGATGGGCGCCGACATCATCCGCCTGTGGGTCGCCTCGGTCGACACCAGCTCCGACGTTTCCATCGACCACGAGATTCTCGCTCGTACGTCCGATGCCTACCGCCGTTTCCGCAACACGCTGCGCTTCCTGCTCTCCGAGCTCGAGGGTCAGTTTGAGCCCGAGACCGACGGTGTCGCCTTTGCCGACCTGCTGCCGCTCGACAAGCTCATGGTTGCCCGCCTGACCCAGGTCCAGGCCGAGGTCGACGACGCTTACTCCTGCTACGAGTTCCCGCGCGCCTACCGTGCGCTTTACGACTTTGTGGTTACCGAGCTCTCCAACGTGTACCTCGACGCCCTGAAGGATCGTCTGTACTGCGAGAAGCCCGGCTCGCTCGAGCGCCGCAGCGCTCAGACCGTGCTCGCCGAGCTCTTCTCGATGCTCATGCGCGATCTGCAGCCGATCTTGTCCTACACCGTCGACGAGGCCATGGCCTATGCGCCCGCCGGCTGCGTCGATCACCAGAAGTACGCCGCGCTGCTCGATTGGTACAAGTCGCCTATCACGGTCGACGAGGCCAATGAGTTTGAGGGCGTGCTCGAGGCTTCGCTCGAGCTCCGTAGCGCCGTGACCAAGGCCCTTGAGGATGCCCGTTCTGCCGGCACCTTCACCAAGAGCCAGCAGGTTCGCGTCAAGGCGGTCGTTCCCGCCGAGATGTATGCGCTGTTGACCGGCGACAAAGCCGTCGACCTGGCCGAGTTCTACATCGTCTCCGATGTTGAGCTGACCCAGGGCGAGGAGCTTTCCGTTGCTATTGAGGCTGCCGAGGGCGAGTGCTGCGACCGTTGCTGGAACTATCGCACCACTGTCGGCGAGTACAACGGCCACGCGCATATCTGCAAGCGCTGCGCTGACGCTTTGTAGGTTACGGCGTTCGTAGACGCCGTAACTACCGACGCTGCGCGGGCCGCATTTGGACAATCTGACGTTCAATTTCAAGGGCGCGACCGAAAGGTCAGCGCCCTTTCATTTCACGTCATCTTGTCTCAAATGCGACCTGCTCGCTCATTTATGCTCTACCTGCGGTGTTTCCGTTCTTGGGAGATTTGTCGCTTCTTGCTTGCGTCAATGTATGATTATCTACTGCGTTAAACGGAATTCGATTATTCTTGAGGGTAGGGGATTTCTTTGGGTCGTGGTGCGGATATGACGCCGCCTTTGCGTTGGCGGTTGGGTGTTGCTGGTGGGGTAGCGCTCGTTGTGCTGCTTGTTGACCAGCTGACCAAGCTTGCGGTTCGTGCCGTTGGCGATGCCCTGCATGTGACCGTTATCCCCGGCGTGATCGATTTTCTGTTTGTCCGCAATATCGGAGCCGCCTTCAGCATGGGCGAGGGGCATGGCATAGCGTTTGCCGTGCTGGCGCTTGCGGTCATTGTCGCCATTGCCTTGTACTTGCTCCGTGCGCCTCGGCTCGCTCGTCTTGAGGTTGTGGGCATGGCTATGGTTGCGGGCGGTGCTATTGGCAACGCGATCGATCGCCTTGTCTTTGGCTTCGTGACCGATTTTATAGCCACCACGTTTATCGACTTTCCCGTCTTTAACGTGGCCGATATTGGCATTACGGTCGGCGTCGTGCTGGCGTTCATCGGTTACATGTTCTTGAGCCCCGCCGCTCGTGAGGTCGATGCGACTGCCGAACTCAACGCCCGTGACGAGGCCCGCGCCAAACGCAAAGCCAATCAGCGTGGGGAGCGTGCCCGCAAGATTCGCGAAAGGAACGAGCGCTAATGGCCGACATCCATATTCTCGTTGCCGACGATTCCGTTGGCCAGCGTCTCGATGCCTTTTTGGGCGCCAACGATGGCTGTCCCACGCGCTCTGCCTGCGCGCACTTGATCGAGGGCGGTGCCGTTGCCGTCAACGGCGAGACCTGCCTGTCAAAAAAATATGCTGTGCGCTCCGGTGACCGCATCTCGGTCGACCTGCCCGAGCAGCATGATCCCACCGATGTGATTCCCGAGGCCATTCCTCTCGATATCCGCTACGAGGACGACTACCTCATTGTGCTCTCCAAGCAGCGCGGCCTGGTGTGCCATCCCGCCCATGGCCACGAGAGCGGTACGCTGGCGAACGCCTTGGTCTACCACTGCGGCATCGATCATCTTGGTACCGTGCAGGGTGAGGACCGCCCCGGCATCGTGCATCGCCTGGATCGCGATACCTCGGGCCTTATGCTCGCGGCAAAGGACGACGACACCCAGCGCGCGCTTCAAAATCTTATCCGCACGCGCACGCTCGACCGTCGCTATATCACGCTCGTTCACGGTCACATCGCCATGGACGAGGGCACTATCAACACCGGTATTGCCCGATCGACGCGCGACCGCGTCAAGATGGCGGTTTCCGATGACCCCTTTGCGCGCCAGGCCATCACGACTTTCAAGGTGCTCGAGCGCTTTGATTCCACGCGCTTTGACGACGGCTACACGCTCGTCGAGTGCCATCTGTTTACCGGCCGCACGCATCAGATTCGTGTGCATATGCGCCATATCAACCACGCCTGCGTGGGCGATCCACTCTACGGTAAGTGCGATGCACGCGCCGATCAGGGCCTGACCAGGCAGTTCCTGCATTCTTGGCACGTGGCGTTCGACCATCCCGTGACGGGGGAGCGCATTGAGTGTCGTGACGAGCTGCCGTGGGACCTTGCCGCGGTTCTGGATGACCTGGCCTCGCGTTCGCTCGGCCGCACTGCCGCCGGTGACGAAATCGTCCCGCAGCTCGGCCTGCTCGAAGCCTAGCCAGTATTAGGTGGTTTCTTGAACTCGGTAAGCCTGCGGTAAGATATACGGTTGTTTACGTAATGCGTTGCTGGGAGCCTGCATGCTCGCCTTTTTACAAACCAACACACCCATCGTGATCTTCAACCAGATTGTCGTCACGCTGCTCACGGTCTGCTTCCTGTACCAGGTGGTCTTCTTTGTCATTGGCGCTCTTCGTGGCGAGGTCGCGCCTCCCAAGGCCAAAAAACTCCATCGTTATGCCTTCTTTATCGCGGCGCATAATGAGGAGGCCGTAATCGCCAACCTCGTTCGCTCCATCAAGGATCAGGATTATCCGTCCGAGCTTATCGAGGTCTTTGTGGTCGCCGACGCCTGCACCGACAACACGGCGCAGCTCGCGCGCGAGGCGGGCGCTGTCGTTTATGAGCGCAATGACCTTGCCCGCAAGGGCAAGAGCTGGGTCATGGACTTTGGCTTCGACCGCATCCTTAACGAGTATCCCGATACGTTTGAAGGCTACTTTATCTTCGATGCCGATAACGTCATCGCCCGCGATTACGTCTCCAAGATGAACGATGCCTTTGATCAGGGCTTCCATGTGGTCACGAGCTATCGCAACTCCAAGAACTTCGGCAGCTCGTGGATCTCGGCGGCTAATGCTACGTGGTATCTGCGAGAGGCGCGCTTTCTCAACAACGCGCGTAATATCTGCAAGACGTCCTGCGCTGTCTCGGGTTCGGGTTACCTTATCTCGGCGAGCGTGATCGAGGGCATGCACGGTTGGCAGTTCCATACGCTGACCGAGGATATTCAGTTCACCACGTTCTGCGCCATTCACGGCATTCGCATTGGCTATGCACCGGCGGAGTTCTTTGACGAACAGCCCGTGACGTTTAAGGCTTCCTGGAAGCAGCGTATGCGCTGGACCAAGGGCTTCTACCAGGTGTTCTTTACGTATGGTAAGCACCTGGTCAAATCGACCTTTCGCTACCATCGCTTTGCCGCCTACGACATGTTTATGACGATCGCCCCGGGTATGTTGCTATCTCTGATCTCGATGCTCGCCAATGCCACGTTCCTGATTGTGGGCGGTCTTTCGCACGGCTTCCTGGCCACCGAGGTTGAGATGCAGGCGTGTGCCGCTTCTCTCATTATGACCTTCGCCATGATGTATCAGACGTTCTTTATCCTGGCGCTGCTCACGACCATCTTTGAGCACAAGCACATTCACTGCGCGCAAAAGTGGCGTCTGGTGACCAACCTGTTTACCTTCCCGATCTTTATGTTCAGCTATATCCCCATTACGGTGGCAGCACTGTTCTTGAAGGTCGACTGGGTGCCGACGCAGCACGCCGTGAGCGTTACCCTTGACGAGGTCATGCAAGGCGCCAAATAACCACGATCAAAACCACCACAAAGTGGACAGGCACCTTTGTGGTGGTTTTTGCGTTTGAGCTGCTGCCCAAGGAGGTGTTAGATGGTCTATATTCCGTTTTGGATTTGCATCTTTGCCGGCGCGGCGATTGATGCCCGTGAGCGACGGTTTCCCAATCAGCTTGCCGGCGCGTGTGCGGTGGCGGCGTTTGCAGGCGTTTGGCTCGACAAGGGCGTTAACACGGCGCTTGACCATGCCGGTCTTGCTGCCATCGCCTACCTTGCCCTTATGCTTACTGAGTCGCTCTGGCGTCGTGTTCGCCACGCTCCCGGCATTGGTATGGGGGACGCCAAGGCACTCTTTGCCCTTTGTACCTTCGATCCCTTGGGTGGTATCGTCGCGTTTGCGGCTGCGCTCCTGGCCCTTGCCGCCGCCTGTCTCATCGCAAAATCGCGCTCCCTGCCATTGCTGCCGTTTTTGGTGCCGATATTTGCCATAATCGAGGTTGTGGGTAGTACACTGTAACCGTTTGCGCGCCCTTTTTAAGGAGCATGCCATGGCAACCAATCAACAGACAGCCGCCATTAAGGCGCGTATGGATCGCATTCCCGCGGCGTTGTCGCCCGAGTTGGTCGGGCGTATCGCCGCCGACCGCGGCTCAGGTGTCGTTAATCCCTATCAATGTGGTGACGACCAGGTCATTCGACGCTTCGATCGAGCCGCAGATGTGGGCACGCTCATGCGTCCGGCATTTATGCGCGATACCGAAAAGATTTTGCATCTGCCCGCATACACCCGTTATGCAGGCAAAACGCAGGTCTTTAGTTTTCGCAGCAACGACGACCTGTCGCGTCGCGGCCTGCACGTGCAGCTTGTTTCGCGCATCGCGCGCGATATCGGACGTGCCTGGGGCTCAACTGCGATCTGATCGAGGCGATTGGCTTAGGCCACGACTTGGGCCACACGCCCTTTGGCCATGCCGGTGAGCGATTCCTCAACGATATCTATCACGAGCGCACGGGTCGTTATTTTTTCCATAACGTGCAGTCGGTCCGCGTGCTCGACGCGCTGTACGGCCGCAACGTGTCGCTCCAGACGCTCGACGGCGTGCTATGCCACAACGGTGAGTACGAACAGCGTGTGTTTGAGCTTTCGGACATGAGCTCCTTTGACCAGTTCGACCTTACGGTTGAGGATTGCATTGCCACAGGTTACAGCGCAATTGAGCACCTGCGCCCCATGACGCTCGAGGGCTGCGTGGTTCGCATCTCGGATATCCTTGCCTACGTGGGGCGCGATCGCCAAGACGCCATTTCGGCGGGTCTGCTGTCACCCGACGCCTTTGACGATGACCTGGGCGGGGCATACAACAGCTGGATCCTTACGCATGCCTCCATCGATATCGTCGAGCACAGCTATGGTAAGCCACGCATCGAGATGAGCGAGGACCTGTTTGAGGAGATCCGCCGAGCCAAGCGCGAGAACTACGAGAAGATCTATAGCAAGGGCGGCATTGAAGGCGACTCCGAAGCGGAGCTGCGCGAGGCCTTCGAAAAGCTCTACGACCGTTGCCTGCAGGATATAAACGAAGGCGACGAGTCTTCGTATATCTTTAAGCACCACATTTCTCGCATTGAGCGGCAGCTTTTCTACTACGATCGCACCTATGCCTGGCAGGACGACAAGGATCAAGCGGTGGTGGATTACATCGCGAGCATGACGGACGGCTATTTCTGCGAGCTTACGAGCAAGCTGTTCCCGGGATTGAAGTTTCCGCACCGTACCTATATTAACGAACGGTAGTTCGTATTTATTCGGTATACTGTTGGTGGAAAACGTTTTTGATTGACGCACGGGATGGCTATGGACGACCTTTTTTCTGCTTCGACGCGCGAGCGTTCCTTTCAGAATGCGCCGCTTGCGGTGCGCATGCGGCCCAATTCGCTCGACGAGTATGTGGGCCAGCAAAAGGCCGTCGGTAAGGGTTCGTGGTTGCGTGCCGCGATTGAGCACGACGTGCTGTCGAGTGTGATTTTGTATGGGCCGGCCGGTACGGGCAAGACGACGCTGGCACATATTATCGCCAACCATACTAAGAGCGAGTTTGTCGAGGTCAGCGCTGTGACGGGCACCGTAAAGGATCTTCGTCGCGTGATCGACGAGGCTAAGACGCGCCTGAATACGTACGACCGCCGCACCATTCTTTTTATCGATGAGATTCATCGCTTTTCCAAGTCGCAGCAGGATGCCCTGCTGCATGCAGTTGAGAACCGTACCGTCATTATGATTGGCGCCACGACGGAGAATCCGTACTTCGAGGTCAACTCGGCATTGCTCTCGCGCGGTCGCGTGGTGGAACTTGAGCATCTTAAAGACGAGGATATCGCCACGCTTATTGAGCGTGCGCTCGAGGCGCCGCAGGGTTTGAACGGTAAGTTCTCGGCCGATGAGGATACGGTTAAGACCATTTGCACACTGGCAGCGGGTGACGCTCGATCGGCGCTCACGACGCTTGAGCTTGCGAGCGAGATTGCCGTCACGCGCCCCGATACCGAGGGAACGCCCGCGCCGGCGGCGGGGGAGCGCTATCCCATCACTGTTGACGACGTGAAGATTGCCAATCCGCGCCGTGGCTTTTCGTACGACAAAAACGGTGACATGCACTACGACATCATCAGTGCGTTTATTAAGTCTATGCGCGGTAGCGACCCCGATGCCACGATTTATTGGCTCGCGCGCATGATTGACGCGGGGGAGGATCCTAAGTTTATCGCTCGTCGTATTATGATTCAGGCTTCTGAGGATGTTGCAACGCCGACCCACAGGCGCTTTTGGTGGCGCATGCCGCGTTTAAGTCTGCCGAGGTCATTGGCTATCCCGAGTGCCGTATTAATCTGGCTCAGGCTGCTCTCTATGTGTGCTTGGCGCCTAAATCCAACGCGTGCGAGGCTTCGATCGATGCGGCGTTGGCCGATATCCATTCAAGTGGGCTCCGCGAGGTGCCGAGTTATCTGCGCGATCGTCATCGCCCGGGCAGCGACGAATACGGTGTGTATAAGTATCCGCATGATTATCCCGAAGGCTGGGTCGATCAGCGTTATTTGCCCGAGGGGTTGGAGCGCGGTGCGTTTTGGCAGCCTGCCGGCCGCGGCTGGGAAGAGTGGCGCGTAGAGCAAAGCGAGCGCGACCGTAGCGGCAATGCGCCAAGTAGGTCATTGGCACCTCGCACATCCCCTTTGGGTATCTTTCCCCTTCTTTGGGGTACCATGAACAGCGTCTGTATTTCGATTCCTTCGGGAGGCTTGTATGAGTCCCATTCAAATCGCCCTGCTGCTGCTCGCCGTTGCCGGTGTGTGGGCTGTTATCGAGCTCGCGCTCACACTGCGAAAGACCCGCACCGTCGTTGATTCGCTCGATAAGACCGTGAGCGACCTTAACAACACCATCGCCGAGGCTCAGCCTGTGGTGGCAAAGCTCGATGGTGCCGTTGACGAGCTTACGCCCGCACTTGCCCAGATGGAGCCGCTGCTTAAGTCGAGCAAGACTGCCGTTGACGCCCTGACGTCCAACCTCGTTGAGGTTGAGGCGGTCGTTCGCGACATCTCTGAGGTCACGGGCACCATGGCCGAGGCAAGCAACGCTGTGTCGAGCGTGACTGATTCTGCTGCTGGCGCCGTGCAGAAGCTTTTCAATAAGGTGAAGGCTCCTGCAGCCGACGCCGATCGCAAGCTCGCCGCTGCCGCCACCGAGGCCGAGCAGCCTATCGAGCGCGTTCTGATTGGTGAGGCTGAGGACGAGGCCGCCGATGGTGCGGTTGCGGCTCAGAAGCCCGCAGCCAAGCCTGCTCAGTATTACACCTATACGCCCGCCGAGACCTCCGAGGAGTCCTGCGATGAGTAGCGAAGCAACTTGCCCCATCACGCTGACTGTTGCCGGGGATCCGCGTCTGGCGCGCCTTGTGCGCATGACGGCGGCAAATGTCGGTGCGCTGTGCTCTATGTCCGTCGATCGCATCGAGGATATCCGTATGGCTGCCGAGGAGGCCTTCATCTTTGGCTGCACGGCCGTTGATTCTGACGACATTTCGATCAAATTCTACGTCGACGAATCGCACGTGGGCATGACCTTTACCTTTGGTGACCAGGCGACTGTCGATGAGGATGATCAGGCTGCCGTGTATGCCGAGCTCATTCTGGCAAGCGTGTGCGATTCCTACGAAAAGACTGCGGCGCCCCTGACGCTTTCCCTCGACCTCAAGGCGGATATCTAATATGACCGAACGTTCCCGGAGCGGTAAGACCGCTTGGGACAAGGAGAAAACCCGCGAGCTGTTTCGTCGCTACAAAGAGACCGGTGATCCGGACGCACGTGAGCAGCTCGTCATGTCCCATATGAACCTGGTAAGGTTTCTTGCCAACAAATTTAAGAACCGCGGCGAGCCGCTCGACGACCTCATGCAGGTCGGCTATCTGGGTTTGCTCAAAGCTATCGACCGCTTTGACCCCGAGCGCGGACTCGAGTTCACGACGTTTGCCACGCCTACCATCCTGGGCGAGATTAAGCGTCACTTCCGTGATAAGGCTGGAGCGTGCGCGTGCCGCGCCGTTTGCAGGAGCTTTCTGCCAAGGTCAACCAGGCCACCGACAAGCTCACCAATGAGTTGCAGCGCTCGCCTAAGGTTGAAGAAATCGCTGAGTACCTGGGTGTGACCGTCGACGAGGTGCTGGAGGCCATGGAATCGTCTTCGGCCTATACCTCGGTGCCCATCGAGGCTCCTGGCGCGTCCGATTCCGATGATGCCCCCTCGATTCTCGACCGCTATGCCGATGACGACAACGAGCTCGATTTTACCGATGACCGCCTGGTGATCGAGGAAGCCATCCGCGATTTCTCGCCGCGTGAGCGTGAGGTTATCGAGCTGCGCTTTGTGAAGGGCATGACCCAGATCGAGATCGCCAAGAAGCTGGGTATCTCGCAGGTGCAGGTTTCGCGCCTGCTGCGCCGTACCCTTAAGAAGATACAGGACAAGATCGACCCCGACGGAGTGATGGTTCGTTCATGATTGAGCACCCCCAACAAACCGACCGCACGCTGCGTGATACTCGTATTCTGACGCTTCGCATTTGGGCTGTCGTTGGCTGCATTGTCATCGCAGCCGTCATCTTTAACCTTATGGGTATCCTGGCGCCTGTTATCGAGTTTCTCGCTGTCGGTTCCATCATCGCTTTTGTGATGTCGCCGATCACTAACTGGCTCGAGCATCACGGCGTCGGTCGTGGCATCGGTTCGCTCATCGCGCTGATCGTGGTTGTGGCAGTGCTCGTCGGCGTCGTCTGCATCCTGTCGCCTATTTTGCTCGGTCAGATTATGGAAGTCCTGAGCCGTCTGCCTGAGCAGCTTCGCGTTGCGGGCGGTGATCTCAACGAGATGATTTCGCACGCTAAGACGCTCAACAACACGCCGCTCAAGGAGTACCTGGACGATAATCTGTCCTCGCTGGTTACTGTGGCGTCCAAGTACGTATCGCAAATCGCCGCTGAGCTCGGTCGCGGCGTGTTCCCGCTGATCACCAACACGGCCTCGCAGCTGTTCGTAATCTTCCTGGGTTTGGTGCTTGCCTACTGGCTTGCCTGCGATTATCCCCGTATGCACCACGAGGTCTGTACCATCATCGGACAGGAAAAAGAGACCTCGTACCGCTTTATGGTCGCGATTCTTTCGCGCTCGGTCGGCGGTTATATGCGCGGCATGGTCGTGACGTCCATCTGCGGTGGCATCCTCGCCTTTATCGGCTTTACGCTCATTGGCCATCCCTACGCGGCACTCATGGCCGTCTTTACCGGCATCATGCACTTGGTCCCGGTTGTCGGTCCCTGGGTAAGCGCGGCGATCGCACGGTGCTCGGCTTTATGTTCAGCCCCATGCTGGCGTTGTGGACGCTCGTTGTGACCATGGTGGCTCAAAACGTCACCGATAACGTCATTTCCCCCAAGGTCATGCAGAGTTCGGTGCAGGTGCATCCCATCATGAGCCTGACGGCCCTCGTTATTGGTTCGGCACTTATGGGTCCCATCGGCATGGTCATCGCCATTCCGCTGTGCGCGGCCCTCAAGGGCATTTTCGTCTACTACTTTGAGAACGAGACCGGTCGCCAGCTCGTGGCATACGACGGCGCTGTATTTAAGGGCACGCCATATCGCGATGCCGAGGGCAACCCGGTCGCCGCCTACGACGCGCTTGGAGACGATACGTTCATTTACGAGTCCGAGCTCATCGGCAACGAGACCGCGCCCGAGGCCCAGGCGATGCCCAAGCCCGAGCTCGAGAATCCCTGGATCAAGCTCTCGGGCCTGCAGCCCGATGCGACGAGCTTTTTCAAGAATCCCTTCGCCAAGGACGATGACTCCAACTCGGACGACGATACCAAAACCGGCATCGACGGCTCCATGGACGATTCGGATTCCAAATAGGCACCGCTAGCGTTCTTGAAGTTGTAAATGACAAGAAACGCGAGCAAAGCGATTGATAAGGGGCCGGCTACATAGAAAAAGAGAACGTCAATTGCGCGTAGAGTGTAATAGCTTTATCGCCGGACATTACTGCATACAATACGTAGCCAAATGCTGGTTGGTTTGCGTACCAGCAGGAGAAAGCCAAAAGCGCTAAAAGTGCTACAACCAGAAGTGCATTCAGGACAAATCGTTTGCTTTTCATCGATCGCTCCTTCCGGGTGAATCTTATATGTAATTATACAGTAGCCTTTTTCAAAGCATCGCATACTCCTAAATAACGTGCACTTTCGCTGTAGGGTCGGCTTTATGTCGGCCCTCTTTTTTGCACTTGCGCGGCGGGATGGTAATATCGTTACGTTTGAACTGTTTCGATGTGAAACCGAGGAGATTCCCTCTATGAGTGCTGACTACCCGTCAATGACTACGGCCGAGATCCGCTCCAAGTTCCTCAACTTCTTTGAGGAGCGCGGTCTTAAGCTCTATCCTTCTTCGTCCCTTGTTCCCGACGACCCCTCGCTGCTGCTTGCCAACGCCGGCATGAACCAGTTTAAGGAGTACTACCAGGGCAAGAAGGCCATGAAGGAGATCGGCGCGATCTCCTGCCAGAAGTGTGTCCGCACCAACGACATCGACTGCATCGGCGAGGACGGCCGTCACCTCTCGTTCTTTGAGATGCTCGGCGACTTCTCCTTTGGTGGCGTCTCCAAGCAGCAGGCTTGCGCTTGGGCCTTCGAGCTTATCACCAAGGAGTTCAAGCTGCCGCTCGACCGCCTGTACTTCACCGTCTTTACCGAGGACGACGAGACCCACGACGTGTGGCGCTCCCTGGGCGTTGCCGAGGATCACATCTCGCGCCTTGGCGAGGACGACAACTTCTGGGCCGCTGGCCCCACCGGTCCCTGCGGTCCGTGCTCCGAGATCTACTTTGACATGGGCGAGGAGGTCGGCTGCGGTAGCCCCGACTGCAAGCCCGGCTGCGACTGTGACCGCTTCCTTGAGTTCTGGAACCTCGTGTTTACCCAGTACGACCGCCAGGAGGACGGCTCCATGCCGGAGCTGCCGCACCGCAACCTCGATACGGGCATGGGTCTGGAGCGCATGGCCGCCATCATGCAGCACAAGACCGCCAACTACGACGGCGATCTGATGCAGCACCTCATCAAGCTCGGTGAGAAGATCAGCGGCAAGACCTATGACGCCGACGATTACTCCGGCGCCAGCCGCTCGCTGCGCATCATCGCCGATCACTCCCGTGCCGTCGACTTTATGATCTCGGACGGCATCCTGCCCGGTAACGAGGGCCGCGAGTACGTCCTTCGCCGCCTGCTCCGCCGCGCCGTGTTCCACGGTCGCCTGCTGGGCATCGAGGGCGCCTTCCTGACCAAGTTCATCGACGAGGTCAACGCTCAGATGGGCGAGGCCTATCCCGAGCTGCTCAAGAACGTCGCACTCGTCAAGGGTATCGTCGCCTCTGAGGAGGAGCGCTTCTCCACGACGCTCGACAACGGCCGCGTCTACCTGGACGAGGCCCTGGCTGCTCTTGCCGAGGGCGCCGTGCTTCCGGGCGAGGTCGCCTTTAAGCTGCACGATACCTTTGGTTTCCCCATCGACCTGACCGTTGAGATCGCGGGCGCCGCTGGCCATGACGTCGACATGGACGGCTTCACCGCTTGCATGGAGGACCAGAAGGCCCGCGCCCGTGCCAACGCCAAGGGCGATGCCTGGGGCAGCTTCAACGACGTGTGGGTCGAGCTTTCCGACAAGGTCGCTGCGACCGACTTTGACGGCTACGACAACGACGTTATCGAGGGCGCCAAGGTTGTCGCCATCGTGCGCAACGGCGAGTCCGTCGAGTCTGCCGCCGCGGGCGAGGACGTCGACGTCGTGCTCGACCGCACCCCGTTCTACGCCGAGATGGGCGGCCAGCAGGGCGACGCGGCGAGCTTTCCGCCGAGGGCGTTGTTCTGACCGTTGCCGACACCAAGAACCACAACGGCCTGTATGCCCACGTCGCGCACGTTGCCGGGGGTACGCTGACCGTCGGTGCTACCGTGACCGCCGCGCTCGACGCCGAGCGCCGTGGTTTCCTGCGCCGCAACCACACCGCTACGCATCTGCTCGACGCTGCGCTTAAGCAGGTACTGGGCGAGCATGTCTCCCAGGCCGGCTCTCTGGTGACGCCCGAGCACCTGCGCTTTGACTTCACGCACTTCGAGGCCCTGTCTTCCGAGCAGCTCAAGGCTGTCGAGGACCTGGTTAACCAGCAGATTTTCGCTTCCAAGCCGGTCGTGACCCGTGTCATGGGCATCGACGAGGCCAAGGCCGCCGGTGCTGTCGCCCTCTTTGGCGAGAAATACGGCGACGTCGTCCGCGTCGTTTCCGTGGGCGCCGAGGACCAGCCGTTCTCCCGCGAGCTCTGCGGTGGTACGCATACTGCCAACACTGCCGAGATCGGCCTATTCAAGATTATCTCCGAGTCCTCCACGGGCTCGAACGTCCGCCGTATCGAGGCCGTTACCTCTAAGGGCGCCCTCGACTACATGGCCGACCGCCTGGCACTCGTTGACGCCGCTGCCGCTGCGCTCAAGTGCCGCGTTGACGAGGTTCCCGCTCGTGTGGAGAACCTGCAGGCCGAGCTGCGCGAGACGTCTAACAAGCTCAAGAAGGCGCTGACCGGTGGCTCCTCCGACGCTATCTCCAGCGCCATCGAGGGTGCCGTCGAGCTCGACGGCTATAAGCTCGTCGTCGCTGAGCTCCAGGGCCTTGAGGCCGCCGACCTGCGCAACGTTTGGGATACCGTGCACCAGAAGGTCGCCGGTCCCGTTGCCTGTGTTGTTGCCAGCGTGACCGAGAAGGGCACCCCGGCCCTGCTCGCCGCCGGCTCCGATGACGCCGTGAAGGCCGGTTTCCACGCCGGCAACGTGATCAAGCAGATCGCGGGTCTGGTCGATGGTCGCGGTGGCGGCCGTCCCAACATGGCCCAGGCCGGTGGCAAGAACGCTGCCGGTATCGCCGATGCCCTCGCGGCCGCCAAGACCGCGCTCGGCGCCTAAGTAGTCGCTGTGGTCGCGCTCGCGCTGGACATAGGGGAGACCAGGATCGGCATCGCGTCTCGAGCCGTGATGGCAAGATGGCGATGCCCGTCAAGGTGCTTCCGGCCGCTGAGGTTACCGGTATGGCCAAGACGTTCCGTTACCTGGTCGAGGACTATGAGCCCGACATCTTGGTAAGCGGGCGTCCCCTGACCATGGCCGGCGAGCCTGGCCCCCAGGCCGAGCGCGTTGCCGCCATAGCGCAAAAGATCGCCGACGAGCTCGATCTTCCGCTGGAGTTTGAGGACGAGCGCCTGTCCTCGCAAGAGGCCAAGCGTATCCTGCGCGAGCAGGGACTCAACGAAAAGCAGATGAGGGCAAGATCGACATGATCGCCGCCAGCCTGTTCTTGCAGACATGGCTCGATCGTAAAACGAGGAGGTTTCGCATGTCTAGCGCTTTCGATCCGCGCCAGCGAATCGTACACGACAGCCTGCGCCACGCCCTGCATCGTCCGGTCAGCGT
>ENA-OQCF01000197-OQCF01000197.1-human-gut-metagenome-genome-assembly--contig:-NODE-197-length-23083-cov-3.907693_pt1 | contig 23083 bp, 17 predicted proteins | sample MGYA00242756_ERZ504573 | MGnify/ENA primary metagenome ERZ504573 (study PRJEB26092, sample SAMD00036240) | human gut metagenome | host: Homo sapiens | study: EMG produced TPA metagenomics assembly of... | reverse complement strand
TTCTTTACTGCTAATCAATGCTTTATTTACGACTTATATTAACTTTTCGTCAAATCAATACCAGTAACCGTATACCGTCAATTCCCGTTAATGGATTTTTATTTTTGACTTTGTATCGGTTTAAAATCTCAAGCATACATCGGAATATCTCCAATCTTGTCGCATAAGCGAGATTTAATTTAAGTTCTTATCTCATCGGAATTATCTCCTGACACTTTAGTTTACCTTGAATTTTAGAAATCAGATTGAAATTTACGGTTTCACTCTGTATTATAAGTTTCCAAATTTACATTCCGTTTGAACTGCTTATTAAATTCAGCCTCTTACATTCTTTAAATTCAGACTACTCTGTGTACTGTTGTATAAGCTGTTCATCCATTGGTTTTAGTATTAATTTCCATTGGACTTATCTCCGTTTCGGACTTATTTTGCTTAAATAACGATTAAGCTTTCATTGGACTAACCACCAATTTTTTAGATTTCAATATATATTAAGTTATAATTAAAATTCCGTTCTCCCGAGTATTAAATTCGATAACCTTTAATGCTTAATTGGACGAATTTCAATCATAAGATGTAGATTGCTAAAGACGAATTCGGAATGCTCTTGCGATTAAAAATTAATAAATATGTTTTTATAACATCAAAATAATCAGCTGTTCCGACAAAACAAGTAAGAATTAGAAGATCATCTCTTAGAATACACGGGCTGTAGAGTTAGGTGGTAAGCTCCGCATATAATCTCTGATTTGTTTGAAGTAAGGTTTTCTTGCTTTCATTTTTAAAACCTCCTTAAGTTCTTTTCTTTGTCTATATTATACAGTTAGTTGTCCACATTGTCAACACTTTTATTAAAAATATTTATAATTTTATTTTTAGAAAATCTATTGAAGTAAAATTTACATTGTGTTATAATAAAAATGTTGGGGTGTTTATCAGTCGGCAACTTTTTTGAGTGCCGACTTTTTTCTTTTTTATATACTTCAAAATGCCTAAATATTGATTATAGCTAAACTTTAGTGTATTATTATGATGTCATAAAGTATTAAAGAGGTCATAATTGTGAACGATAAATTGCATATCAGAACGGCACAAATAAGCGACGCCGAAGAATTGCTCGCTATATACAAACCATATATTGAAAACACGGCAATCACATTTGAATACGATGTGCCAAGCATTGAAGAATTTGCAAATCGCATAAAAACTACGCTCAAAAGGTACCCTTATATTGTAGCCGAACTCAACGGAAAAATTGTCGGCTATGCGTATGCCGGAGTTTTCAAAGGCAGAAAAGCGTATGATTGGTCAGTTGAAACAAGCATTTATATCCGCCTTGAGAATCACGGAAACGGAATCGGCAGAAAACTCTACGAAAAGCTCGAAGAAATTCTCGCAAAACAGGGTGTGACAAATGTAAATGCTTGTATTGCGTACACTGAACATGAGGATAAACATCTGCATAACGACAGTGTTTGCTTTCACAAAAAACTCGGTTATAAAACTGTCGGTATTTTTCATAAATGTGCATACAAATTTGATAAGTGGTACGATATGATATGGATGGAAAAATTTATTGCCGAACACAATGCTAATCCGAATGATATTATCCCCTACCCTATGCTGAATTGTGAACAGAACCATAAGATATAAGTATCCCCAAAAGTTCGATAAAAACTTTTCGGGGATTGAATTTGTCAATATAAATGGGTACTGTCATAATATTGCTTACAATTACTATAAACTGAAATTTTTAATAATATCCCACTTAATAATGCAATTTAGAATTTGTTTTCAGGCTTTGCAAAACTGTCTTTGCAGACATATCCTGCATATTCTCCGAGATCAATTTGCTTGATATCGTGACTTACATGTCTTTCGCTTACAGGAATCATTTCCATATAGTCCCCGTAAAGATACTTCAGGTACTTGTCATATTCTTTAGGAATAGGCAGTTTTGCATTTTCAAAATCAACCCATATCGCCTCATCAAGCCATTCGGCAGGAAAAGCTCCTCTTGAAACATTTCTTCCCATACTGTCAAACAGATATTTCGGATTTTTCATATTCTTATGAAGTGAAATAAGTTTGTTTTGAACCTTTTGCAAAAAGCCAAGCGGAAAAATCTTTCTCAAAACATTCGCACACAAAGAAGAAAATCTGCTGTTTGCATTCACCGAAGTACCTCTCCATTTATCAAGCACCAGCCATCTTGAGCTTGCAGTTGCTTTCATATGAATTTTCCGTAAGAAGGCATTGTTTGAAGTATAATCCTGTGCAAGCACATCAAGAAAAATTCCGTTATGAATATTGGGAAATCTTGATGTAAACTCAGTAGAAAGCAGAGTATCGTTTATTCGCAGTTTTGTAAAAGGGAAATGGCTGTCTTTTTCATTTTTTTGAGTCTGTGCAAAAAGATAATTCGGGAGTTCATTCGGCAATACCGAAAGAAACCTGTCGTAATCTTTTCTAAGCATCATAACATCTGCATCATCGTCCCACGGAATAAAGCCTTTATGCCTTACTGCACCCAAAAGACTTCCTCCGCCCAAGAAATACTTTATGTTATGCTTTTTGCAAATTCTGTCAACCTCAAGTAAAAAGCCCAAAAGTATCTGTTGAATATCATTAAGCTTGCCGTCATATGAATCGGAAAACATAAATGTACTGTCATCATCATTACCTCGTGGCCCGAAATAAGGAGAGCGTCCTTGTAGTTGACCATTGATAACCAACCAAGCTTTTTCAGTCTTGTGCAGTCAATGGCACATCCGTCCGTAGAATCACCTGCAGAAGTTATGTTAACCTCGCACTCATCAAACGAATCCGAAAGCGTAAGTGAAAATTCTGCCGAATTTACGGTTGAAGTATCTGAGCAGGCGTTATACACCTGATTGTTCTCACCGTTACAAAGAACAAACAGAACAGCAGAAATCAAGTCATTAATACTTATATAAGACACTTTGGGTGATTTGTTCTTAACATTCAAAGATTTTCCGTGAACAGCCGATTCCAGCATATTCCTTACAAAATCGGAACTTGAATTTGCAGATATAATCTTGCCGCTTCTAACTGCTTTGATTGAAAAATCATACATATGAGATGCAGAAAAATAAAGATTCTCAACAGACTGAATCAGCATTGCTTTTAATGAATCCGAATTAAAAGCGGAATGTGCTTTTTCTTTTTCGGAAATAACAAAATCTTTTCCGAGTGTTCCGTAAATCGAGGCGTCTGACACAAGAACAGTTTCTTTTATCTTTAACGCATTGACAGCCGAGATAATATTATTTGCCCTGTTGATATGATTTTTAAATACATCAACATCTTCAACTCTATCAGAAAGCAAAAATCCCGTTTCAATAAGTATATCTCCGCATTTATTAACCGAATTAAGTGAAGAATACTTTACGATGGAAAAATCTGATGAATCGATATAATCGAATCTCCTGTCATAGCTTTCGTTATCCTCTACAAGCAAAAATACAGCTATGTCTGCTTGTTTTTTTAAATTAACCATGCGAAGCGATGATACAAGAGAAAAGGCGAGTTCTCCGCCTCCTGCTATAAAAACAGATTTTCCGAATAATTTACGGATGTTCAAATTTTTATAACGCAAAGCTACAAGTGCTCTGTCCTGTTCAAATTGGTTAAGTAACAACTCAGACATAACTGTATTCCTAATTTCTGTTATTAATTTTCTTCAAGAATTCCGACTGCTCTTCTTATTCCTTCTTTAAGGTCAACAAGAGGCTTCCATCCAAGTCTGCAGAGTCTTGAACTGTCAAGAATTTCTGGGGTTTTTGCAAGAGCGGAAGTATCAACCTCAGGCTCCTTTTCATCTTCGGGATTGGCAAAAGCCAAAGTCATATTTCTCTCAGGGAAAACCTCACAAGCTGTCTTTGCAAAATTTCTTATTGTTGTATCTGATTTCTCATAAGAAATGTTATACGGTGTAACATTTTCACCGTTAAGCATAATGTATATGAGAGCAGAAACCGTGTCTGTAACATAGCAGAATGAACGGTTAGCTGCACCGTTGCTTTTGAGAAGAATATTTTCGTGACGAACAACATTTGCAATAAACTGCGCCCAGACACGATCATCCGTAAGACTGCTGGCACCGTAAATATAGCTTGGTCTTGCAATTTTCACATTGAGTCCAAACTGTTTGCAATAGCTTGCGGCAAGAGTTTCAGACGCTCTCTTACCCACTGCATAACAATTTTTATAGGAAGTAAAATCAATATAACCAATATCATCTTCGGAAATACTGTTTTTACCGTTGTGCAAAGCACCGTAAACTTTAAGGCTTGAAACAACAAGTACAGACTCACTTTTGCTTTCAAGAGCAAAATCAAGAATGTTTGATGTACCGCTGAGATTTGCGTTAATAGTGCCTACAGGATCGGTTTCAAATTGAATGTTACTTGCCTGACTTGCGGCATGAATAATAAAATCCGCTCTCTCACATTCAATCTTATTTGTAACATCGGCAACAACAAGCTCAATGTCATCTCTTTCAAGAAGAACGCCAAACTTTTTCTCGGCTCTCTCTCTGTTTCTTACGAACGCAAGGAGCTTGATGTTATTGTTATAAAAGTCATTTCTTGCGAGAAATGTGAGAACAAGATAATAACCGATAAATCCTCCTGCACCGGTTATAAGAACAGTTTTACCGTTAAATCTGTTCCAATCAACATTTGTATTTGTAATTTCTTTAATATCGGAAAAAACCGTCTTTTTTATATTACTTTGAACATTATAATCCATATTTAAGTTCTTCCTTTGCAAACTGCTTGTAGTTTTCATAATAGAACTGTGATCGCAATGTTGTGAGATCCTCAGGTGTTGTTACCTTAATGTTGAATCTCTCGCCAAGGAAAAGATGAACCTTTTCGCCGAGCTCAATAAAAAGTTCACTTGAGGAAACAGGGTTTGTAATACCTCTCTTGTAAGCTTCTTCGTGAGCCCAAAGAATTCTTTCCATTGTATATCCCTGCGGAGCCTGTGTAATGTACATTGTACTTCTCTGGTAACTCTTGCCGCAGGTTTCTCCGTCCTCACTGTAAAGAAGTGAATCAATACTCGGAGTAACGGGAACGGCTGTTTTGTACTTTTTTGTATCCTTAATACAGTTAGTGATGAGTTCTTCGCTGAGCATAGGACGAACACCGTCACAGATAAGGATGATATCCTCAGGATCTTTTGAAAATTCGGCAGTAGCCATTACGCCGTTGTGAATAGAATCAAAACCGTTAGCACCGCCCGGAACAACAGCCTTTACCTTTGGAACATTGAATGCCTCAATAAGCTCATTAAGGTAGCCGATCCAGTCAGCCTTACAGGCAACAACAATCGCATCAACCTTAGGATGACGGGCAAAATGCTCCATTGTGTGAATAATAATCGGCTTTCCGCCAACCTCAAGAAACTGTTTAGGCATATCGGAATACTTCATTCTTGCACCGATACCGCCTGCAAATAACATAGCTGTAACCATAGTAAGACAATCCTTTCAAAACACAAATCAGACTTCACTTTTAAAATGCAGTCAAATTTATTTTTTTAACAGCAGAATTACGCAGTAAAAAAACGCGTCTGCACTTTGATATAACTATTAATATGATACCACATTAATGCATTTTTTTGTCAACAAAAATACTTTGTACGAATGTTTTAATCGACTTTGCCGGTTTACGGTGAATTTCTTATACCGTATTTTCAAAATGCTTTTTTATTTAGGCACATCATTTTGACGCACAATTTAATATTTTTCATACCTTATAAAATTAATGCGAGAAAATGCGGGAATGAGTAAAATTGTTTTATTCTTTATTCCCATTTTTCTTTTAAGTATATATAAATACAGAAAATTTTGATAAAATAAAAAAAATTGCAGAAAGCTGTGTTATTTATGTTTGACAAAAATTTGATTGATTTATCGGTTATGTCTACCAAACAGATTGACAAAATTATCCGAAAAGCTAAAAAGATTATGCAGAGTCCCGCCGACTATCGACACGCCTGTGACGGCAAGATTCTTGCTACTTTATTTTATGAACCGAGTACAAGAACACAGATGTCATTCCAGACGGCTATGCTTAAACTCGGCGGAAGAACAATCGGTTTTGACAACCCGATGAATTCATCTGTTGCAAAGGGCGAAAGCTTAAAGATACAATTACAATTGTCGGCGAATATGCCGATATTATCGCAATGCGTCATCCTGTTGAGGGTACTGCCGCTGCGGCATCTCTCTATGCAGGCATTCCCGTTGTCAACTGCGGTGACGGCGTCACCTTCATCCAACTCAGACGCTTGCCGACATTATCACTCTCAGCTGCGAAAAAGGCAGACTTGATAACCTCAGAGTAGGTGTATGCGGTGACCTTCTCAACGGCAGAACAGTTCATTCGCTTATCAAGACACTTGCAAAATATCCGAACAACAGCTTTGTACTTATCTCAACAAAGGAACTCAGCGTTCCGCTTTATGTTATTGACATTCTTGAAAAGAACGGCTGTAAGTATGAAATTTCTCACAGCCTTGCAGATGCGATTACCGACCTTGATGTTCTGTATATGACAAGGATTCAGCGTGAGAGATTTGCAAGCGAAGAAGATTATCAGGCACAGAAAAATGTTTTTGTTCTCGACAAAGAAAAGCTTGACAAAGCAAGAGAAGATATGATAATTCTTCACCCATTGCCGAGAGTAAACGAAATTACAGTTGATATTGATGATGACCCGAGAGCGTTGTATTTCAAACAGGCTCAGTACGGTATGTACGGCAGAATGGCACTTATTCTTCTGCTTTTGCAGGATGATGAGTTCTTTGTTGAAAACAGACCGTTTGTTGTATTGAATCATCACTGCAACAATCCGAAATGTATCACACAGCAGGAGCCATATCTTCCGAACCTCAGCTACGAAAAGCTTGGTATGGTAATGTGCGGTTACTGCGACAAGAGAATAGACTGAGGTGTATTAAATGAGTGAACATAAGAAAAAGAAAAATCCGGCGGCTACTATGATGATGACCTCTCTCGCCTATATTGTACTCGGCATTGTGACGGTTGTCTTTCCGCAAAAGGTGCTTGATGTTTTGTGCTATGCACTCGGCGGTGCAATGACTGTTTACGGACTGTTCAACATAATTTCTTTCTTTGTTGACAGAGAAGGCGGAATGTACTTTGAGCTTGTAATAGGCGTTATTTCAACCGGATTCGGTATATTTGCTTTGTTTTCACCCACTTCAATTGCGGCAATAATCAATATTCCGATTGGCATTATCATTATTGTTGACAGCATTATGGATATGAAACATTCGCTCACGCTGAGATCGCTCGGTATGAGAAAATGGTGGATTCCGTTTATTATAGCAATTGTAATGATTATGTTCAGTCTTACAACAATTTTCTTTACAAACATTTTTGGTGCATTGCTTATGATTGCACTCGGAATTGCGCTTATTTATGAAGGTGTTTCGGGATTTTCACTTATTATTCTGCTCGGTCGTTATCACAAAGAATATGACCGCAATCAAAGAATGATTGATGCAGAAGCAACCGATATAAACTGAATATGATTAAACCGTCCGCAGAATTTACGGACGGTTTTCTTTTTATACGATAATGTATGCGCCGAGGTGGATACTGCAAAGAATACATTCTTTAACGGTAAGTTCTTCGGACTGCTCCATCGCCGATTTGTACAAATCAAGTTGCTTCTTGTAAAGTCCTGCAAGTTTTGTTATATCTTTTACCCTGTCGGTTTTGTAATCCACAATAACAAGCTTTCCGTCCTCAACAAACGCAAGGTCAACCGCACCCTGAATTATTACTGTTGCATCGGTTTTTACATCTTTATATTCATCAAATACTTCCGACGGTCTAAGCCTTGCGGTAAATCGTTTTTCACGCATTACAAGCTGTGAAGCAATTATACGGTCAATTAGTTTGGTTGACAGAAATTCATTAAGTGTTTTTCTGTCAATCATATCAACCTGTTCCCGTGTAAGCTTTCCGTCATTTAAAAGACGGTCAATTTCAGCATCAAGACTTGCTCTTGCCTGTTCAAAATTGCAGTATTGCAAAAACTTGTGGTGAGCAGTACCTCTTGCAACAGGAGCGGAATTATGTTCGGCCACAAATAACGGCTTTGAAAGAATCTTTTCAAAATAATCACCGTTCTGACTGTGTGCAATATCGGACGCACTTACCTTTTGCGGAAGCGAAAGAATATCCCTGTTTCTGTATTTGAAATCAAGATTCTTTTTCAAAAGCTTTGCATAATCAAAAGTATCATCGGGTACATCGGCAACCTGTAACAGATTTGTTGAAGTAATATCGTCCTCAAAGACATTATCCTTATCAATCAATTTTTCATCAACAATAATCTGCAATTTCCAATCTGATTCTCCGTTGTGCGGAATTACCTTTGAACCCGCCATAATATCGTTACGCAGATTATTGAGTGACGGGTGAACTAATGCACAAAGACAGAGCCAGTCGCAATAGCTTTGACAGCTTGTTACAGTATAGGGTTCAATTGCACTTTCGGACACAAGCTTTGAATACAGCCTTTCAAGATAATCGCTGCACTTCTTTACTGCACCGACACAGATAAGCTTTTCCTTTGCTCTTGTAAGTGCAACATAAAGCACACGCATTTCCTCGGCAATAAGGTTTTCTTCAATTTTAAGTCCGGTTGCAAGGCGCGGGAATGTGTTATAAACAACACCGTTGCTCTGTGTCTTAATGCCGAGTCCTGCCTTGCTGTCGAGAAGAATATCGTTTCTAAGGTCGGTTTTATTGAATTGGTGGGTTATGTCGGCAATAAAGCAAACCGGAAATTCAAGTCCCTTTGACGCATGGATACTGAGAACTCTCACGGCATTTGCAGAGTCGCCCTCATTTTGTGAAGATGCGTCAAGGTTTGACTTATTGGCAATAAGCTTGTCGATATATGAAATAAAATCAGAAAGCGTTTTATAGCCGTTGCTCTCAAATTTTCTTGCATATTCACGCAACAGCTCCGGGTTTTTAAGTGCCGAGTCATTACCGCTGACTGCAAGCGAAATCGACATAAATCCCGTCATTTCACACGCTTTTGAAATGAGAGCATCAACGGAATTTGTACAGGCACAATCACGCAGAATTTTAAGTTCATCAACAAATTTTCTTGCCTTATCGTTTGTTTTCGCATATTCGCAGACAGAAGAGTAAAGCGAAGATTTTCTGCTGTCACAACGCATTTCGGCAAGCTCATCGGGAGTGAACGCATACATGGGACTGCACAAAACCGACAAAAGCGAAATATCAATCCCCGGGTTGTCGATTACACGCAAAAGGTTGAGCATAATTTTGATTTCAACTGTATCAAAAAAACCAGACTTGTTCTCGCTGTAGGCAGGAATACCGCTGTTGTTCAGAGTGTTGACATAAGTTGCGGCCTTTCCGCTTGGACTGCGAAGAATTATTGCAAAGTCGCCGTAACGGGCTTCACGCATTATATCTCCGCCCTTAACTCTAAAGCCCGAATTAATCATATCGTGAATTTTATTCGCTATGTACTTTGCCTCAATTTCTTCTTTTTCAAGGTCTGAGTTTTCGGATTCAACCAATGAAATTTCAAAATTGCAATCATCAGACTTTGGGAACTCAGCGCCGTTTACCAGCCTTTCATCGGAATTATATTCCATTTTTGCGGATTCCTTGGTCATTATTCTTTCAAAAATGAAATTGACCGCATCACACACCTCAAAACGACTGCGGAAATTTCTGTCAAGAATTATAGTTGCAGGGTATTCGGGATTTTCTTCATTGAATCGTTTATATTCATTTTTGCGTTCAATAAAAATTTCTGGCTTTGCCTGACGGAATCCGTAAATACTCTGCTTTACATCGCCAACCACAAAAAGATTGCTTTCATCATTGCTGACCGACTTGAAAATAAGATCCTGTACATCATTTACATCCTGAAACTCGTCAACCATAACAGCATCGAATCTGCTTGAAATCTCCTGAGCCTGAACGGTTTTTGTATAGCCGTTTTCATCATCAGGCTTTGCAAGAAGTTTTACCGTAAGTGATTCAATATCGGCAAACGAGAGAATATTTTTCTTCGCCTTGAGTTCGGAAAGCTTATTGTCATATGCACGAACAAGTGTAAACAATGTAGATATGGACCTATGAAGCTGCGACAATTCATGCCTTGCATCTTCCTCACTCCAAAAAAACAATGATTGGAGTTTTTTCACCGTTTCTTTGACCTCATCTCTGTTAGATGAAACAGAAATTTTAATCGGATTATCCTTATATCCTTTCGGGCATTTCATTCTTCCTGTTTCAAAAGAAAATATTGCCTGTCTGATTTCATCCCATGATGAAGAAACAAATTTTAATTGGACATTGGTAAAATATGCTGAATCACCGACAAGCAGGGGTTCGACTGCATCCTGAAGTTTTTCGTCATCTTTTAATCGAAGAATAGAATTTTCAGTCAGATTGATTCCGTGAAGCACGGCACTTTGAGCATAGTCGATTATAATTTTGGCCCACACAGTTTTTTCAATGTCGGTTTCAGAATAGTTTTCGAGCATATCATCAAGCCATTTATCGGGGAACGGCTGAGTTGTAAGAAACTCGGATATTTTAAGGACTGTTTCACGCAGTTTTTGGTCGCCCTGTTTTCCTTTAAAAAGATCAAGCAGAGAGTAAAAGCAGTCATCTTCGCTGTCATAAAAGCTTTCAAATGTTTTATCGAGTGCCTCTTGTCTTAGGATTTCAAGCTCACCCTCATCGGCAATACGAAAATCTCTTGCAACATCGAGCGTATGAAAATATTCACGGACAATATCTCCGCAAAAGCTGTCTATTGTAGAAATATTTGCGCTGTACAAAAGCTGTCGCTGTGCAAGCAAATGAGCGTTATACGGATCATCTTCAAGAAGCTTGTTAACTGCCGCCTGTATTCTTTCTCGCATTTCGGCAGCCGCCGCCCTTGTGAATGTTACGATAAGAAGGCGGTCAACATCAAGGGGGTTTTTCTCCCGTGTAATAAGCTTTATTACTCGCTCTACAAGCACGGCAGTTTTGCCTGAACCTGCGGCAGCCGACACAAGCACAGAACCGTCTGTTGCATAGATTGCATTTTTCTGTTGCGGAGTCCAATTTCTTGACATTACTCTTCCTCCTTTCCGTTAATTTCGTTTGTAATTTCTTCGATAACGGTCTTGTTATCGACAGAAAAACAAGTTATCGGGTTACTCTGTCTGTAGGCGCATACGCTGTCGTAAGGGCAGTATTCGCATGAATCGTGACCGCCTTTGAGCGGTTTCGCTTCAATGTTGCCGTTATAGATATTTTTGCCCATTTCAGCGATGAGCATATCAACCTTTTTAAAGATTTTACCGAATTCTGCAAGTGTTGCAAGGCTTGTTGAAGAAACAGGCTCGCCCGCTTTAATTTTTACAGGAATGTATGTTGCGGCGTCTGACTTATCCATTCCGTGAATTATTTCTGTGTCTTTGAGCAAAAGTCCGTTCATCTTTAGCTTTTTATTAAGTTCGTCGGGCAGCTTGTCAATTGATTTCAAACTGTCTGACGAAATATACGGAACGGTTGCAGGCATATACAAAATCCCGGCAGGTACAATATCTCCGTATTTGTCACCGCCCGAAGTCTCGATTGAATGGAGATACAAAAGCATCTGAAGATTGATTCCGTAGAGAATATCGGAAAGCTTAAACTGTTTTGTGCCTGTTTTATAATCAATAATACGCAAATATGTTATATCGGCTCTCTGCATAATATCTACTCTGTCAACACTTCCGCAGACTGCAATTTTGTGACCGTCGGGCAGTGCAATTGTATAGGACGGAATATCCTCGCCAATTTTAAGTTCACAATCGGCAACAAAAAATTCACTCTGGGAAAGTTCCTCCATAATATGTTTCATCAGATACATCACATTATCAAGAATTGTCTTTAGGCGGTATGTAAATGAATTTGACTCAAGCTGTTCTTCACCGAAATATGTAACTGCATATTCCGAAAGATATGCACAGACAATTTTTTGGAATTTATCTTCTTCAAGCGATAAATACTCTTCCTTAGTATATTCGCCGAAAAAGCGTTCAAGTATATAATGAACAATCGTTCCGTACTGCATGGGATTGATTTCTGCTCTTTGTCTTTCCCGAACATTCAAGCCGTAATTACAAAAATAGGAAAATCTGCAAAGATTGAATTTTTCAAGCTGTGACGCTGAAATATTGAGATTTTTACCAAAAAGCTTTTCGGCATTTTTCTTGTCAAATATCTTAAAAGGAACTTTGTCTTTTGCATTTATGAGTGAATCAAGCTTTGCAGAATATTCAGGATTTTGTGCAAAAATTTCAAGCAATGATTCCGGCACTTTTTTGCCTTTTCCAATCATATCGGCAACTGTATCAAAAGCAGGGCGGAGTGCGTACATACTTTCTTTCTTTCCGTCAAAATCAAATTTGTCATATGCAATGATATTTTTAAATACCTTTTTACATTGCAGGACAATTTCGGACGCTGATAGGTTGTTCCCGTTATGTCCGATGAATAAAATGATACGGAAAGGAACTCACTTGCAGAGGTCATACAGCAATATGCCATAAAGGTTTCAAGATTATTAAGTGCCGCAAAATCATCGCCGAGTTCAATTTCGTTCATAGCAAGCATCTTTAACTCAAACGGTGAGAATATGCCCGAAGTGTGCGGTATTGCAGGAAAAATTCCGTCAACACAGCCAATGAGAAATGACGCTTTCTGCTTAGAAATTCGTACCCTTTGAGCGGTTGTTATCGTTACACAATCTATTGTTCTCGGAATATCTGACAATTGCATTGCGTTAATCTGCAAGCTCAAAAGCTCGTAATAACGCTTTACGGTCATTGATTTTGTACCGATTACGGCGGCGGTTTTGTCAAGAACAGTCATAAACATATTCCAAACTCTTATCTGCTCCGCACCCACCGATTTATCGTATGAGCGTTCAAATTCCGCATACATTCTGCGTAACGCATCGGGAACTTTAAGTTCTTCAAGAAGGGCATAGAACAGCTTTGAAATTTCAAGTCCGTTTTTATCCTTTGCATTTTCTTTGAGAAGGAGTAACGGTTCAATAACTGATTCACGCAGATTTTCAACCTTTGCAAGAACCTCTCTGTCAGAATCCGAAAACCTGTCAGAATAGCCCTTTGGATTCTGAACAAATTTATTTTTAAAAGCCGAGCCTGAAACATTCCATACAAAAAGATAGTTTTCAAAAAGGCTTATTTCTTCAACAGAAAATTCGGTTAAACCCGATTTCAAAAGTGCAAGCACATCTTCTCTGTCAAAATCATAAATAAGGCATCTGAAAATTGAGTTTACAAGCCTTATTACGGGTTTTACATCAATATCTGCGTGTTCATCGCTGAAATACGGAATTTCGTATTTTTCAAGAATTTCGGACAAAATACCTCTGTACGGCTCCGTATCGTGACAAATTACGGAAATGTCGGAGTAGAGATAACCTTTTTCTATAACAAGGTGCTTGATTTTGCCGGCAACATATTCGCACTCGTCATACATATCAACGGCATTATAAACACAGATATTTTCAGGAGCAATTTCAAGCGGTTCAATGTGCGGTCTGAAAATATTCTGTTCAAGCAAAGCAAGGTTATCATTTTTAAAGCGGTGCAAATCGGTAAGCTTTATCGGAACTTTAATATCAACTCCGTCACGCTTTGCATATTCCTTGAGAATTTTATATGTCTGTTGTGAGGTTGCAAAAACCTCCTCAGAACCGTCCGTAAGGGGATCAAGAGTAAGGGTAAAATATGTAGCGGTACAGTCACGAATAAGGCTTCGTACCACCTTGAGCTGTTGCATTGTAAAGCCTGAAAATCCGTCAAAGATTATCGTATAATCCCTGAGAACATTATTATTTAAAAGAATATCATTAAGCCTTGTCAAATCATCCATAGGATCAATATAGCTTTGACTGACAAGAGCGTCGAATGTATCACTTATGAGAGCGGTTTCGTTGAGTTTTGTCTTTAAGGTTTCATCGCAAACTAGCATTGACGCACTTCTGAGTTCATCGCTTGTAACCGAACTTTTCTTCAAATCGGAAACAGTCTGCAGCATAACATCAACAAGGCTTTTGTTGCCCTTTGATGAAAGCAGACGGAGTTTTTCGGTAAGCTCTTCAAGCGCAAGGCTCATTACAACGGCTCTTGTACCCTCGTCAATAACATTATCGGCTGAATTTCCCGTCAACTCAAAAACATATTTGCAAAGTCTTGAAAAACCGAACACAAGGACTTTTTCGGCTTTTTTTGCACCGAACACATCAAGCAGAGTTTTTTCACATTCAAATGTGCTCTGGTCAGGCACAATCAGCATTACTGGAAGATTACCGTCGGCAAGCTCGCCTGCAATCTTCAAAGTCTCGGTACTTTTGCCGCTGCCACTTTTCCCGAGAATAAATCGCAACATTTCATCACTTCCAAAAGATAGATTTTAAAAATATATATCAATAAAGATTCTGTTTAAATAATAACATATTCTGTGGGTCATTAAAAGGACTTCGCCGTTATTAAACAAAAATTTTCTGAAAAAGCTCTACTATAAAAAATTTATATTCCACCTTATCATCAGTTACCACACTGTATTCATCATCCGAAAGAGCATCTTTTGCCCTGTCTTTTCCCTCGTCAGCCGTAGAAATGCAGATTGACGGGTACATTACGCACCACCAATTATGACCTTCTGCATTGCCTATTGTTATGCGAAGTGCATCGTACATTCCGGCAGGTAGAGTGTAGCTTTCGTAACGGCGGATATCAAAGTGCATATTGACAATTTCAGCTTTTACAGGATAGTTATAGCCGTTTTTGTACACCTCATTTTGTGCAATTTCTTCTATAGTTTCAAGGTTTGCTTTTACAAATTCTTCGGCATCCGACTTTGAATTTGCCATATCAAAAAGAATTTTTGTCCTTTCAAGAACCTTGTCACGCACCTTGAGTTTAAGAGTCTGATCTTCTTCCGTGTCTGAATTTGCAAGTATGTGAAAACGAAAAACATTGTTAGGGATTTCAGCACACACCGCCTGAAACGGAATTACCGAATAGAGTGTTGTAAGTACGAATGCAATTATTGCTGATTTGATTAAAAGTATTGATTTATTTGTTTTCATAAAAATAACCTGTCCTCTCTTGAAATAAGTATGGACAGGTTATTGTAATTTTAATCAAAATTATTAAATTTTATCAAAGCACCTTACAGCCGTCTGAAACGGGCTTGCAGAGAAAAACTTCTTTGTAGCTTTCACAAAGCTTGTCATAGCACTTCTTGGCTCTGCGTGATGAAGTGAACACACCGAACACGGCTGAACCCGAACCGCTCATACCTGCTCCCCTTGCCTTTGATTTAAGCATAATGCCCTTGATTTCGTTTACTTCCGGAATTTGCAGAGCAAGTTCAAAGTCATTGAAGATTGTTGTTGAAATCATAAACATATCTCTGCTGAACAATGCCTTTACCATTTCATCGGTATAGCAGGCGTGCGGATTGAGTGCGTCAACCTTTTTGTATGCATCGGCAGTAGACACGCTGACTGTGTCTGGTTTGCAGATTACAATGCTGTCACAACGAAAAGAGGCAACTTTTTTGATTACAGTGCCGATTCCCGTACAAAGCTTTGTTCCGCCCTCAAGGCAGAAAGGAACATCCGCACCGACTTTTTCACCGATTTCTCTCATCTCTGCCGGCTTGAGCATTGTTCCGAACATATTGTTCAAGCCCAAAATAACAGCCGCACCGTCACTGCTTCCGCCGGCAAGACCTGCCTGTGTGGGAATTTTCTTGTCAATGTCGATATGAATGCCCTTAACATCCGTTTTGCAATAATCAAAGAACTTGTAAGCCGCCTTTGCACAAATGTTTGAATCGTCGCACGGCACGCCCTCACAGTTACATGAAATTGTCACCGTACCACTTTCATTGTCTGTGATTGTGATTGTATCATACAAATCAACGGCTTGCATAACAGTTGAAATATTGTGATAACCGTCTGCCCTCTTTGAAAGAACATCGAGAGAAAGATTTATTTTTGCAGGAGCAAGAACTTTTACTTCCATATTTTAACCCTTTTTCAGCTCATCAAGAAATTCTTTGATTCTTTCAAGCGCAATTTTAAGATGCTTGATAGAATATGAATATGACACACGGACAAAGCCTTCGCCCGATTCACCGAACGCAGTACCCGGAACAACGGCAACATGCTTGTCCATAATAAGTCTTGTACAGAATTCCTCACTTGTAAGACCTGTGATTTTGATACACGGGAACACATAGAATGCACCCAAAGGTTCAAAGCAGGTAAGTCCCATTGCGTTAAAGCTGTCCACAACAAGCCTTCTCCTCATATCATACTCGCCACGCATCATCTCTACATCCCTGTCGCCGTTGCGCAGAGCCTCAATAGCGGCATACTGTGCGGTTGTAGGCGCAGACATAATTCCGTACTGGTGGAGCTTTGTCATCTGAGCAATAACAGGAACAGGACCGAGTGCATAACCAAGCCTCCAGCCTGTCATAGCATAGGATTTTGAAAAGCCGTTTACAACAATGGTGCGCTCATACATACCGTCGATTTCAGCAATTGAAACATGGTTCTTATTGCCGTATGTAAGCTCACAATAAATTTCGTCCGAAAGGATAAAAATGTTATGTTCCTTAATTACCTCTGCAATTTCTTCAAGATCTTCCCTTTCCATAATTGCACCCGTTGGGTTGTTCGGGAACGGAAGTACAAGAAGCTTTGTCTTTGGAGTAATTGCGGCACGAAGGTCTGACGCTTTAAGTCTGAAATTATCTTCATTTTTTGTGTTGATAATAACAGGCACGCCGTCTGCCATCACAGTAAGCGGTTCGTAACAAACAAATGAAGGTTCGGGAATGATGACCTCATCACCAGGATCAAGCAATGTCCTGAAAACAAGGTCAATTGCTTCGCTGCCGCCGACAGTTACAAGCGTCTGCTTTTTGGCATCATACTCAATACCGAATCTTCTCTTGTAGTAAGCTGCAATTTCCTCACGAAGTTCAGCAAAGCCTCTGTTCGGAGAATACCATGTCTTACCTTTTTTCAGACTGTTAATGCCCTCTTCACGGATGTGCCACGGCGTCTGGAAATCGGGTTCGCCGATACTCAGAGAAATGACATCGTCCATTTCGTTAGCTATATCAAAAAACTTACGGATACCCGAAGGTTTTACCGTTGAAATCTTTTTATTAATAAAATTATTGTAATCTATCACAGAATTAAATGCCTCCCGTCACGCTTCTCTTCATCGCTGAAAAGGCACGCCCCTCTGTCCTTGTAGCGGCGCATAATAAAGTGTGTACCCGTAGAAAGCACACCGTCAATTGTAGAAAGCTTTTTGGCAACAAACATTGCGATATCCTGCATTGACTCGCCTCTTACAATGAGAGCAAAGTCATATGTGCCTGCCATAAGATAGAGAGATTCAACTCTTCAAAGCCCATGCAGAGTTCTGCCATTTCGTCAAAGCCTGTTTCCTTTTTGGGAGTTACCTGAAGTTCGATTAAAGCCTCAACATAGCTGTCGTCAACCATATCCCAGTTTACAACTGCCTGATAGCCCTTGATTACCCCCGAATTTTCGTATTCCTTAATCTGCGCCTTAATGTAATCCTCAGGCTCGCCGAGCATTGCCGCTATTTCCGCTGTTGTAAAACCGGAATTTTCACTTAAAAGCTTTAATAATTTGTCCATATTTATTCCTCCCTGAGAATATATTAAACGAAAATTTTGCGTTTGCAGGCTGAATTTGCAAAAAGCGACATCAAAGGATGTCGCTTTGACAATTTCAATTTTTAATATTTATCTGCGATGTTTGCACTGTTATTTGCTTGCTCTGTGGCAGTTCACATGGCTTTAGCGGTGGGAACTGTCTGCACATAGATTATACAACCTGTACCTCTCGCTTGTCAACTGTATTTATCATATTGACGCATAAGGCGGTCATCAAACATATCAATTCGTTTTGCGCATCGGCAATTTCAAGTTCGCACCCTAAAGGGTGCTTGATGTGATTGCATATCTGTGCGTTGTCAACATCAACAATGCTGAAATTTTTTGAAATTACATCACCGAGAATTCTCCAATTATTGCCGTAGAACCTGCATTGAACCATATTATTGGTCATAAGCACCACGAGGGTTGCCGCTGTTTTGTCTGTTTTTAAGGTAAATGAATTCACCCCTGCAACAGGCAACTGTCGAAGTCTTGCAACAAGGTTTTTATTCTCATCAAGAATATTAAGCCTAACAATGTTGTTGACAACACCACGCATACTCCTCTTTCTGCGTTTCATAACAGCAGTATATTTATCCCTGCCCAATTCATCACGAATCAGAAAACAAACATCGGACGGAGATACATCTCGTGTAATAAACAATTTCATAAAATCACCGTCAAAATTTTATTTCTCAATCTTCTTCAAGATTTTCAAGCCAAAGATTTACACACGCATCACTCGGCATTCTCCAGTCTGAACGAGGCGAAAGTGTTACAGAACCAACCTTCGGTCCGTCAGGCAGACATGAACGCTTGAACTGCTGAGTAAAGAATCTTCTGACAAAGGTTGTGAGCCACTTTTTGATTGTGGCATTGTCGTATTTTCCTGCAAATGATTTCTTTGCAAGGTAGTATATTTTATTCGGCTCAAAGCCAAATCTTACCAAATAATATAAGAAAAAGTCGTGGAGTTCATAAGGACCAACCACATCTTCGGTTTTCTGTGCAATTTCGCCGTTTTTATCGGGCGGAAGAAGTTCGGGACTTACAGGTGTGTCAAGAACATCAAGAAGAACGGTTTTGAGAATTCCTTCGCTGTGCTGTGCCTCATAGGCAGTGAGATAGCGAACAAGGGTTTTCGGAATTGACACATTTACGGCATACATACTCATATGGTCACCGTTGTAGGTTGCCCAACCGAGAGCAAGCTCAGAAAGGTCGCCTGTGCCGATAACAAGACCGTTATATTTGTTTGAAAGATCCATGAGAATCTGCGTTCTTTCTCTCGCCTGTGAGTTTTCGTAGGTTATATTTGTAACGCTTTCATCGTGGTTGATATCTGCAAAATGCTGACGAACAGCTTTTGTAATGTTGATATCTTCAAAAGACACTCCGTAAGCCTCAGCCAGAAGCTGAGCATTTGATTTTGTACGCTTTGTTGTGCCGAAACACGGCATTGTTACAGTATGAATATTCTTTCTGTCAATACCGAGCATATCAAAAGCATGAACGCAGACGATGAGAGCAAGCGTACTGTCAAGACCTCCTGAAAGTCCTAAAACAGCATTTTTAATTCCCGTGTGAGCAAGTCTTGTTGCAAGACCTGTTGCCTGCATTGTTATAATCTCCTCACAACGGGCATCAAGATCTGATTTGTTTGAGGGAATGAACGGAGTCCGAGAAAACTCTCTTGTAAGCTCGGTATGTTTTAACGGCATATCAAAATATACCGAGGTAAAGTTATTGTCATCACTTTTTGTAAAAGTATTTGTCTTTCTGCGTTCTGCCGAAAGTTTTTGAACATCAATATCGGCATAGATAATGCCTGTTGTAAAGCGCTTGCTTTCTGCAAGCAGAGATGCGTTTTCGGAAATTATGTTCTGTCCCGAAAATACCATATCCGTTGTGCTTTCGCCAAAGCCCGAATCGCTGTAAATATATGCACAACAAAGCTTACCGCTCTGCATTTTTACAAGGTCACGGCGATACTGTGCCTTGCCTATTACATCATCCGATGTTGACGGGTTGCAGATTATAGTTGCACCGTGTTTTGCGTGTTCAACAGACGGAGATGCGGCAACCCACAAATCCTCGCAAACTTCAACACCGAAGCTGAAATCACGCATTTTGTCACAACAGAACACAAGATTGTCTGAAATTATGGTTTCGACGCCTGCATATGAAATTTCATCATAGAGGTTCTTACCGCTTGTGTAGTGACGAACCTCGTAAAATTCGCTGTAGTTAGGGATGTTGACCTTCGGAACAATGCCAAGGATATCTCCCTTATAAATTACTGCGGCACAATTATAGAGTGCCGATTCAATTGCGACGGGAACTCCTGCAATTGAGATTATGTCAAGGTCTGCTGTTTCTTTAAGAATTTTCTCAACTGATTTTTCAGCCGCATTAAGCAAAACACGCTGATAAAACAAATCGGAACAGGTGTAGCCCGTTACGCAAAGCTCAGGAAACACAACCAGTGACGCACCGTTTTTGTGTGCCTCTTTAATCTGTTCAATAATATTTATTGTGTTGGTTTTACAGTCTGCAACCCTGATTTTCGGTGTTGCGGATGCAACCTTGATGAAACCGTATTTCATAAAATTATACCTCACAAAATAATAACCGCAGAAACAAAACGCTCCTACGGTTATTATACATCAAATTTTCCGATTATACAAGCATCAGAGCATTGTTCTCGTTACCCGTCTGAGTCTTTTTTCCGTGAAAAAGATACTGACTTTCAAGCGTCGGTTCAAACTTTGTGATGTAGCAACTCATATATCCCATAATCAGCCAGAACCACACCACCATAAACGATATGTCATAAAGCAATGCCTTTTCAAAGCAGGCAAAAATCAAATATGCGAAAAGAAAAGCAAACAGACAGGGATAAACATCGTCACGATATGTTTTTTTCTGCAAAAACAGGTGCTGTGCTGAGTGTTTTGCAAATCGAAAACCGAAAATTCCGAAAAGAACAAAACCGATTACACCCGTTGAAACAAGAATTGTAAGAAAACCGTTGTGCAAATCACTTTTGTGATACGAATATTCCAAAGCACCGTTTGAATATTCGGCGCTGTAGAGAACAATATTTCCGTTGGAAATTCCGATAATCGGCGACAGTTTGAAAAGATTGATTGATTCAAGCCAAAGCTTCTTTCTTCCACTGTCAATGTTTTTGTTTTCGTGTGAAAAGGTGATTTTATCCTTTTCAAGCTGTTCTCTCTGTTCGGGAGTCAGTTCTTCCTGCACAAGTTCGCTTTCGGTTTTACCTAAAAGCAAATCGACAACAGAGGTTGTCTTTGATACAACAACGGAAAAGCCTTCCTGACAAATCGTCCTGAACATCAAGCAGAGCCTGTAAGGAAAACTCCCACAAGAAACAGCGCTGTAATTTTCAAAATAATTTTTGAGGGTGAAAGTCCCGACTTGTCGGCAAAGAACATATAAACTATATAAACAATTGCATATCCGAGAGCAAGCACAAGTGAGGCGTTTGAATCGCACAGAATGAGCGAAAAAGCATTTGTGGCAAGACAGGCTACAATCCATATCTTACTGATGCCGGGTTCAGGAATTTTTTCGGCAATTCTGCGCATAAAATGCCCTTTTGAAAGTATATGGCAACAGAAAATCGACACCACAGATATGAAGCCGAGGAGATTCGGGTTGACATAACAACCGGTGAACCTGTTTTCGTAAACGGTGAATTTAATCCAGTACCATTCAAATTTAAAGCCGAACATAAGGCAGGTTATGCCGATTATGTTCATTACCGTGGTTGCGTACATTATGAATTTTGCAATGTGATAAAGCTCTATTCTGTAATCAAATTCAGGCTCTGTGTGCATTCCGTAAAAAAGAAAAAAACACATTACAACGTGCAGAAGCATAAGAAGGCTGTAAAGAAATGTCTGTGAAAAATTGATGAGCATCGAAAATACCGTTACGGCAAGAAATGCTCCAATCCATATTCCGAAGCGCAGTTTAAAAAAAGTATTATTATGTCTTTGATTATATACCGAAAGGCATACACCCCATATAAAGAGAAAAACAAGAAGTACATACGCAGGAATCTGGAGAAACGCAATGTTTGTAAAAAACAAATCTATAATGTAGATTCTTCTAAAAAGCGATGAATCGGAAAAAAATCCTCTGAGCTTTTGTTTAAAATCGGTCATCTGAATACTCCAATCAAAACGAAATCAGCTGAAAACTTCTTTTACGGTTTTGAACATCAGCTTTATATCGGAACCAAAGCTGAAATTTTTGACATATGAAAGATTGAACTTCATTTTTTCGGGAAGAATTTTTTCAACATAAACCCTGTCAACATCTATCTCGCCTTTCAACAGCTTTTCTTCGTCCTTATACATAATTGAAGCCAACGAGGTTATTCCGGCAGGCATAAGAAGTGTTGCAAGATATTCGGGTTCGTACATATCTACATAATGCTGAACCTCCGGACGGGTTCCGACTATTGACATACTGCCCGAAAGAACATTGAAAATCTGCGGCAGCTCATCAAGACGATATTTTCGCAAAATTCTTCCTGTTTTTGTAACCCGGGAGTCGCTGTCGGTTGTGACAAGTGTTCCGAGCCTGTCGGCTCCCGTTACCATTGTACGGAATTTAAGAATTCTGAACTTCTTTCCGTAGGTTGTAACCCTTTCCTGTCTGTAAAATACAGGACCTTTTGAGTCGGTTTTAACTAAAATCGCAATAATTGCAATCGGAATGATGAGAAACACAAGAAGAATAACAGAAGCAAAAATATCAAGAATTCGCTTTAAAACAAAACTTCCCTGTTTTTTGCAGAGAATGTCATAGTATTCTTTTACTTCGGCACACTGAAACTGCGGCGGAAGCTTTTGAAATGATTTCATTAAATAAAAAACTCCATTCTGTGTGTTTATTGAACATACTGTGGGGGCTGATTTATGCGATAAAAACGGGATTTTGCCGTATTTTTCCGCACTAATCCATTATCAAAAGCATTATATATCTTTTAAAATCATTTTTCAAGGCTATTTGTCTTACAAAAAGTTTACAATTTAATAAAAAGAATTTTAACACAACGTAAAAACACGGTATGCAGCCGTCGGTTTTTAGGTAATTTTATGGAGTTAATCTAAGCACATAGAAAGGAAGTTGTTAGTTAATTAATATCGATTATATGATTTATCGTGTTTATACTATACCTATACCTTTTAGTCATTC
>ENA-OQCF01000195-OQCF01000195.1-human-gut-metagenome-genome-assembly--contig:-NODE-195-length-23196-cov-1.670337_pt1 | contig 23196 bp, 29 predicted proteins | sample MGYA00242756_ERZ504573 | MGnify/ENA primary metagenome ERZ504573 (study PRJEB26092, sample SAMD00036240) | human gut metagenome | host: Homo sapiens | study: EMG produced TPA metagenomics assembly of... | reverse complement strand
AAACGATCGTTTTACAGGATTCTTTGGTGGGGATATGGGCCGGCGAACGTTTTACTTCATGGGATCAAATTTATTACAATTCTATTTATATAGGACGTGGTTCTGTACTCGGTGATTATAACTATGAGGATTGGAACGGTGATGGTTGGATTAATGAATTGGACGAACATCCTTTGACGAACACGGGAGACCGTCCTTTGATAAATTTTGGTTTGACGTTTAATGCAAGTTGGAAAGGTTTTGATGTAAGTCTGTTGTTGCAAGGAGCTGCCAAACGTCATATCTCTTATGATGAGTTGCTTTACAATCCATTGTGGGCTAATACAAATGCTTTGGATCAATTTATGGATCGTTGGCGTCCTGCTGATAGTCATGCAGATCCTTACGATCCGGCAACTAAATGGATTAGCGGTCATTATGCTTACACTGGTTCACTGCCGAACCGGAATTCAGAATTCAATATGCAAAATGCTGCTTATCTGCGTTTGAAAACAATTGAAGTGGGATATAGTCTTCCTAAATCATGGTTGACTAAAATTGGTGTACAAGGGCTGCGTGTTTATTTAAGCGGTTATAACTTGTTTACCATTACCGGATTGAAATATTGTGATCCTGAATTCCCGTCAGGAAATTATGGATATAACTATCCTTTAAATAAAACAGTTACTATTGGAGCAAATCTTAAATTTTAAATGAATATCAACATGAAAATTAAAAAATATATCTTCGCATTTGCATTATGCATGGGGTCATTGACTTCTTGTGTAGATCTGGACATCCCACCAATGAATATTGTTGGTGATAATGATATTTTTGGAAGTACGGCGGGGGTTACAAGCTATATGGCCCGTTTGTATAGTTACGTTGCCTGTAGAAGATTTCCGCTATTCGCATGTAAACATGTTCTTTTCGGGAGGTTCTAATTTTGCGCAACCTTCTTGTTTGACTGGTGAAGCTATTAGCCGTGACACGAAGGGGGCAGAAGTTGAAACAGCAAACTATTGGGATGCTGCGTATGCCTTAATACGTGAAACGAACTATTTTATAGAAACACTTCCCAAATATGCTGATTCACATTCTGCTACTGAAATTGAAAGTTTGTTGGGCGAAGCGTATTTCATTCGTGCTTATACTTATTTTGCATTAGTTAAGCGTTATGGTGGTGTGCCTATTGTTAACACAGTAATTGATTATCCGGCTACAGTAAGCATTCCTGAAGCACAATTGTTCCGTGATTCGGAAGAGGCTGTCTGGGATTTTATTTCCAGTGATTTGGACTACGCTATTGCGCATTTGTCTGCAAAGAACCAAAAAGGACGTGCCAATAAATATGCAGCTGCAGCTTTTAAATCGCGTGCTATGCTTTATGCTGGAAGTATTGCCAAATATAATGATGTGAATGAAGTTTATAATGATGCGCGTATTTGCGGAATTCCAGCAAATCGTGCTGCCGATTATTTTAAACAGGCTTATGAAGCATCGAAGATTGTTGATGAAGGAGGTTATGCTCTTTACAAAGGGGACTGGGCAGCTAATAATAAGGATGCACAATATACTAATTTCGTGAATATTTTCTTGAAAGATACGGAAGAGAATATTTTCGTGAAATATTTTGATTATCCGGACTGTGTACATTCATATGATTGTTTTGCACAGCCTACGCAAACCTCTACCGGTGGTAGCAACACAGAAATTGTCCTACATTGGATTTTGTAGAAATGTTTGAAGGTTTTGAGAAAGATGCCGGTGGGCATTTTGCCAACATGAACACGGAAGGTTATTATAAATTGTATGAAACAACAATGGAACCTTTCAAGAATGCCGAACCTCGTTTGCGTGCTACTGTATTGCTGCCGGGTGACGAGTTTAAGGGTGAATCCATTGAAATCCGTCGTGGTATTTGGGTTGGAGAAGGTGATAAAATTTCTCCTCTTCTTCCTTCAGAAGATACCTATGGCTTTTATGATGATTATAGTGCTTACGCTAACGATGCGACGAGCTTGCTGAAATTGGCCAGTCGCGAATCGCAAAATACGGATGCTAATGCAATTCTGTTAAAGGATGGTACAATGATGAAGCGTGCAGGGAAAAGTGGTACAGTGAAGAATCAGGAGATAGGCTGTACGGTTTCCGGTTTCCTTATTCGTAAGTATTTGAATCCTGAACAGAAGAATACAACTTGGAATCAGTCTGTTACAGATTGGATTGACATCCGTTATGCAGAAGTATTGCTCAATCGTGCCGAGGCGGCTATGGAACTTGCAGCTGTGGGTAGTGTTACCGATGATGCCGGTAAGAATTATGTAGAGGAGGCTTTCCGCTGTGTGAATCTCATTCGTGAACGTGCTGGTGCTACGTTGCTTGCTTCTTCTGCAGAAACTTCAATTGATGTAGTGCGTATAGAGCGTCGTAAAGAGCTTGCTTTCGAAAAATAAAAACTTATTGGGATTTGAAGCGTTGGCGTATTATTGATGATGAACAGTCTACACGCAGATATCGCACTTTGCAGCCATTCTTTGCAGCAGATGCCATGAAGTATTTCATGGATATCAAGGAGCAGGAATATGGATATACTTATACTTATGATACACGTAATTATTATCAGCAGATTCCGACTGGTGAAATCACCAAGAATCCGAATTGTAAACAAAATCCAGGTTATTAATTATAAGAAACGAAACATTCAATTATGAAAAAGTTAACATATATTTTGTTGTCCTTATGCTTATTGGTAAATTTTACCTCTTGCGATGTGGATAATTATGGAGAACCTGAAGAAACTTTCCGTGGTGCTTTTATTGATAAGGAAACTAAAGAACCTTTCCAAACAGCTATTGGTAATACCGGCATTCGTATCCGTATGATGGAGTATAGCTGGAGTGATACTCCGGAACCTTATGATTTTAATTGTATGCAGGATGGTACTTTCCAGAATACCAAAATATTTGCAGGCAATTATGGTATTATTCCTGAAGGTGCTTTTGTACCATTGGATGAAGAGATTATTGATATAAAAGGTACTGTAGAGAAAACTTATGAGATTGAGCCGCTGTTGCGCGTGAAATGGGTAGGCGAACCTCAGGTCAATGCAGATGGTACTGTGGAGGTGAAGGTTATAATTACTCGTGGTACAAATAATCCGGATTACCAACAACCGCTTACCGAAGCTTGGCTATTTGTGAGCGAAACGAGTTATGTCGGAGATTTCAGCTTTAGTCCGCGTTTTTCTACTCAGTTGTTAGGGGCAGCTTTAACCGATGTTTTAGGTAAAGAAATTACTATTAAGACAAAAGGACAATTCCCTGATTATTCGCGTAAATTCTTTTTGCGTGTAGGTGCTCGTACTACAAAAAAGTTTTAGCGGTACTAATCGTTATAACTATACGACAATTAAAGAAGTCACAACTATAGCACGTAATTAGTAATAACCTGGATGAGAGTGTATTGGCCCCTTGATAAGCACATTGCTTGGTTTGGGGTTTGTACACTCTCATCTCTTTTATAGATATCAATATGAAACAGTTCTTTTTTATTTTTATGGTAATTACCCTTATGTTACCTCAGTTCGTTTCTGCAAAAAGGGGAAACAATAGTTCACAACTTACTGTTATTTCTTATAATATGCGGTACGGTACGGCAGAGGATGGTGTTAATGCGTGGGAATTCAGAAAGCCAGCTACTATAAAAATGATTAAAAAGCATAAGCCCGATATTTTGGGAGTTCAGGAAGCTTTGGAATTTTCAGCTGGCGTTTATTCTTGAAAATTGCACGAACTATGAGGCTGTAGGTGTCGGACGCATTGATGGTAAACATGGCGGAGAGCATGCTTCAATAATGATATAATAAGAGAAAAATAGAATTGTTGGAGTGGGGAAATTTTTGGCTTTCTTCAACTCCTGACATTCCTTCTATAGGATGGGATGCTGCATGTACCCGTACTGCTACATGGGCGCTTTTAAAGGATAAAAAAACAAAGGAGAAGTTTTATTACGTTAATACTCATTTGGACCATGTCGGCAAAGTGGCACGAAAGGAAGGTTTGAAACTCATCTTAGAAAAGATACAAAAGATTAATCTTGATAATTTTCCATTAATTTTGACTGGAGACTTTAATATGGATAACATGGATCCTTCCATACAAGAACTGAATGAAAAAATGACGGATGCTAGAAGCTCTGCTAAAAAAACGGATTCTTTTGGTACTTTCAATGGTTGGGGGACCCGTAGTTCTATTATAGATTATATTTATTATAAAGGGTTTAAAATGTGTACGGAATACATTACAATTCGAGAAAAATATGCGGGAAAATCTTTTATTTCTGATCACTATCCGATTAAGGGGGTACTAAAGTTTTAATTATGTGAAAAATCATGATGTATTCCGGTTTTCTCACGATGTGTTTGCTAATGGAGGGTTGTTAGAATTATGGATGAGTCCGAAACCGAATAAAAAACGGGGGGAAGGACAAGGAAATTCTTAATATGTTAGCTCCTGCTGACTAGGTTACTATTATGAAGAAAGGCGAAGAGGTTTGCAACTCCCTTCGCCTTTCTTCATAATAACTATGGCTTTAGTCCTTACAGAATCCCTTGTGCCATCATAGCCTTTGCCACCTTCATAAATCCGGCCACATTGGCACCCTTCACGTAATTTACATAACCGTCGGCTTCCGTACCATATTGCACGCAAGCTTCGTGAATGTTCTTCATGATGCTCTTCAGTTTCTCGTCCACTTCCTCTGCACTCCAGCTCAACTTGATGGAGTTCTGAGTCATTTCGAGACCAGATACTGATACACCGCCAGCATTGGCTGCCTTACCCGGAGCATACAGAATCTTTGCATCCTGGAATACTTTGATGGCTTCCGGTGTAGAGGCATGTTGCGCCTTCGGATACTGCCATTACCCCATTAGCTATCAACTGACGGGCATGGTCGCCATTCAATTCATTCTGAGTGGCAGAAGGCAAAGCGATATCAGCCTTTTCGCCCCAAGGCTTGGCTCCTTCCACATATTTCACACCCGGATATTGTTCAGCATATTCGCGGATACGTCCACGATAGAGGTTTTTCAGCTCCATGATGTAATCCAACTTTTCGCGGTCAATGCCGTCCGGATCGTATACATAACCGTCAGAATCAGACATGGTCAATACCTTGCCACCCAATTCCAATACTTTCTCGGCCGTATATTGAGCTACGTTACCGGAACCGGAAATCAGACAAGTTTTGCCTTTCAGGTCAGTACCCTTAGTCTTCAACATTTCCATCAAGAAGTAGATGTTACCGTAGCCGGTAGCTTCCGGACGAATCAGCGAACCGCCGAACTCACGGCCCTTACCGGTGAAAGTACCCGTAAATTCATGAGCCAGCTTCTTATACATACCGAACATGAAACCTACTTCGCGACCACCTACACCGATATCACCGGCAGGTACGTCTGTTTCAGGACCGATATGACGCCACAACTCCAGCATGAAAGCCTGAACGAAACGCATGACCTCAGCATTCGACTTGCCGCGCGGAGAGAAGTCCGAACCGCCTTTACCGCCACCCATAGGCAGAGTTGTCAATGAGTTTTTAAATGTCTGCCCGAAAGCAAGGAATTTCAGGATGCTCAGGTTTACAGAAGCATGGAAACGAAACACCGCCTTTATATGGGCCGATAGCGTTGTTGTGCTGCACACGATAGCCCATGTTGGTTTGTACGTTACCTTTATCGTCTACCCAAGTAACACGGAATTGGTAAACGCGATCGGGGATGCAAAGACGTTCAATCAGATTGGCTTTGTCAAACTCCGGATGCTTGTTATACTCTTCTTCAATCGTAGAAAGAACTTCTTCTACTGCTTGATGATACTCCGGTTCGTTGGGGAACCGTCTTTTCAGGTCTTCTAATACCTTAGCTGCATTCATAATCTATTTCTTTTATTGGTTGCTACTATATGTTACCTAAAACAATTCGATTTTCGGTTTGTTTCCTTTTCCTCTCATTGCGGTTGCAAAAGTACACATAAAAATGAGACGAGCAAACATTTTATAAAGAAAATGCGGTATAAAACAACAATTTTATTGTTTTATACGCAAAATGGAATAAAAAGATATTATTTATCCTCTTTTTAGAGACTTTATGACGGGAATAAACACTAAAGCCGCCGAAATGGCAAGCGTTAGGATAATTGGACCGTCAATTCGTTCGACAGATATCAAAACAATGTAGCAAAGTGCTGCCCAAAGCAGCACAATGCAAACTATTTGGAATTTTGATAACGGTCGTCTCATTTGGCAGCCTTTTTTTTGTCTACGATAGCATCGATAACTGCTACTGCAGTGATGTTAACGATATCGCGCACGGAGCTCTCAAAATCGGTAAAGTGGATAGGCTTGTTCAATCCCATTTGGATAGGACCAATCAGTTCGGAGTCCGTATCCATCGCCTGCAACAGCTTGTAAGCAGAGTTTGCAGAACTCAAGTTCGGGAAAATCAGTGTGTTTACGTCTTTTCCTTTCAAGCGCGTAAACGGATACTTGGCATCGCGCATTTCGCGGTTCATGGCGAAATTCACCTGCATTTCTCCGTCAATGGCAAGGTCAGGATAGTTTTGTTGCATATAATCCACAGCTTCGTGTACACTTACCGGGCTGCCTTCTTTATCCGCACCGAAGTTGGAGTAACTCAACATGGCCATTACCGGTGTATGATTAAAGAAGCGGACGGTATATTCCGATAGCTTGGCAATATCGATTAGCGTTTCGGCATTGGGATGACGGTTAATCAGCGTATCGGCCAGGAAGTATGTACCTTTTTTGGAGTTCAGGATATGCATGGTGCCGAAATGCTTGTATTCCGGACGGATGCCGATGACTTCCTTGGCAACCTTGATGGTATTGCTGTATTTGGTGTAAAAGACCTGTGATGAAAGCGTCTGCTTCACCCGTCTCCACCATCATCATACCGAAGTAGTTACGTTCGAACATTTTGTCGTTGGCTTCTTCGTAAGTGGCTCCTTCGCGGGCACGTTTTTCAGATAGAATGCGGGCATAGCGTTCACGGCGCGGCGCTTCATCCGGATGACGCAGATTTACTATCTCGATACCTTCAAGGCTAAGGTCTAGTTCTTTTGCCAGCTTCTCGATGGCTTCGTCGTTGCCCAATATAATAGGATGGCAGATACCTTCAGCTTGGCTTCCACAGCAGCTTTCAGCATATTGGGGTGGATACCTTCGGCAAATACCACACGTTGCGGGTTGCGGCGGGCGGTGTCGTAGAGTTGGCGGGTCAGTTTGCTTTCGTAACCCATCAGCTCGCGCAGTTGCAGGCGGTAGGCATCCCAGTCTTCGATGTCTTTGCGGGCTACACCGCTTTCCATGGCAGCTTTGGCCACAGCGCAGGACACTTCGGTAATGAGGCGCGGGTCAACCGGTTTCGGGATGAAGTATTCGGGACCAAAAGTGAAGTTGTTTACGTGGTATGCCTCGTTCACCACATCGGGCACGGGCTGCTTGGCAAGGTTGGCAATGGCGTGTACGGCAGCAATTTTCATTGCTTCGTTGATGGCTTTTGCCTGCGTGTCGAGGGCACCGCGGAAGATGTAGGGGAAACCGATTACATTATTAATCTGGTTAGGATAGTCGGAACGACCGGTAGACATCAGTACGTCCGGACGTGCCGCCATGGCGTCTTCGTAAGAGATTTCCGGAGTAGGGTTGGCAAGGGCAAACACGATGGATGGTCTGCCATGCTGCGAACCATGTCCTGGGTCAACACATTACCTTTTGACAGTCCGAGGAATACATCGCGCCTTTGATGGCTTCTGCCAGAGTATGTACATCGCGACGGTCGGTGGCAAAGTAACGTTTCTGCTCGGTCAGATTCTCGCGGTCGCTGGTGATGACTCCCTTACTGTCCAGCATTAGGATATTTTCACGGCGTGCGCCGAGCGCTTCATACAGTTTGGTACATGAGGTGGCGGAAGCCCCGGCACCGTTTACGACGATTTTCACTTCCTCTATCTTCTTGCCTGCCACTTCCAGGGCGTTCAGCAATCCTGCGCTGGAGATGATGGCGGTGCCGTGCTGGTCGTCGTGCATCACGGGGATGTCCAATTCCTCTTTCAGGCGGCGTTCTATTTCGAAACATTCGGGTGCTTTGATGTCTTCCAAGTTGATACCTCCGAATGTTGGGGCAATAGCCTTGACAGCTTCGATGAACTTGTCGGGGTCTTTTTCATTTACTTCGATGTCGAATACGTCGATACCGGCATAAATTTTGAACAACAGACCTTTACCCTCCATGACGGGTTTGCCGCTGAGGGCGCCAATATCGCCCAGGCCGAGCACGGCGGTTCCGTTGGAGATGACAGCTACCAGATTGCCTTTTGCTGTATATTTATATGCATCTTGCGGGTTTTTCTCAATTTCGAGGCACGGTTCTGCAACGCCCGGAGAGTAGGCGAGAGAAAGATCGGTTTGTGTACTGTAAGGCTTGGTGGGTACTACTTCAATCTTACCCGGTTTGCCTTGCGAATGGTAGAGCAAGGCTGCTTCTTTGGTTATTTTAGCCATGGTAGAATAGTTAAATTGGTTATAATTTGGCTGCAAATGTAGGTATAAAAGTTCTAAATTGTAGCTCGCTATCAATAAAATCTATTACTTTTATCAGTTAATTAGCTTAAAATGCTTATTTTTGGCATCAGATTTTAGAAATTACCCCCATTTATTAACTTAACACATGAGTTGCATGAGAATTTTTGAAACTTCCTCTGGCAGGATTATTATTTTGTGTAATGGCACTATTTGCTGGATGTAAAACGAGTAATGAACCTAAGGCACCGGTTGCTCTGACCTGGGAAATGGGTGCAAGTGACATCGAATCCGGATATTATGAGAATACCTTTATTCTCAAGAATATCTCTCAAAAACCTCTAAAAAAGAACTGGACGATTTACTATTCACAGCTTCCCCGAGGGGTGAAGCAGGAAGGAACCTCTGAAGTGAAGGTAGAGGTAGTGAACGGTAATTTTTTCAAAATGTATCCGACAGACGAATTTGCTTCGCTGGCTCCCGGTGATTCCATGCGGATCACTTTCCTTTGCACTTACAAGCTGGACCGGAACTCCCATGTACCGGAAGGAACTTATTGGGTGGAGACTGTGGATGGTAAAGAGGGCAGTCCGTTGCCCGTGGCTTTGAAGGCGCTGCCGCTTCCTTCTCCCGAGTCAATGAGCGGCTATCCGGATGCGACTAAGATTTATGAATCCAATCTTCGCTTGGCTGGTGCTCCTGCTTTGGTGCAGTCAGACATTCTTCCGTCTGTAAAGAAAGTGGTACCATTGAAGGCGATAATGTCGTATTGGGAGGTAAGGTAGCTTTGGCATTTCCGGAGAACTTTGCCGGTGAAGCCAAGTTGCTGAAAGAGAAACTGACTGGTTTGTATGGTTTGGAAGTTGTCGAAAATGCTTCCGTGAAGATTGTGCTGGAAGAACTGCTTGATAGGAAGGAGGCCGTAAATGATGAATATTATACTATCAATATAGGTGACAACCTGATAAAAATCAGTGCTGCCACTCCTCATGGCATCTTTAATGGTACACAGACACTTTTGTCAATGTTGAAGGATAAGCAGACACCTTATTTGCTGGAGGCAGTCTCCATCCGGGATTATTCGGACTTGGCATATCGTGGACAAATGATAGATATTGCTCGTAATTTCACCGCTCCGGAGAACTTGAAGAAACTGGTGGATATTTTTGCATCTTATAAATTGAATGTCCTGCATTTCCATTTTTGTGATGATGAAGCCTGGCGTTTGGAGATTCCCGGTTTGGAGGAACTGACTGCTGTGGGTAGCCGTCGCGGACATACCACTGACGAAAGCCAGTGCCTCTACCCATGTTATGACGGTGGCTATGACCCTGATGCAAAGACTGTAGCAATGGATATTATAGCCGCGAGGAATTTATTGATTTGCTGAAGTATGCTGCCGAAAGACATGTCCGCATTGTTCCGGAAATAGAATCTCCGGGGCATGCCCGCGCTGCCATTGTCTCCATGAAGGCACGTTATAACAAATATTTTGAAACTGATCCGGGGAAAGCTACAGAATATATGTTGAGTGAACCGGAAGATACTTCACGTTATGTTTCTGTACAATATTATACGGACAATGTGATGAATGTCGCCTTGCCTTCTACCTACCGTTTTATGGAGAAGGTGATTCAGGAACTTAATGCGATGTATCAGGAAGCTGGTCTTTCACTGTACACAGTGCATTTGGGTGGTGACGAAGTGCCTCGCGGTGTGTGGATGGGCTCCCCGAAATGCCAGGAACTGATGAAGGAAAAAGGCATGACGAAAGCTCATGATTTGTCGGAGTATTTCATTACGCAAATGGCAGATGTGATGCAGAAGAACGGACTGAAATTCAGTGGTTGGCAGGAAGTTGCTTTGGGGCATACCGAAGAGGCTCATCAACAGTTGAGGGGCCAGGCTGCCGGTGTGTATTGCTGGAATACTGTACCGGGCTCTGATGAAGTGGTTTATCAGACAGCCAATAACGGTTACCCGGTCATCCTTTGCAACGTGGGCAATTTCTATATGGATATGGCTTACAATGGTCATCCGGACGAGCGTGGACTCGATTGGGGAGGTTATGTGGATGAGTCTGTCTCTTTCTCTATGCTTCCTTTCAGCATTTATCGTTCGCTGCGTGTGGATATGGCAGGCAATCCCCATTGATTTGAATAATGCGGAAAAGGGGAAGACTGCTTTGACAGAGATAGGCAAGAAGCATATTATGGGTGTACAAGGGCAATTGTTCGCCGAAACTATCCGTAGTTTTGATGGCGTGGAATATCTTCTTTTCCCCAAAATATTAGGGCTGGCAGAACGTGGCTGGAATGCCATCCGGCATGGGAAAATTTATCCGGTATACGGGAGGAGCAGGCTTTCAATCAGGCTTTGGCACTTTATTATGAGAAAATCAGCAAGAGTGAAATGCCTTATTGGGCAAAGAATGGGATTAACTTCCGCTTGCCTCAGCCGGGATTATTGGTAAAAGATGGAAATCTGTATGCTAATGTGGCTATTGATGGTGCTGAAGTACGTTACACAACTGATGGTTCGGAACCTACTGCCCAGTCAACCTTATGGAAAGAACCGGTGAAGTGTGGTTCCCTGGTAGTGAAAGCAAAGACCTTCTACCAAGGCAAGGAAAGTTTGACGATTATATTGAATGTTGAGTAATAGAGAATATTGAAATGAAAAGGGAGTGCATTGTCCGAAAATGCACTCCCTTTTGTTTATTCCTTTAGGCGTTCAGCGCTTGTTCTATATCCGCAATAATATCCTCTGCATTCTCTATACCTACCGAGAAGCGAATCAGGTCGGGGCGTACACCTGCTCCATCAGTTGCTCGTCTGTCAACTGGCGGTGTGTATGGCTGGCTGGGTGCAGCACACAAGTACGTGCATCGGCCACATGAGTCACGATGGCCGCCAGTTTCAGTGAATCCATAAACTTGATAGACTCTTCCCGTCCGCCCTTCAAGCCAAAGGTGACAACGCCGCAAGAGCCGTTCGGCATGTACTTCTGTGCCTGCTCGTAGTATTTGTCGCCCGGCAGACCACAATAATTCACCCAAGCCACTTTATCGTTCTGGGCAAGATACTCGGCTACCGCTTGTGCATTCTTGCAATGTTGGGGCATACGCAGGTGCAGTGTTTCCAGACCCAGGTTCAGTAGGAATGCGTTTTGTGGAGACTGGATGCTGCCCAGGTCGCGCATCAGTTGGCTGTAGCTTGGTGATGTAAGCCATTTTGCCGAAGGCTTTCGTATAAGTCAGTCCGTGGTAAGACTCGTCCGGTGTGCACAGTCCGGGGAATTTGTCGGCGTGTGCATCCCAATCGAAGTTACCGCTGTCTACAATGGCTCCACCTACACTGGTGGCATGTCCGTCCATGTATTTGGTAGTAGAGTGTACTACGATGTCGGCACCCCACTCAAACGGGCGGCAGTTGATGGGAGTAGGGAAGGTGTTGTCCACAATCAAGGGCACGCCGTGGCTGTGGGCAATGCGTGCAAACTTCTCTATATCGAGCACTTCGAGCGTAGGGTTGGAGATGGTTTCGCCGAATAGGGCCTTGGTATTGGGGCGGAAAGCAGCGGAAATTTCTTTCTCGCTGGCATCTGGGTTGACGAAAGTGACGTCGATGCCCAATTTCTTCAAAGTCACTCCGAAGAGGTTGAATGTTCCGCCATAGATGGTAGAGGAGCAAACAAAATGGTCTCCTGCCTGGCAGATATTGAAAATGGCATAGAAGTTGGCTGCTTGTCCGCTGGATGTCAGCATAGCGGCCACACCACCTTCGAGGGCGGCAATCTTGGCGGCTACTGCATCGTTTGTAGGATTCTGCAGGCGGGTATAGAAATAGCCGCTGTCTTCAAGGTCGAACAAGCGTGCCATCTGTTCGCTGGTATCATATTTGAAAGTTGTACTTTGATAGATGGGGAGTACACGGGGCTCGCCCTTTTTAGGAGTCCATCCGGCTTGTACGCACAGCGTCTCCGGCTTGAATTGCTTTGCCATAATGTTATCTGTTTTAAAAGTTTCTTATCTATTATCGCGTAAGTTGTCGCAAAAGTAGGGAAAAATTATAATTTTGTGCTTAAGTATGGTAAAATGCTATAAATTAGCGGCTGGAAATTTGTAGCGAACCGAATAAATGATGAATAATTGGAATATGAAACGCATATTTTGTTTACTGACCATCCTCTTTTGTACTTTGTTTGCTTTTAATGCTTCGGCTCAGGAAGAGCGGGATAGTCCGAGACGTGGAGAAGGAATCTCTGTTTTCCTGGAACGTAACAAGCGCCCGGGGAGAGCCTATTATAAGGAGTTTTTGGAGCTGAACAAGAAACTTCTTAAAGGGAAGGAGGAATTGCGGCTGGGAGTGAAGTATGTACTGCCCCCATTATCAAAGCCGGTTGGCAATGGGAAGAAGACAATCAATGAACCTTTGTTCGGGAAAGCGCTTGCCAGTGTAAAAGTGACATCTAACCGTTTGCAGGGCGCTTGTTTTTATGTAGTGAGCGGACATGGAGGCCCCGACCCCGGAGCTATCGGCAGAATCGGCAAAGTAGAACTGCATGAAGATGAGTATGCGTATGATGTGGCTTTGCGCCTTGCCCGTAACTTGATGCAAGAGGGGGCGGAAGTCCGTATCATTATCCAGGATGCTAAAGACGGAATCCGTGATGACAAGTACCTTTCCAACAGCAAACGTGAGACGTGCATGGGAGCTCCCATACCCTTGAACCAAGTGGCACGTCTCCGGCAACGTTGCGCCAAAATCAATGAGTTTTACAAGAAGGATCGCAAGAACTATAAATATTGCCGTGCCATTTTCCTTCATGTGGACAGTCGCAGTAAGAGCCATCAGACCGATGTGTTCTTTTACCACTCTAAAAGCAAGCCCGACAGCAAGCGTCTGGCTAAGACCATGAAGAAAAACTTTCGAATCGAAATATGACAAGCACCAGCCCAACCGTGGGTTTACCGGAACTGTCAGCGCACGCAATCTTTATGTGTTAGCCAATACTTCTCCCGCTTCCGTATTCGTGGAATTGGGAAATATCCAGAACACTTTTGACCAGCGCCGTTTTGTAATCAGTTCGAACCGCCAGGCCTTGGCCAAGTGGATGATGGAGGGTTTCATCACGGATTATAAAAAGGCGAAATAAGGACAATCAACTCTCACTCTCCTTTTTCTTTTCGTGTACCACCACGACTGTAACGGCCGTTATTATCAGCGCCATGCCGATGGCGCTGGCCGGTGTGAAGCTTTCATTGAATATCAGGCAACCGATAACTACGGCTGTCAGAGGTTCCAAGGCCCCGAAAATGGAAGTCAGTGTAGGCTCTATGTATTTAATGGCTTTTACCAGGGTGATGTTGGATATAGCTGTTGCCGGCAGCGCCAGTCCGAGAATATTCAGCCATGTGTGGGTATCATTGGCCAGCCGGATGCCTCCGGTCAGATATCCTCCTATAATAAAGAACAAGGCTCCCAGCCCCATTACGTAGCATGTCAATGCAGTGGAGGGAATCTGCACGGCACGGCTCTTCCTTACTCCTACGATATATCCTCCATAAAAGAATACGGACAGGCCGGCAGCAATCAGCCCGATGGTCGTGTTTCCTCCTTCAAAGTCTATTTTGCCGGATGACAAAAGTCCAGCTCCGCTTAGTGACACCAACACGGCAAACAGAATGGCGAATGACCTCTTTTCTCCGAAAAAGCCCATCATGGCCAGTGCCACGGCCAGCGGATACATGAAATGAATGGTGGATGCCACTCCGCTGGCTATGTTCTGATAGGCGATGACCAGACTGAAGGAGGTAGCTGCCCGGAGCAGGCTGAGGATGAACACCGTTCCCCAGTCTTTCCTGCTGATGCGGAATGTCTCGCCCAGCATAATGCCGAAAACGACCAAGGTAAGTGAAGCTATTCCCCATCGGTAGGCCAATACTTCGAAAGAGGAGAAGCCCGCAAGGAGTAATGAAATGGTGAAGAAAGGAGCCAGCCCGAAGGTGGCAGAGGAGAGAGCCGCATATATAAACCCTTTTATGGAAACATTTTGCATTTTTTATCTTGATTTTAATGGAGATTTTAAAATTATCTGTTTGCGTCAATTGCTTGATTCGCATTGCGTCGTGCAAAATTAATGAATAAAAACAAGCATACAGACAAGGGAGTGTCCTTTTTTACAATACAGTATAGATATGGGTATCTAATATAGTATCGACCGGCTTGCCTGATATTTATTCGTTCCATCATGAGGTAAAAATCATTCCACCGCGGAGTAAAAATCGTTCCACCATGGTGGAAGATTTTACTCCATGGAGGAACGAATACTTGTTCGCTGTCCGGCTCCTAAACTCTTCCGGGGAGAAAGTCTGATAGCTCCGGCAGAACAGTTTGCCTACTCTACCGGAATATAAATCTCTGTCAACAGTTCCTCCGGCGCCGTATCTGCGGGGTTGTTCAGGTAACGTTCCGCACTGGATTCATCCCGTAAGCTACATTCCATTTCGGGGATATACTTCCCGTAGATGGTATCGTATACGGCCTGCAGATGTTCGTATGGACCTTTGTATAGGAATATGGCATAGCGGCCTGCCGCGAGCTGTTTAAATCCTATGTCTCCTTTGGCCGTTGCAAATGAGGGTAGGACCATACATACATCGGTACGCAGCTTTTCAGCGGGTGTCACTTTGGGGTCATCGTGATAGATACAGTAGGGCATCACTTCTCCCATAGGCAGTTTTTTCTTCCTGGATGAACTGGCAAAGGCGCATCCATGCGCTGCAATAGTCGTTCAGTTTATAGTCGCCAAAGAGGCGGATGTAAATCACATTTCGGGCAGGAACTTCTTTGATTTCGTGTTTCAGTTCCAGTTCCGGACGAATAATGGCTGGTTTCATAATTACAAGTTTTTATTGTTACGGTATTCTAATGGTGAAATGCCGTAGAACTGCTTGAATACTTTCGACAGTGACGAAGGCGAAGAGTAGCCTATACGGTAGGCTATGTCCGCTATCGGCATGTCCGAGTAACGAAGCAACCGGGCAGCGGCTTCGGTACGCGTCCGGACAATGAACGTACCGACGGGTTCACCCAGGAAAGCTTTCATGATGCGGTGGAAGTAGAAGGGAGAGAAATGGGAAATCCTGGCCAAAGATTTCAGGTCAATTTCTTCTCCGAGGTGCAGATTTATATAATCCACTACTGCGTTCACACACTTTTGGTATTCCTCCTGGGTTGTTTTTTTCTGCTGCATGGCTCTATTGGGCTTTTTCATGTTGCAAAAATAGGAGGAAAAGAAATAGGTTACTTGTCCGATGTTGCTATAAATGCAATATCTTTAAATAAGATAAGCTATATCCCGGCACAACTTTTTCGTGCAAGCATGAAAGTTTTGCATTCGATTTGCAATATCTTTGCATTTCAGATGAAAAAACAAATGCTTGCAGATGACCGAGGAGATTAAAAGACAACTTTGGGAGTGGGCGGCGGCCTATCATTGCGCCGGCTTCATTCAGAACGACCCCGTACAGTTTCCACATCGCTATGAACGGAAGCAGGATATTGAAATCAGTGGGCTGCTGACTGCATCATGAGTTTCGGCAACCGTAAGCAGATATTGAAAAAGGCTGATGAGTTGCATAGGTTGATGGGGGTATCACCTCATCAATACGTGTTGTCCTGCCGATGGAAGAATGACTTCCCTGCTACGGACAGAAGCAGTTTTTACCGAATGCTTTCTTATGCTGACTTTCATTCCTATTTCAGGCGTTTGCATGCTGCCTATTCTGCTTTTGACAGTCTGGAGGATGCCTTATGTACGTATGCCGGTAATCCGATGGAAAGGTTATGTGCATTTTTGGAAGTCTCGGCAAAGAGCCCCCAAAAGAAACTGAACATGTTTTTGCGCTGGATGATAAGGAAAGGTCCGGAAGTGGATTTTGGTATTTGGGAGAGATTTGATTGCAGGGACCTGATTGTGCCTTTGGACACGCATGTCTGCCGTGTGGCCTATGCTTTGGGACTCACCGAGACAGAAACATTTTCTTTGAAGAATGCCCGCCGGATTACTGAAGCTCTGGCAGAGGCCTTTCCGGATGACCCGTGCCTGGGGGACTTTGCTTTGTTTGGAAGCGGAGTCAGCGGAGTATTGTAGCGTGTTACCAGTCAATTTCTTGTATCCCTCTGCTCCGTAAGAAATCGTTGGCTTTACTGAAGTGCCTGCAACCGAAGAATCCGTATTCGGCAGAACGTGGGGACGGATGGACGGTAGTCAGAATCAAGTGTCTGCTGCTATTGATTAAAGCGGCTTTTTCTTTCGCGTACGCTCCCCAAAGCATGAATACAAGATTCTCCCGTTCATCACTCAGTTTCTTGATAACAGCGTCTGTGAAGGTTTCCCATCCCATGTTCCGGTGCGAGCCGGTTTCGTGGCACGTACTGTGAGGACGGAATTCATAGGAAACACGCCTTGCGCTACCCAACGGTCCAGATTTCCGGAAGTCGGAATGGGCTTTCCCAGGTCCTGATGTATTTCCTTGAATATGTTTGCCAGAGAACCGGGAATGGCTACTCCTTTCGGTACGGAAAAGCAGACTCCATAATACTGACCGGGATTAGGATAAGGGTCTTGTCCGAGTATGACGACTTTCACTTTTTCGAACGGGCAAGAGTTGAAGACATGGAAAATCTGATGGCCGGGAGGTAGCACGTTGGCATGCCCGTACTCACTTTTTACAAATGCTACCAGCTTCTCAAAATAAGGTTTGTCAAACTCCTCTTGCAGGCGTTTTCTCCAGCTTTCTTCTATTTTTACGTTCATAAGAGTCTTGCAGTTACATATGAATGGGAAATGATGTTGCAAACATACAAATAATCCGGATGAGACGGATGCTTTTATGAGTATAAAGAATGTTTTTATTATTGTATGAAACGATAGTTATTTTGAGTAAGTTTATTACTTTTGTGGTGCAATGCCGGACACTAAGCATAGAGTCGCCATTGCTGAGGTTGAACTGATTGGTAAAATAAAGGAATGGAAAATTTTCATCGTATGGATGCTTGTCCGGTACGGGATGTACTGAGCAGGTTGGGAGACAAATGGACAATGCTTGTGCTGGTCACACTGAAAGCGAATGGAACGATGCGCTTTTGCAATATACAGAAAACCATAGGGGATATTTCCCAGCGGATGTTGACGGTTACATTGCGCTCATTGGAGACGGACGGCTGATTGTCAGGAAAGTCTATGCGGAAGTTCCTCCCCGTGTGGAGTATAACCTTACAGAAACCGGATGTAGCCTGATGCCGCATATTGAATCTTTGGTAGGATGGGCATTGGAGCATATGAATGATATTTTGAATCGGCGCAGTCTGCAGACTGATGGGTCGATATGCAAAGAGGGTGTGTCGAAACTGGTATTCACCACAGATTACACAGATTTGCACAGATAAGCATCTTTGATTATCAGTAGATTAAGCTCATTCTGTGTTAATCCGTGTAATCTGTGGTGAATTTTGACACACCCCTTCAGAAGTTTCCAAGTGCTTGTTTTATTTCTTAGCATCGGCAAAATTGTGAACCTTGTTTTCAGATTGTCAGCTTTCTCTGCGGCTCATGGGCCTCATGGGCCATCTTGTCTGCTACTTTGGTGCCAACGTGCAATGCTTCTTCTTCAGCAGTGTTAATGAACTCCTTCTTCGCCACTTGCTTTGTGGATGCACGGCATATGGCATCTTCCAGCTTTTTAGCTTTCTCCGTACGGGAGAAGTGGTAGGCCAATGCACCGGCAACCGAACCTATTCCCAGTCCGATCCAGAAATTAGAATCTTTACATTTCATAATCAAGTCAGTTTTTAATAGTTAAAGTTAGAATCAATTCTGATGAGACAACATACTTGCCAAAGATTGGTTCATCCGGCGGGAAAGGAATTAATAACAATTTACTTTTGTTGGTGGAGATATTTATTCTGCTTAAATTTGCGATGCACTTAAAATTTATACAAGTATGATTAGATTAAATGTTTTTATTCAGGTAAGTGCGGAGAACCGTGCCGCAGTATTGGAATCTGCCAAAGAACTGGTCGCATATTCCTTGAAGGACAATGGATGCATTGCCTATGATGTGTTTGAGAGCGCCACTCGCAGCGATGTTCTTATGATTTGTGAAACATGGAAAGATGCAGAGTCATTGTCTGCCCATGAAAAAGCAGACCATTTTGTGGCCCTGGTGCCCAAAATCCAGGGGCTGGCTGCCATGAAGTTGGAAAAATTCGAGTTCTGAATCAGTAATTTGAGGTAGTAAGGGGTTGTGTGATCATGCGTAAATAAGTATATTTGTGCATTCTTAATATACATATTTATGCTGATTACCCTTATTATCCTTGTTCTCTCCGCTGCCTTTTTTGTAGCAGGCAAAGTCCGTTCGGACATTGTGGCGCTTTGTGCGCTGATTGGTTTATTGATATTTCAGATTCTTACTCCTGAAGAGGCCCTTTCCGGCTTCTCCAACTCGGTGGTGATTATGATGGTGGGTTTGTTCGTTGTGGGCGGCGCCATTTTTCAGACCGGGCTGGCTAAAATGATAAGTTCGCGCATTTTAAAGCTGGCGGGCAAGAGCGAACTGAAACTCTTCTTGCTGGTGATGCTGGTTACCTCTGCCATTGGTGCTTTTGTGAGCAATACGGGAACGGTGGCTTTGATGCTGCCTATCGTGGTGAGCTTGGCGCTGAGTGCCGGAATGAATCCCAGCCGTTTATTGATGCCTTTGGCTTTTGCCAGCAGTATGGGCGGTATGATGACACTTATCGGTACGCCTCCTAACTTGGTCATTCAGAATACATTGACGGGAGCGGGCTTTGAACCGCTGTCTTTCTTCTCCTTCTTGCCGGTGGGCATTGTGTGCGTGATAGTGGGAACTTTGGTTTTAATGCCTCTGACCAAATGGTTTCTCTCCAAGAAAGGCAAAAAGAATGACGGAACATTGTCAGGTAAATCATTGGACCAACTGGTACAGGAGTACGGACTTTCCAGCAACCTGTTCCGTTTGAGGGCTGTCAATGACTCCCGTCTGATAGGAAAAACCATCATAGACCTGGATGTACGCCGCAAGTATGGTCTGAATATCATTGAAGTACGGCGTGTAGACTCTTCCCAACATAGATTCCTGAAAACTATTACCCAGAAATTGGCATCACCCGATACGACTATTTGGGTGGGCGACGTGCTTTATATTACGGGAGAGGTATCGAACGTAAATCGTTTTGCTGAAGACTTTTTAATGGAAATGCTCGACGGGCATACCACTGAAGAAGCCTCTAAAGCCGACAAGTCCCTTGACTTTTATGACATCGGAATTGCCGAAATTGTGTTGATGCCTTCTTCCAATATCGTGAACCGGACGGTGAAGGAAGCTGGGTTCCGTGATAAATTTAATGTAAATGTATTGGGCATCCGTCGTAAAAAGGAATATATATTACGTGAATTGGGACGTGAGCGTATGCATAGTGGTGATGTTTTGCTGGTGCAGGGTGCGTGGCAGGACATCGCACGGATAAGCAGGGAAGATTCCGATTGGGTGGTATTGGGACAGCCTTTGGCAGAAGCCGCCAAAGTGACGCTGGATTATAAAGCGCCCATAGCTGCCGCTATCATGGTGCTGATGGTTGCATGATGGTCTTCGACTTTATTCCGGTGGCCCCGGTGACAGCGGTGATGATTGCCGGTTTGCTGATGGTGCTGACGGGATGTTTCAGGAATGTGGAAGCCGCCTATAAAACGATAAACTGGGAAACAATTGTACTCTTTGCAGCCATGCTCCCCATGTCTCTTGCACTCGAAAAGACCGGTGCCTCGGAATATATATCCAACAGTCTTGTAAGTGGGTTGGGCAGTTATGGTCCTATTGTGTTGATGGCAGGTATCTATTTCACCACTTCATTGATGACCATGTTCATCAGCAATACGGTGACGGCAGTGCTGATGGCCCCTATTGCTCTTCAAAGTGCGATTCAGATTGGAGTAAGTCCCGTTCCGTTCTTGTTTGCCGTGACGGTTGCGGCAAGTATGTGTTTCGCTTCTCCATTCTCTACACCGCCCAATGCACTGGTGATGCCGGCAGGACAATATACATTCATGGATTATATAAAAGTGGGGCTCCCGTTGCAGATTATTATGGGAGTGGTGATGGTATTTGTGCTGCCGTTGTTGTTTCCTTTTTAGCAAAGTATATGACCACTTCATTATGCTGTAATATTAGGCGCGGATTACGTGGAGTAACGCGGACTATGCAAATTGGATTCTTGAAATCTGCGTAATCCGCGCCTAAAAAATAGTAAGGTAGTTTTGACACGTTCCTCCTTTTTACTGTTACAGCTTTATACTCTTTTTCTTTCCTGCATAGCTTATTGTCTTTCTGCCTTTCATCGGACGGTCTCCCGTACCGGAGTCCTGACCGACCAGGACAACCTTGAACTTGCGGCTTTTCAGCATGTTCGGAAAACTGCTTTCCCGCTCTTCTATCTCAGAGGACGGGCCTTGTCCTCTGACGATACACTGTGGTTCAAGGTCTGTCTGTCCTGCTGCTTTTCGTTACTCCAGAAGTCCCACCAGTCTGCGCCTTGAGGGAGGTAAACCGGCGCAAAATCCATTACTAAAGGACGCTTGAATGTACCGTCATTGTGGAACACATCCCAGAAAGTGCTGTAAACGTAGGCAGAAGGCGATAGCGCGGATTAATTATCTTCTCGTGGGCATCGAAACACCACTCGCCACGCTTGCCGAAGTTCCAGATTTCACGGGGCAACTCCGTACCGTGCGAACGCATTATCGGGCAGAAAGTGCCGAACTGCATCCAGCGTCCGGTAAAGAAGCCACTTATGTCACTGTTCCAGTTCGGGATGCCCATCAAGGTATAGTTCAGTGCGGCAGGAATCTGTTTCTCCAGCATGTCCCAAGTGGAGGTCACGTCACCACTCCAGGTGTTGCAGCCGTAACGTTGTTGTCCGATAAATCCGGAACGGGTCAGGATGACAACGCGTTTGTCTTTGCTCAAAGCCTTTTGATGCGAGGCTTATTCCGCTGTTGTTCATCAGTGAGTAGACATTTTTTACACTCCGGTAAGACCCAAGTGAGTGGAAGGTCATAGTCCGATTCTTGTCGGTTGATATGGTCAGTCTCTGTAGAATCGAGCCACCAGTCGTCGTTGCCGATGTAACTGAAAATGCTTTATTCAGATATTTCCAATAAATGTCCCTTGCTTCGGGATTGTAGACGTCGTAGGGGCGTGTGCCACTTTTGGGTGGCCAAGTGTTGAAGTTGATAATCATCCCTTTGGCATCCAACTCCTTGCGTTGCTCTGTGTGGGTGCCAAAGCCGGGTCATGCCACAATCATCAGCTTGGCATTCAGCTTGTGACCACTACCAGACTTTCTTTGTTGTAGGGTTTGCCTTCGGGAGTTTTGAAACCTGCACAATGGAAGGCGAATAGAATTCCACACGGATGTCCATTCCTTATGTGGTGCATTTCATTCCTTGAGGTGTGCGTTCTGTGTTCTGGGCGGCACACAAGTTTGCAAGCATGGTTGCACAAGTCAGCACGAAGCCGGCTCTTTTCATAAAATTCATTTTCATGGTTCTTTTAAAATTATGCTGCAAAAGTAGCCCTGAATCCTCTTTAGACGGCAACAATCTTGTTGAAACGGAACAACACTCAGGTTGATTTCTGCATTTTTTCCGCATATTCCGAGAGGTGGCAACCGTACATTTCTTTTGTTCCGCTTCATAACGGCTGCACTGCTTTTATCAAGTTGCGGATGCGGAGCAAAAGGATTTCTTCTTTGTGTTTCCGTTCCATCTCCTTTCGGGTGCGGTATATGTAGAGGCGGATGCTTGCTGTAATGATGGCATATCATGAACTTTATATTTGCTGGATGGAATTTTTCCATCTTTATTTTCTCCCTTTCCAGATACTGATAATTTTTTTGCCTATTGCCAAAATATTCAGCAGTGATACAGCAAAAAATAATAGGCAACCGATCAATATACATGGAAGCAGTGATCCGCTCTCCAATTGCGGGAAGAGGCTTTGGACTACTTCTATATAGTAACTGCGCACCCATGCCACGCAGCCTATGGCGAGGAGCAGTACCAGTACATTCAGCCCTACTGTCAGTATATAATAAGGTGTGGCTACCTGCGTCGGGCTATATCCTATCAGCAGCAGGTTTTCCAGTTTTACCGTATTCTTTTGGAGAAGCAGGAAGATGCTCAGCATCAGGATGTAGAATGACAGAATGCTGATGAACAATCCTACTCCCATGACGATGGCCGTAATGAGGCGCAGGAAATAAGTTGTCTTCCCGGCATCCAGATTGTTGCCTTCGGTTTCGTAATTCTTTTGCTGGAAATAGTCGGTGATGGCTGTGTCGGTAGGATTTTTCACTTCCACAATCAGCCGGGACGGTTCCGCTTCTTTTTCCGGTGCAAAGTTCTTGTTGGCCCAGTCCATGAAGGATTGGGGAACGAGAATGGTATTCAGCCGGTTGGAGAATCCTACAATGTTGCCTTTATATTGTTCCACACGTCTGTTACCCCGCATCATCACATCCATTT
>ENA-OQCF01000194-OQCF01000194.1-human-gut-metagenome-genome-assembly--contig:-NODE-194-length-23412-cov-3.964999_pt1 | contig 23412 bp, 31 predicted proteins | sample MGYA00242756_ERZ504573 | MGnify/ENA primary metagenome ERZ504573 (study PRJEB26092, sample SAMD00036240) | human gut metagenome | host: Homo sapiens | study: EMG produced TPA metagenomics assembly of... | reverse complement strand
GCCAACATTTCAGGTGTAGGCTGCATGCCACCCTTGTGACCGAATACCAGGTTGAATAACATGGGGTCTGCAAATGGCTGCTCAGATTTCACAACTGCCATATTGTGCAGCATTCCGATATCAAAACCTCAGTTTCCGGAAGAATCCCTCTTTCAAAGGAACGGGCGCTTCTGAAGGTTCCGTGAAGGGAACAGAGGTGACTGCCACAGATCCACAGATCGGAACGGACGCCGCTTCCACAGGAAGCTGTGCCCGGGAAACCGGGAAGGAGGATTTTTCTTCGGAAAGAAGATTTATTTCTTCCGGAATGACTGTCTTGCGCTTGGCCGCGTGACACATGGACACATATCGGATCTGGATGGAGTGCCCTGTCAGAATGCCGTACTGTTTCCAGATTCCGGCATTGAACAGCCCCGTTTCCGTACAATAGTTGATGATCCGGAGAACCTCCTCTTCCCTCATGTTCCAGTATTCCGCACAATCGAACAGCTCGTCCTGTGTGAAACGGATATAACAGCCTTCCACACGGTAGATCTCATTCAGGACATACTGGTATATCGCATAACCGGCACAGCTGTGTTCCTTTCTCAGCTTGCGGATCTTGATGTCACGGAACCGGTCCGTTTCGGCCCTGTAGTACTCAAAGCCTTTTCTGGCAATTCTTCCCATAATTATACGTTTTAAGAATTTTTTTTCAGTGTGAAACAAACAGGATTCGAACCTGTATCACCAGCCTGCATACAATGCGGTGACTTGCCTGTTAGTCCATTGTTCCGTTACGATTCTGATAAATATCTCATTAAACTATCCTTATCTCTAAAAAGTCTTTTTCCCCATTGTGGATAATTGTTTCTGGGCACACTTAGCCCATCTGACAGCTTATAAACCATAAGAAAACTATCATCAGTATAGGATATTTCGATAATTATTTTGCTTATACTTGTATGGATAAATGTTATCCCCGCTCAGATAGCATACGCTATCTCCTACGTTAAATTCAGTATCTATATTCATACCTATATCGTTATTAGTCAATTACCAATCTCCACCATCAATTTAATATGCCATCAATAGTAGTTACACTATTTTCAATATTGCTACCTCCATATTGCGTAAATTCCGGTGTAGGATTATTGTCTGTATCTCCATGCATCATTACATGAAGCGAACCACTGGCTGAATACAGCCAAAGACGCTTACCATCCTTTTCCCACTTTTTTGCAAGTCGTTTCAGAGAGTCAATCAACTTACATTCTTCGGGAGTACATTCTATCCCAGCTTCTGTTTGATATTTGCTCATATCGAATTAATTTTAAATATTAATCTTTTTCTAAAAAAGTGTTAGTAGTATTCAACACTCCGGCTGAATCCCGATTTTTACCATCACGCACAAAAAAACTATCGCTTAACAGCCTTTCATAATCGATTTTATTCATAAGAATAACACTCGCATTGCCATCTATATACAGTTTGCATTGCATGAATTGAGTTCCTTTTACTTCCTCAATTACATCTATTTGCATTGTTCTTTTTTTACTCATATCTGTCCAATTTTAAAATTTCATCAATAGATGATAAAACACTCTCCAGTCTTTCCAACTGCTCAGAGTATTTCATAAGAAGATTTTCTTCTCTTTCCGTAGCCTCCCCTCCATTGTGAATATCATTATACTTTTCGTATTTTGATTTTACACTCTTATATGCTTTCTGAAAGAACGGAAGCAATATCTTACATTCCTCTTTGGTCATACAGACCGTTATCTCGTATGGAGATGAATACGATTTTCTAGTGCCATCTATGTGACTCATTTCTGTTCGTTATTGAAGTCATTAATATAACTACGCCCAGCATCAGTTGGACGATAAACAACATCACCAAATGGTCCAGCCGATTTCGTCAACAAACCGTTTTTTACCATTTCTTCTAAATCATCAGAGGGTTTACTATAACCACCCCATCCTTTTTTGCAGATATTCCTTAAATGAATAAGCTGCATCTTACTTAATTCTATATTCATTTGGTTCATATTTATTCGAGTTCGAAGATTCTGTTGATGGTGTCAGCTAATTTATCATTGATGATTTTCGAGTTCCAACTGTCAAATTCAAGAATAATACCAACTTGTCTGGAACTGCCGGAGTCTGTATAAGACCTGCCATTGTGATATTTACAGGCAGGTTCTCCTCTTTGGCTACCTCTATAAAAGCGTTTGCCAGTTTTTTTAACATTTCACATCTTATCAACATAGTATTTTCGGATTAGTGATTATGAATTGACAGCCATGAAGAAACCGGCATTATTATACTGTTGCCTGATTTCTGCGGATGTAAGAATATGATACTTGGTATACAACTCAGCATTGAACAAGTCAACCTGAATACAATACTCCACGATTTTCTCCACTTCTTCCGGAGAGAGTGCCCAATAGTCCGCTACTCTGCAAAGCATATTCTTACACCAATACAATGAATGGTTTCCTGTACGGAATATCTCATTTTCTATATAATCATAAACCGCATATCCATTACATCCATATACAGTTTTCAGATCACTAACTTTGGTTTCATGCAACTGTGATGTCCTTTTATAACAAGGCAGGAATGGAATAATCTTATTGTCTGAAATAACGGATTTCATAATGTCTTTTATTTAAATTTCGGTAATAAGGATGCAGTTCAGATTCTTATTGAATTCTGAACAAAAGATTGTTGCTGCAAAAAATTATACTCTTGCAGGTATATCGTATCTTTTACGTATTTTTTTTACGTAATTGAAAACAGTCTTTTCACAGACTTTTGGAAAAGAGGGATTATTCTCCTTTAGATATTCATGAATCTGGGTGGAAGAATAATAAGGACAGGTTATCAGCAAATGCTTAACTGACTCCTCATAAGGATCGAGACGGCAGGAATAAGAAGGGCGCGGACGATTGCCATGTTGAAGAAGCTCATCAACATTTAATCGGGAAAGCCGCATGACTCTGCCGGGAGGAAGTTGCAGCTTCTTTGCTATTTGAGAACGGCTCAAGCCAAGAAGTCGAAGTTCGGCAATGTTATGCCAGTCGTGGTAGTCTTCTGTAATCTTTTTTGCATCCATTTTCTACATAAATATAGTTTTCGTAAAGTGAAATATTTAATGTTACGAAAAAGTGATGCGGCAAAGTTACGAGTTACACGCACCGAACCGGAAGAGGAAAAGAAACGGGGCGGGCTGTTCGGCCTGTTCCGCAAGAAAAAGAAAGAAGAACCGGCACGCACGACCACACGGGTGAGCACGGCGCCCAACACCCGGCACATTGCGGAGATGCGGCGGTTTGAGGAAGAGATGCGTACGGCACTGGCAGAGCAGGAACAGGCATTCTCCCACCTGTCGGACTCACTGAAAATACGCAACAGCATACTGAACCGGAACCTTTCGCGGCTGATACGGGAAATCGGACAGGACGAGACGGAACGCATGGAAGAAAGGCACATGCGGGTGGCGGAACTGAGAGAAACGGCATTCGTACTGATATGCGGCATATCGGCGGCAGGTGTCCTGTGTGCGGTGCTGCTGTATGCAGTAGTCCGGAGGGACATCCGCCGCCGCACCAGAGACAGGAAACAGCGAGAGGAACTGATAGAGAGCCTGCGCCGGTCGGTCCGGGAGAATGAAGAGCTGATAAAAAGCAGACAGAACATCATGCAGACGGTGACGCACGACCTGCGCTCACCACTGACCGCCATACGCGGCAATGCGGAACTGATACTGAAGGACGGGAACCGGGAGGCAACGGCGCTGCACGCGGAGCATATACGGCAGTCGGCAGAGCGTATGGGGGCACTGATGGAGAACCTGCTGGACTACTACCGCATAGACAACGGAAAGGAGACCATCAGGGTGAAGCCGTTCAGACTGGCGGGAGTGGCGGAAACGCTGGAAACGGAGTTTGCCGCACGGATGGAAGAGAAGCGGCTGGAGTTCAGGGTGAACAACGCCGCTGACGAGGTGGTCATGGGCGACAGGAACCTGATACTGCGTATCGGCAGCAACCTGCTGTCGAACGCACTGAAGTTTACGGAACGCGGGGGCGTGACACTGACCGCCCTGTATGCCGGAGGGAAATTCACGCTTGCGGTGGAAGATACCGGAGGAGGAATAGACAAGGACAAACGGGAACAGATATTCAAGCCGTTCGAGCGGCTGAGCAATGCCGCCACGCAGGACGGATTCGGGCTGGGACTGTCGATAGTGAAAAGCCTTGCGGAACTGATGGAGGGCAGCATATCGGTGGAGAACATACGGAACACGGGCAGCCGCTTCAGCGTGGTACTGCCGCTGCCCCAGGCGGAGAAAGCCGGAGAGACAGACCGCAAGGCAGCAGCGAGGCGGACAAGACTGGGCGGATGTTCGGTGTTGTCGCTGGACAACGACGGCATCATACTGGGGATGATACACGACATATTCGTGCAGAACGGGGTGCACTGCGACACCTGCACGAGCACGGGGGAAATGGCGGAGAAGCTGCGCGAGGGACACTATGACCTGCTGACCACGGACCTGAAGATGCAGGACGCAAGCGGCTACGAGGTGCTGGAACTGCTCCGCACGTCGGACATAGGCAACTCACGCACCATCCCCGTGATGGTGGTGACCGGCTCGAAAAGCATCACGAAAGAGGAGCTGGCAGACGCGGGCTTCGGCTCGGTGCTGTACAAGCCGTTCTCCATCGACGAACTGCTGGCAGCCGCGGAAGAATGCATCGGTGAGGACAGCACCCCACGCATAGATCTCGGTCCGCTGTTCGCATACGGCGACAAGCGGCAGAGGCTGGAATGTCTGGTCAGGGAAACGGAGAAGGAAATGGCCGCCATACGGGAGGAAGCGGAAAGGTGTGACAGGGACAGGCTGGACTACTGGGTACACCATATCCGCAGCTCGTGGATGCTGATACATGCCGAAGGACCGCTGCAGGAGCTGTATGACGTGCTCCACGGAAACGGGACGGCAGAAGAAATCAGGGAGTATGCCGGAAAGGTAACCGGTCAGGGCGAAACGATCATCCGGCTCGCCCGAAAGGAAATGGAGAGAACGGTATGGGAAGAATAATAGTAATAGAAGACAACCCGGTATTCCGCGACCATGTCTGCGGAATGCTGGAGAAGGCAGGCTACAAGACCCGCACGGCATACGACTGTGCCGGGGCACGGAGGCTGCTGGAGGAACTGGACGATGGGGACATCATCGTGTCGGACCTGCGTCTGCCCGACGGAGAATGTACGGAAGTGCTGGAGCGGATGCGGGAAGCGGGTGTCAGAAACCCGTTTGTCATCATGACCGACTATGCGCAGGTCGCGTCGGCGGTCAGCTCCATGAGGCTGGGAGCCGAGGACTATATCCCCAAGACCCTGCTACAGGAAAAGCTGCTTCCGAGGATAAGTGAGCTGGTACGCAAATCGGAAAGAAGGCATACCATGCCCATACTGGAGCGCAGAAGTGCCGCATTCCGGACCATCGACGGCGTATCTCACTAGTAGCCCCGACGGACATAGGGGTACTGATACTTGGAGAGAACGGCACGGGCAAGGAACACGTAGCAGAAAAGATACATGCGCAGAGTACCCGGCAGAAAGGTCCGTTTGTCGCGATAGACTGCGGTATGCTGACACGGGAGCTGGCTGCATCCGAGCTGTTCGGATACGAGAAAGGTGCATTTACGGGAGCCATAACCGGAAAGAAGGGCTGCATGGCAGAAGCTGACGGCGGCACGCTGTTTCTGGACGAGGTGGGCAACCTGCCCGCTGAGGTACAGCAGAAACTGCTGCGTGCACTGCAGACCAAATGCTACCGTCCGACGGGCTGCACCCGCGAACGGAAAGCGGACGTACGCATCGTGGCGGCTACCAACGAGAATCTGGAGAAGGCAGTGGAGGAAGGACGTTTCCGGCGGGACCTGTATCACCGCCTGAAGGAGTTCGTCATCAAGATACCGCCGCTGCGGGAGTGCCGGGAAGACATACTGCCCCTTGCGGAGTTTTTCCGGGAGCTTGCCAACGAGGAACTGGGACGGCATACGGAAGGATTCGACAAGGAGGCGGAAAAGGAACTCATGAGGCGGATGTGGGCAGGAAATGTGAGGGAGCTGAAACAGACGGTGCGTTCCGCCGTCCTGCTGACGGAAGGAAGGCTGATAGGAGCCGACAGGCTGGAAGCGGAAAGCACGGCACAGGCAGGCTGCTCCCTGCTGCTGAAAGACGGGAATGAGGAAAGGGAACGCATCGTGCGGGCACTGGCACAGGCGGACGGGAATCGCGAAATGGCTGCCGGACTGCTGGGCATCAGCCGCACGACATTGTACAACAAGATGAAAGAATACGGTATCATGCAGAAAAAGAGCGAAAAATGAGAAAATCTCGACTGAAAATCCTATCTTTGCATGAACATAGGAGAAATACGGTACGGAGAAACACGGTTTCCCGTACCGACTAAGATATAGTATAGAATAAGACCGCAAGGCGTTTCGAGCGAAAATCTGGAAAATTTGAAACTACGGAAGCGATTGTGTGATGCTTATGCTATGCCTTGGCATAGCGTGCATTCGCATACGTTCCGTAGAGGCATTCCAGAGCCGTCGCTTGAAGGTAGTGTGAATTGCACGCTACTTTTTTATATACGGTTTCCGGTCGCAACAGAATGACCGCTATGGCAAAAGTCCGATTACTTGCCGTCCTGACGATGGACGGCTGTCCGGCAGAAACAACCGGTCTGTCCGGGCGATGGCTTGGTTCCGACCAGTACGGGATAGGTGCGCTGAAAGAGGCTGCCACCTGCGTCCTGACAGAAGACACGTCGCTTACACTCCTCTCCAACCGGACCGAACAGACCGACGACTCCCTGAACTATCTGATAGAAGCAACCGAAAAGACGGCAGGCATCATCAACGGCATGATACGGATGCGGCTTGTGGATGAAATCATCCTCTACATGGTTCCCGTCATTGCGGGAAACGGCAGCAGGCTGTTCCAGTCGTCGCTGCCCGAAAGCGAATGGACATGCACGGAAAGCAAACGGTGGAAAGACAACATAATACGGATAACCTACGGGCGGAAAACACCCCGCCAGCCGGTGGTTGTGTTCAAGAAATGAACATTTTCAAGAGCTTTCGACGTTCAAAATGTGAACACACGTTCAGATTTTGAACAAAAAATGAGGCATCGGGAAAAGCTCCAAAAAATATTTTCGGTAAATATTTGGCTGAATATCAGTGTAATATATCCATGCAAAAAGAAAAACACTCCCGCAGGACCGCAATTTGTCCCATAGTTTTATGTGCGCACACTTTTAACCCAAGTGTAATAACATAAAACTGAAAGAGATATGAAATACCTCATATTGACAGAAACCGAATTTTTTGGTCTTATAAACGGGAGCGATGAAACAGCCGGTCTGAATGCCGCATACAACCGTTTTGTCAGGGCGGTTGTGGAACTGATGCATGACGGCGATACGGACGGGGCGAAGATTGCGCTGGCGTATGCCGAAAACGAACTGCAATACCACCACACGCAGTACATTGCGGGTGTGAGAAGCCATACCGCCCTGTTTGTCCGTAAAGCCCTGTCTTTCATACGTAAGATGCAGAAACATATCCCTTCCAACCGCCCGCAGGTGTCGCCACTATCCACAACCATCCACTCCGAATGCGAAAAAAGAAATAAAGACACAGACAACATTCCTGCCATGCGGTGGTCGGGCAGCATGGCTGAACTGGTTGAACTGATTTATGGCTGGACGCCATGAAGCTGGTAAACGAGGGTGAACCGGGCATCAAGGAGCTGCTGGAAGGTTTCTGCAAGGTGTTCGGCATGGAAATAAAGGAAAGCCAGTGCTATAACACCTATGCGGACATCAAGCGGCGGAAGAACGGCAGCCGCACCTATTTCTTCGACAAGGCGGCGGAGAAGCTGAACCGCAGGATGCTGGAGGATGAGGAACGGGAGCGAATGCGGAAAAGATAACGAGAAAATGAGGCATGGGCGTCATAGTCTGCAAAAAAATGCTTACCTTTGCAGAAATAATTATAATACAATAGATTATGGCATTAGAAATTAAAGCAATCCCCACGCTAAGAGGCAAAGAGGCAGAGCGTTTCGTGAAGGAAGCGGACAAAGCTACAAAAGCAAGGAGAAGACCGACTTCAGCAAGCAGGTAAAGATAGCCCGTGCCATACTGAAAAAAGCCAATATGTTGTAGGCATGGGATTCCTGTTAGACAAATGCAGTTTTTCTCCGCTTGACGAGGAAATCATAGGCAGGTGCCGTCCTTTCTCATGCGGCAATGCAGACTTGGACGACTTTTTCCGGCAGGACGCACCGCTTTACAGCCGTCAGATGCTCGGAAAGAGCTATTGTTTCCGGCTGGACGAAGACCCTTCCGTCATTGTCTGTGCATTTACGCTCTCCAATGACAGCATCCGTGTGGACATATTGCCGAACAGCAGGGAAAAGAAAGTGCAGAAAGACATCCCCCGTTCCAAGCAGATGCGGCGTTATCCGGGCGTACTGATTGGACGCTTGGGTATCAATACAGAATTTGCCCACCGTGGCATAGGCAGCGAACTGATGGAGTTCATCAAGTCATGGTTCATAGACGCAGGCAACAAGACCGGCTGCCGTTTTTTGATAGTAGATGCCTATAACGAGGAAATTCCGTTGGGATATTATCAGAAGAACGGTTTTACTTTCCTGTTCTCCACCGAAAGCCAAGAGGCGGAGAATACAGGATTTGACAAGGATACGAAACTGCGTACACGGCTGATGTACTTTGACCTGATTTCATTGGTCAATGAGCAGGAAGAATGACAAGGGGACAACTCAAATGAAAAGAAAACAAGCCTTCCATGCGAGACCGTAAGGCTATTATATACTTTTGGAAGGCATTCTATTTATAACGGGAATGGCAAAAAAGAAAAAGCGGAAACAGCACACAGCTACCGACTTACCGATAATCCTTGATTACGAAGGTGAGCCGATGTCCGTCTATGACCTGATAGCCATGATGCCGTACAGTGAACCTCCCCTAACAGAAAGGACACGTTTCAAGAAACTGAACAGGGAACAGAAAGCGGCTTTCAAATCACTGGTGGTGTCAGCCATCACCCATTATTGGGAAACGGAGAAGCAGATACCTTTCGGAGAAAGTATGGCAGACATCCGACACTGGCTGACAGAAACGTTTGTCGAAGACTATGGAATACTGCTGAAAGAAGACACCGAGTTGAAAAACTACCTGATGACCCTTGTCATTTCATCCATCAACAAATTACTCAAGGCAGAAAGACAGATACAAGAAAAGAAAAATCCGTAACATTTCACATTGGAGTGCTACGGATTTTCCTTTTTTTCGCCTGCGACGCGTTACTTGTTCTGCAAGAGGTATTGCAGTTCCGGGTCGGACTGGATGCGCTGCAACTCGTCGGCGACAATCTGCCGCACTTCGGCACGGATGCGGTTGTAGTTCTCCTGAATCATCTCCTTCATGCGGTCGTTGCCGTCGGCATCGGTAAAGTCCGTGATGACGGGAATAGGCTTGTAAGCCTGTTCCTCACGCTTGACCTTCTCGGCATCCACCACAATCTCGCAATGGAAAATCTTCTGCTCGATGCGCTCGCTGAAGTTGTCGGCGACCGCCCCGACGAACATGCCCTGCGTGAGCGTGGAAATCTTGCTCGCCGGGATAAGGCTCTCCATCTGCGTGTTAATGGAGGTGGACTTGTCCTCGCGGTTAATGGTGATGCTCTGCCGCTTCTGCAAGATTTTACCGAAACGTTCGGACAGGGTCTTGGCGGTCTCGCCGACCACCTGCCCGGAGAAGACGTTGCCGACGGTGTTCATCACCACGGCGGCCTCCTTGTCGCCGTAGTCGCGCTTGAGCTGCGAGAAGTCCTGAAAGCCCAGCAGGGTGGAAACCTTGTTGCTCCGGGCGGTGGCAATCAGGTTGTCCAGTCCCTTGAAGTAAATCGTGGGCAGCTCGTCGATGATAATGGAGGACTTGAGCCTGCCCTTCTTGTTCACGAGCTTTACGATGCGCGAGTTGTACAGCCCCAACGCCGCCCCGTAGATGTTCTGGCGGTCGGGATTGTTGCCCACGCAAAGGATTTTCGGCTCGTCGGGGTTGTTTATGTCGAGCGTGAACTCACTGTCGGACATGACCCAGTAGAGCTGCGGGGAAATCATGCGCGAGAGCGGAATCTTCGCCGAGGCTATCTGTCCGGCGAGCTGTTCCATCGCTCCGCCCTGCCATGCGTCCATGAACGGGGAAAGGTAGTTTTCCAGTTCGGGGTAGCTGGTCAGAATGGGAAACACGTCCTCGTAGCGGCGGTTGAGCAGCTCGATGGCATGGGGAAAGGTACAATACTTGCCGTCTTTGTAAATCCTTAAAAACCAAATCACTGCGGCGAACAGGATAATCGGCGACTCCACGAAGAAATCCCCTTGTTTCTGCACATCGGGTAAGTCAAGGGCATTACTGCCCCCTTCTCCCCTAAGAACCGTACGTGAGAGTTTCCCCTCATACGGCTCAAGCAACTCAATATTTCTATTTGTTGTTAGAAATCGGCTCATACTTTCAACAGTTTCGTTTATTTCGCTTGTAGCAGTTGTTATGGACAAGTTGCCGTACAATTGAACCACCAACAGATATTTCATTGACGTTCCATGCTTTTGTACAATCTATCTCCTTGCCGCATAACGGACAAGTCCGCTTCTGCTTGTTCCATAAATATAAGAGTGACTTACGTCCTTTGAGAGATTCCAGCATTTGTTGCTCCTTTCGCTGAAAGAAATAATCATCGTATTCCGGGTCGAAAGGGTTTGCCTCCCCCTTGACTTGCTTGTACGGAGTATAATGTATATCCGACAACCTTTTAAGGGTCAGGTAGTTCACTTTCTTGCTTTTTGTTTCATATTTCCATGCAAACGTCCATTTACGCCCCCGAATTTCATGCCAATACTTATCTGCAACCCAAGACTTGCGTTTCTTTGGGTGGCGACGTAAAGCCCATTTCTTTGTGAGGTTGTAAATGTGATTGTCGCAACCGTGAAAAGCATTGGTTGATGCACCATATCGATAATAGTTTCCCCAACCTGTTATCACAGGATTGAGCATTCGTATCAGCGATTCCTGCTTACACATTTTATGTCCTTTAACGATGTCACTGATTTTTGCCCTAAAGCGTTTCTGTGCATCTTTGGACGGAGATGTGTACAGCCTTTTGCCGAACTTCCTTACATTGAAACCTAAGAAATCAAATCCATCGTATATGTTCGTAATGGTAGTTTTCTCTTCGGATAAGGTAAGACCCCTTTCTTTGAGAAATTCTATCACCATTGGTTTGACCTCGTTTTCCAATAATTCCTTATCTCGACCTGTGATTATAAAGTCGTCCGCATACCTGATAAGATTCACTTTGTAGTGGAATGTCTTATAGTTGATGAAACGTCTTTTGAATCTTTCAGCCAAGAGTGGTTGAAGTCCGTCAAGTGCCATATTTGCAAGTGTCGGTGATATGATACCTCCTTGTGGTGTACCCTCTTCTGTCGGGAACAGTTTACCATTGAATACAGCTCCACATTTCAGCCATTTTCTGAGTATTGTTTTATCCATAGGGATATTTTCAATAAGCCAGTCGTGACTGATGTGGTCGAAGCAACCCTTAATATCTCCCTCCAAAATCCATTCGGGGGAATGCTGCGATTTAGAACCGTATCAATCTGACGAATTGCGTCCATTGTCCTGCGCTTCTTTCGGAAGCCGTAAGAAAAACGGTCGCCTGTCGTTTCGGCTATCGGTTCCAATGCCATGAGATATAATGCTTGCATCGCCCTGTCTTTCATGGTCGGTATTCCCAACGGTCGGAGTTTACCGTTCTTTTTCTTGATGTGAACCCTACGGAGCGGCTGTGGATGGTAGCCACGACGTCTAAGTTCACCGATTGCTTTGTACTTGCGCTTGGGAGAGTCCCAAAGCTGTTTATCTACTCCAGACGTATTCTTCCCTTTGTTGGAAGTAACCCTCTTTACTGCCAATGCCTTGGCGTAAAAAGAGTGAGTAAGCATCCACTGCAAGGTTTTCACCTTGTTATGTCTGCCTTCTTTCTGAGCCTTTACAATACGCGCTTGTAGCTTTCGGACATAGGTTTCACACTTAGACCAGTTCATACCGTCCCAAGTCAGATTCCTGCTGTCAGCAGGCGCACACGATGTTTTAATCTCGTTCATTTGCTTTCCTCCTTTTGAAAGTTCTAAAAGTTATCTTGTAAAGAGTTACCATATACGGAAGTCTGCCCACTTTCGTGTCGGATGATGTTACCCTCATTAACTCGTGATGTTGGTTCAATCCGTATCCTCCCCATTACAGGGCGGCATTCGCTTTCTCCGTTATCTCATACCTGCACCCCATTCGGCTTGCCTTGCGGTTCGCTTACTCGCATTATTACGAGAGAGATACAGGCTTGCCCTGTTCCACGCAATTGACAAACGGATAGTTTAGGTTCTGCCAAGTCCGCCGGCAGTGCTATGTCCGTGTAACCCCAACATGGGCGAGGGTTATCCGACTGCTTACCTTTTGGTGAGAGCTAAAGTATCTTGCGCTCCTTCAAACCTTACGACGGCTAAAGTCAGTTCACTTACGTTAACCATGCTATCCAGCCTCGCCACTCGACGGTATGATACTAACCGCCCTTGACGTTCCCTCACGGTTCAGTCTTGTCCTTTCGGAAAGTGTACTTTGTCCTATAAGCTTAGCACAACCCATCACTGGAGATGCACCTTATAGTAGGCTACCGCTGACGGAACAGCGGGTTAAATCTTGCAATATACATTGCTGTTTAACAATCAATTACGTGACTTTTCAGGTCACACCCAAGTCTTGTTCAAATTGAGCATTATCGTGTAGGCACTCTCGTAAGCATCGGTGATGTCCTCCATGAAATCCGGATGTATGGGATTGCAGCGGTGCGAGCGGCGCGGGTCATCGAAATTGATTACATAGAACTTCGGCTTGACCCTGTACCCGTCCGGGTGGTTCAACAGATGGTTGTAGGCGATGGTGGAAAGGTCGGGATATTTAAAGTCATAGATATATTGACTAAAACCTTTCTCAATCTGCTGCTTTATGAAGGAATTTACCACGCATACGACTTGCCGCTGCCCGGCGTACCCAGCACGATGGAAGCACGGAACGGGTTTACCACGTTGATAAATCCGTCGTTCCACTTCTTCTTATAGTAAAAGCGGGTAGGCAGATTGACTGAATACCCGTTCTCCATGAGGCGGGTTTCCTGCATGAAACTCTCGTTCTCGACATTGAACACGTCTTCCATGAGGTTGGTACGCAAGAGGCGGCTCATCCATGTGCCCGCCATGAGCAGGCAGACATAGCCCGCCGCCATCGAAGCGGTGTAGAAACCGGCGACCACCTCCACCGGAAGCGGCAGGGACAATATCCACCAGTTAAGAAAAAACAGCAGAAGCCCGGCGACAAGCACTGCCCAAATTCTGCGCCAAGTGATTTTCTGCTCCTTGACGCCTTTCGTGCCGAGGCACGAGAGCGCGAGCAGCAGAAGGGCAAAGAGTTTCGTGTAGAGAATGTGATGGAACAGCCCGGCGGTGCGGTTGAAGTTCATCAGCACCCTGTCCACGACACCGATTTCGATGCCCCACAGCCTTACGGCTTCATAACAATACCAGTAGAGGTGGATGACCACCAGAATAATGCTCACGGCACGGAGAAAGTCCATGATTTTCGCCAGTGCCCTCAAATCGTCTTCCTGTTGTGACATAATCTGTTTCTGTTTTTAAGTGTGAATGACTGAATTATAATCCCTGTCCCTTGCGGCGTTTCTTCCGCCTGCGCTTGAGGTCGCGCTCGAAGGCGTCTTCCTCCGCCTGTGCGCCCGAAGTGTCGCCACCGAGCAAGCCCAAGCCGGAGGAATACCCCTCGTCGCGTTCCACGGCGGGACGGGTGTCGGGCTGCTGCCCGTCCACGGCGATGGTGAACGGTATGGGCGGAGTGCCGGCATACGGCAGGGTGAAATGCTCCTGCAGGGCATTGGCGGAGAACTCCTTGCCCAAACGCGAGCCGTTGAGCACACAGCCCGTGCGGTGGTCAATGAAGGTTATCCCGTAGATGCGCCCCTCGTCGGTGTAGCGGAACACCACATCCACGCCTTTCGCTTTGAGCAGGGCGACAAACTCCTCGCGGCGGTATGTCCGGGCAAGCGTGGCGGCGACGGTACGGCGGGTCGTCTCCGCCAGACGCCTGTCGCGGATTTGTTCCTTGGAGTATTCAAACCTGCGCTGCACGGCTTCATAGCCGACGGACTTGCCGATGCGGGAAGCCTTGAAAGGGTTGCCGGTCTTGTTGCCGGCACCATCGGTGGCAGACGAGTTGTTGGGCGATAGCGAAAAATAGACCAGCCCGTGATACTCGCGCCCGTTCACGATGCCGTGGGCTTCCTCCACGGTGACGTTGTAGAGCGAGAGCAGGGCGCGATATTCACCCATCGTCTGGAACTTGTAACCTGCCATGACCGCCTTGGCTACATTCGATACCTGCCGCTTCACGTCGCCCTGCGATGTGTCCACCCTGCGGAGCGGATTGTCGGTACGGTGCTGCCTGCGGTCAGCCGGGTGCAGCCCGTACTTCTTTTCCAGCTCGGAGGTGATGCGCTTGCTGCGCCGGTGGATGAAGTCACGGTTAAGCCGCCTGCCGCTTTCGTCCACATTGACGGAAACGATGTGCAGGTGGTGGCGGCTGATGTCCTCGTGCTTGAACACGAGATAAGGCTGGTCGCCGTAGCCAAGCCTGTCGAGATACTCGCGTGCGAGCTGTTCCAGTTCCGTGTCGGTCAGACGGTCGTCGGGGTGCGGATTGAGGGAAATGTGGATAACCTTATTACGCGTGCGCACCTGCTCCGGCATGAACCGCTTGAAGTCCTGCTCGGCACGGGCTATGTCCACATGTCCGCTGCCGTCGTCGAAAATCCGGTTTACGGCAAGGAGCCTGCCTTCGCCCTCGTTCACCTTCAGACCGTTGTAGCGAGTGCGCCGTACAACGATGTCCCCATGCTTATCTTCGCGACCATCTCTCCTCAAACTCCCTTGAAAGTTCCACGACCTGCCGCGTCAGGGCGACCAGTTCCTCCGTGCATTTTTCCAGACGGTAGAGCAATGCCATCGCCTTCTTTTCCGAGAAATGGCAGCGAAGCTCCCTGACCGTCTGGTTGTAGTTGTTGCCGACCATGCGGTACTGCGCATGGAAAGCGGAGAGTTTCGTGCAGTAGTCCAGCAGCGTCCTGTCCGTGACCAGCACACGGAAGGGCTGTCCGAAGAAGTGGGCTTTCAGGAACACCGCCCTCGCGTACACGTCGGATTTCTCATACATGGCAAGAAACTTCTGCCATTCCTCATTGTCGAAGCGCACCATCACGCAGTGCGACTTGCGGCTCTCTTTCGGATGCCGCCCCCATTTGGGCATTTCATCCACGTTCTTTTTCTTGTTCATCTTTATTATGGATTTAGTGGTTCGTTTCACGGCACAAGCGCAGCTTCCGGCACGCATACCGCAGGTAGGAAACAGGCTTCCCGACTTCGGAGGGGAAGCCCTCCCCCGCAAGGGGCAAGGTCGTTTCCGGGAGTAACCGGAAACCCTTTGAGTTACTCAAAGGACACCTTGCTGTGTCTTTAAGGACACAAGAATCCGTACACGACGGATTGGGGATAAACCTGCTATAACAACCCATAAAGGTATCGGTCGCCCGATACCCTTCGGCTGCCCAAAAGAAGGACGGAGCCGGGGGTACGATGTGCGCATCGGGAGCGTTGCCCTGCCGCTTGGGGGCAAAGGTACGGGGTAAAAACACACCGGGAAGTGGTTGAAAAACGCCACAAGCTACCGGAACGAAGCCAAATGCTGCCACGCAAGGGGGAAACGATACAGACCGGCGGATTTGTATATTCCTTTGCGGACAGAAACGATGAAGCAACAAGGCAAATAAATGGACATGGACGGAAACAGACATTTGAAAAGGCAGGTCTGCACGGACGGACAGACACACAGCTCCGCTGGCGTACTGACATACATACGTACTGATGCACTGACGTACATACGTGCTGACGTACTGACGTATTGGCGTATGACAACACACCAGCGGAGACTCAAACCAAGACCTCCGTAGAAATGCGTGTATGCAAGAAAGTGCGCATACGCATATATACAGAGGCAGAGAAATGAACAGGCGGGGAAGCATACCGCCACAGTCATAAACCCACAACGATTAAAACATACAGAAAAATGAACAAGGAAACATTCGTTGCATTCGCAACACAGAAAGGCGGTGTCGGCAAATCGACCGTCACCGCGCTCGTAGCCAACTATATCCACAACGTGATGGGGATAGATGTCGCCGTGATAGACTGCGACGAGCCGCAGCACAGCATCGCCGGGCTGCGCGACAAGGAAACGGCACTTATCGAAAAGAACGACAGCCTGAAAGCCGTTGCCTGTGAACATTTCCGCAAGTCGGGGCGCAAGGGATTTCCCATCGTCCGAAGCAACGCCGTGCAAGCGCTGGACGATGCGGACAGCCTGCTGTCAGAGAAAGGATACCAGCCGGAAATCGTGTTCTTCGACCTGCCGGGCACGCTGAAAAGCGACGGGGTGATAAAGACGCTCTCGCAGATGGACTACATCTTCACGCCCGTCAGCGCTGACCGCTTCGTGGTGGAAAGCGCATTGCAGTTCGTGATGATGTTCAACGACAACCTCGTCACCACCGGGCTTGCCAAGACGAAAGGTATATCCCTGTTCTGGACAATGGTGGACGGACGGGAAAAGACCGGCTGTACGACCTGTACGGGAAGCTGTTCGCCGAAAACGACTTCCATGTCCTTGACACGAGGCTGCCCGACAGCAAGCGTTTCCGCCGCGAGCCGTCGGATGACCGCAAGTCGGTGTTCCGCTCGACCATCCTGCCGCCGGACGCTCCATGCTGAAGGGAAGCCGTATCCGCGAGCTGTCGGAAGAGATATGTTCCATCATCAACGGATAAACCTCATGGCAAGCCGAAATTGAATACGGAGGGTATAGACGAAAGCCTGCTGCTTGCTCCATAGGAAAATCCCGTCAGATGGGCGGACCTCCGGTGAGGGAAGGAACGGACGAACCCGATGCCGGCAACGCACCGGAAGATGCGGTACAGCCCACGGAAGCGAGAGCACGGAGCGAACCCGCGAAAAGAAAGAAGCCGGACTACGGCTCGACCTTCCTCAAACGGAACGAGGTGAAGCTCCGGCACTGCGTGTACATCAGCAAGGAGGCGCACGGCATCGTTTCCAAGATAGTGAACACCATCGCCGACAAGGAAATAACCGTCGGCGGCTATATCGACACGGTACTGATGCGCCATTTTGAAGAGAACAAGGACGAAATCAACGACCTGTACCGCCGCAACAGGGACAACCTGATTTGAAGAAGACATTGTATCACATAAAAAAGTAAAGACGAAATGAAACTGGACATCCAAATTTTCAGAAGAAAGCAGAGAGAAGAAGCCTATAAGGGCAAGTACCACAAGCCGGAAGGCACCGAACACCTTGCACGCCACGGTACGGAGCAGGAAAACCTATGCAGGGAGAAAAGCCACGATGTTGTCGGACAGATAACGATAAGCCGATGGTGACGCTGCTGCTGATCCTGATGATGGCGTGCAACCTGTGGGTGCTGCTCTACCTGACATGGGAACGCAAGGAGGCACGGAAGGCGGACAACAGGAGGATGCCGGAAATGCGCATCAAAGACCGCCGGACGAGATTATGGGCAAGAGCAGGTTCAGGATGCCGGAAACGAAGCCACAAACTGCCACTCCGACGCCAAATGCTGCCACGGAAATGCAAAGCGAGGCGGTGGACGAGAAGGACGTTACCTTTGCCGACGAAATGGAAATTTCCGGCAGCCACTCGGTGGAAACAAAGCCCTCGCGCCAAGTGCCCGATGAAGAACTGGACGAGGTTTTCAGGGACAACCGCGTCCACGACACGGACGGGGAGTTTGACGGGGAGCAGCCACAGGCAGGCGGAAATACCTTTGACGAAATCGACCGTGCGGCAAGGGCGGTGAAGGACCCGAAAGCAGGGAAAGCCGACATCCTGCAGGCAGGCAAGGTATTCCACGAGCTGGAAGGAACGGAGTTCTACGACATGTTCCGGCGCAACAATGCCCGGTACGAGGCAAGGGTGTCTGAAATGGTGGAAACCTATCTTGCAAGCGTCCGGCCCGCAGAGAAGAAAACAAGAATGAAAGCGGCTGTACGGAAGGAATACGAGAACTTCAACATCCGCGACTATGTATAACAATGTAAAAAACGTAACGAAGATGCGAAAAAAGAAAACCGACTACGGCTGAAAGACGGCTTGCCACCGAATCCACTAAATCCGGAAGCCGGCTTTATCCGAAGCCGCAAGAATTAAAAAAGTATCAACCGCCGAAGGGAATATCCAACCCGGAGGCACAAAAACGAAAAAAGATTATGACAATGACATCGAAAAAGAAACAGATTATCCTCGCAGCCCTTCTGCTGGCTGCCAACATCTCCGCCTTCGCTCAGGGCAACGGCATGGCGGGCATCACCGAAGCCACCAGCATGGTGACATCGTATTTCGACCCGGCGACGAAACTCATCTACGCCATCGGTGCGGTGGTGGGCCTTATCGGGGGCATCAAGGTGTACGGGAAATTCTCGTCGGGCGACCCGGACACGAGCAAGACCGCCGCAAGCTGGTTCGGAGCCTGCATCTTCCTGATAGTGAGTGCGACCATCCTACGCTCGTTCTTCCTCTAAACAGGCATTTCCAATACATATATAATAAGGTATAAGGACAATGACTGACGAGTTGTTGAGCGCTAAGCGCGAAAAATACCCGGTAAACAAGGGTATCGGTCGTCCGGTGGAGTTCAAGGGGCTGAAGGCGCAATACCTGTTCCTGTTCGCAGGCGGGCTGCTCGCCGCCTTCATCCTGTTTGTCATCCTGTACATGGCGGGTGCGGGCCAGTGGCTCTGCATGGGCTTCGGCATCACGGCGGCTTCCGCGTCGTGTGGCTCACGTTCCGGCTGAACGCGAAGTACGGCCAGCACGGGCTGATGAAGCTGGGCGCTGCACGGATGCGCCCCCGCTACCTGCTCCACCGCAGACGGGTGTCCCATCTGTTGAGACGGAAAAAGAAAGGAGGAAAAGCATGAAAAACGTAATGAAAGCGACCACGCTGGAAAGCCGTTTCCCGCTGCTGGCGGTGGAACACGGCTGCATCATCTCGAAGGACGCGGACATCACCGCCGCCTTCGAGGTGGAGCTGCCGGAAGTCTATACCGTGACGGCGGAGGAATACGAGGCATCCACGCCACGTGGTGCAAGGCAATAAAGGTGCTGCCCGACTACTCGGTGCTGCACAAGCAGGACTGGTATGTAAAGGAGGAATACCGCCCCGACTGGCAGAAGACGGGCACGGGCTTCCTCGCACGGAGCAACGGGATGCACTTCAACGAGCGTCCGTATCTGAATCATAAATGCTACCTGTTCCTGACCAAGACGACGAGGGAGCGCATGAGGCGGCAGAGCAACTGGAGCACGCTGTGCCGGGGACACATCGTCCCGAAAGAGATACGGGACAGGGAAACGGTACTGCGGTTCATGGAGGCGGTGGAACAGTTCGCCCGCATCCTGAACGATTCGGGGCACATCCGGCTGCGCCGGCTCTCCGATGACGAGCTTGCCGGCACGGAGAAGGAAACGGGCATCGTAGGCAGATACCTCGCCCTGTCACCCGGCAACACGGACTGTCTGGAGGACATCGCCATGAGCGCGGAGGAGATGCGGGTGGCAGCAACCGCCTGTGCCTGCACACGCTCTCGGACACGGAAGACCTGCCGGCGGCGGTGGAAACGGATTACCGCTACGAGCGTCTTTCCACCGACCGCTCGGACTGCCGCCTGTCCTTCGCCGCCCCGCTGGGACTGCTGCTTCCCTGCAACCACATCTACAACCAGTACGTGTTTGTCGGCAACAGCGACGAGGAGCTGCGCCGCTTCGAGAAGTCGGCGAGGAACATGCAGTCGCTCTCGCGGTACAGCCGCCAGAACGCCATCAACTGCGAGTGGATAGAGGAATACCTGAACGAGGCGCACTCGCAGGGGCTGAAATCCGTCCGCGCCCACTGCAACGTGATGGCGTGGAGCGACGACGGGGAGGAACTGAAACGGATACGGAACGACGTGGGGAGCCAGCTGGCTTCGATGGGCTGCGTGCCGCGCCACAACACGACAGACTGCCCGACGCTGTTCTGGGCGGGCATACCGGGCAATGCGGCGGACTTTCCGGCGGAAGAATCGTTCCACACGTTCATCGAGCAGGCGGTATGCCTCTTTACAGGCGAGACCAACTACCGGGACTCGCCCTCGGCTTTCGGCATCCGCATGGCGGACCGCATCAGCGGCAAGCCCCTGCACATCGACATCTCCGACCTGCCGATGAAGCGCGGCATCATCACCAACCGCAACAAGTTCGTGCTGGGACCGAGCGGCAGCGGGAAGTCGTTCTTCATGAACCACCTGGTCAGACAATATTATGAACAGGGCACGCACGTGGTGCTGGTGGATACGGGAAACTCCTATCAGGGACTGTGCGAGATGATACACCGCCGCACGCACGGGCAGGACGGCATCTACTTCACCTACACGGAGGAGAAGCCCATCTCGTTCAACCCGTTCTACACGGACGACGGGGTGTTTGACGTGGAGAAGAAGGACAGCATCAAGACACTGCTGCTGACGCTGTGGAAAAGCGAGAACGAGCCCGCCACGAAAACGGAATCGGCGGAACTGGGAAGTGCGGTAAATGCCTATATCCTGAAAATCCAGCAGGACAGGAGCATCGTGCCGTCGTTCAACACGTTCTACGAGTACCTGCGGGACGTGTACCGCAAGGAAATGGAGGAGCGCTACATCAAGGTGGAGAAGTCGGACTTCAACATCGACAACCTGCTGACCACGCTCCGGCAGTATTACCGGGGCGGACGCTACGACTTCCTGCTCAACTCGGCGGAGAACATCGACCTGCTGCACAAGCGGTTCGTGGTCTTCGAAATTGACGCGGTGAAGGACAACGCCGAGCTTTTCCCGGTGGTGACGATTATCATCATGGAGGCTTTCATAAACAAGATGCGCCGGCTGAAAGGCGTGCGCAAGCAGCTGATATGCGAGGAGGCATGGAAAGCCCTGTCATCGGCGAACATGGCATCCTATCTCCAGTACCTCTACAAGACAGTGAGAAAGTATTTCGGGGAGGCAATCGTGGTGACGCAGGAGGTGGACGACATCATCAGCTCGCCCATCGTGAAGGAGAGCATCATCAACAACTCGGACTGCAAGATACTGCTTGACCAGAGAAAATACATGAACCGCTTTGACCAGATACAGTCGCTCCTGGGTCTGACGGAAAAGGAGAAGTCGCAGATACTCTCCATCAACCAGTCCAATGACCCGTCGAGGCGGTACAAGGAGGTCTGGATCGGACTTGGCGGCACGCACTCGGCGGTGTATGCCACGGAGGTGTCGATGCACGAGTATTTGGCCTACACGACGGAGGAAACGGAAAAGATGGAAGTGCGCGGGCTGGCGGAGAAGCTGGGCGGCGACATGGAAGCCGCCATCCGTCAGGTGGCGGAAAGACAGAAGGAATAAAAATATAATCTATAAGACAAAGGAAAAATGAAGACTGAACATGCATATACTGATGCCGTGCAGCGCAGGGAGGAGGAAGTCCGGGAGCATATCTCATGGTTCCGCGAGTTCCTGACATTCGGAACCGAGCTGCCGGAAACCATCAGAAGACAGTACGGCCTCGAAGAGGATTACCGGCGATACATGGAGCTGGCGGAGAGTGACAACCGTATGTTTGAGGAGGCGGACGGCACGGAGTACCGCAGGTACATGGAAAAGATACGCAAGGGGGAAATCCCCGGTCCGGGAAAGGCTTATGGGAAAGTGGTGCTTGCAGTGGAAAAGGCATACGAGCGCATCTGTCCCTCTCCGGCAAGGGACTATCTGGAGGAGAAATATCGGGAACTGCTGTTTCTGAGGGGGATGGTGTACCGGAAAGACTATGATGACCCGCTGTGGTACAAGCCGGAAATCCTTGACAAATACGGCATTGACCACAGGGCTTCACGCGGGACGGTGCTGGAGCAGGTGGAAAAGGCATACCGGGAACTGGATGCCCGATTCTGCCGGATGACTGGCAAGAAGCCCGATGCGGACAGGCTTTTCGGCAAGTCCGCAGCCCAGAAAGCGGTACCGGCACAAAGGGAGGCATCCGAAAGCAATGCAAGAGAGGCCCGTATGCACAAGCGTGGAGGCAGAAGGCCGGGTTTCTGACGGAAAGGGACAGGAAAGGGCAACCTATTTAGAAAAACAAAACTTAAAAAGACAAGAAAATGAATATCAAAATGACAAAGACGGAACGACTGCTGCTGTGCGGCGGTCTGATAGGGCTGGCATCGCTGATGCTGGAAGCCTGCGAGACGGTAATGAAAGAAAACGAGGATGTGCGCGAGAAGATTTGCGGCAACTGGGAAAGCGTGGAGGGCAAGCCTGACATATTGGTGTACAAGGAGGGCGCACACTACAAGGTGACGCTGTTCCGCAGGACGGGAGTCCGCAGGAAATTGAAGCCGGAAACTTACCTGCTGCAAAGGGAGGCGGACGGTAACCTATACATGAACACGGCTTCCGCATCGACGTGGCGTACAACGAGGAAACGGATGTCCTGTCCTTTTCGCCTAACGGCGACTATATCCGGGTGAATACGGATGACACTTCGGACGGCGAAAAGAAAGAAGAACAATAAGAATGTACCACTAAATCCAACGTGAATATGGAAATAAGACAGAAACTGAAAATGCCGCTGATAGCGGTCTGCCTGTGCCTTACGGGTACGGGCGGGGCATACGCCCAATGGGTGGTGTCCGACCCCGGCAATCTTGCCCAAAGCATCATCAACTCCGCCAAGGAGATGGTGGAGACCGCCGGGACGAAAGCCAACACCCTGAACGGCTTTCTGGAAACGAAAAAGGTGTTCGAGCAGGGAAAAGCCTATTACGACGGTGCGCCCGTATAGGCGATATAATAAATATAGCATTGGCAAGCTATTAGGTAAGTGTTCCAATATTTACCTATCATCACCAGCTTATCTGCCCACGAAAGGACGGCAGGGAGTATAGCACGCTGGAAAGCCATAAGTCAATTAGTTATCAAATTGCAACTGAATGGTGAGATGAAACAGATAGATACGAGGATAAAATCCAAACTGATTGAATGATAG
>ENA-OQCF01000193-OQCF01000193.1-human-gut-metagenome-genome-assembly--contig:-NODE-193-length-23480-cov-5.443369_pt1 | contig 23480 bp, 36 predicted proteins | sample MGYA00242756_ERZ504573 | MGnify/ENA primary metagenome ERZ504573 (study PRJEB26092, sample SAMD00036240) | human gut metagenome | host: Homo sapiens | study: EMG produced TPA metagenomics assembly of... | reverse complement strand
CTTTGCGGCCCGCACACCGGCCCACGCTACAGTGCTTTCCGGGTGGATGCCATGCAGTATCTGCTTCTGCCGGTGCACCAGCAGGAGCTTTCGGCCCTGCTTGCCCGCGCCACCGAGCCGGAGTACGGCCCGGCAATGACCGTTGTCACCGCCGAAGGCCTGCGGGCGCTGGCCTATGCGCAGATCGAATATCTGGAGTGCACCCACCATGTGGTGCACTTCCATCTGCTCAGCGGCGAGGATGTGGTGTCCCTTTCGCTGCGGGTGTCCTTTGCCGAGGTAGCAAAGCCGCTGCTGGAAGACGGGCGTTTTTTGCAGCCGCACCGCTCCTATGTGGTCAATCTGGCGGCGGCACAGCTGCTGACGGCGGGCGAGCTGCAGATGTGCAGCGGTGCGCGCATCCCCATCCCGCGCGGACGGGAGGGCGCAGTGCGCGAAGCCTTCCGCAGCTGGATCGACCGGTAAAATGGCAAACAAAAAAGAGCCGCTTTCACGGCTCTTTTTTTTCGTGCCCGGAGGTCAGGCATCGGGTTCGGTTTTGTGTTTCTTTTCCTTGTCGGAAGCATCCAGAACACCAAAGCCCCAGCGGTTGGCCATGTCCATGATGATCTTCTGGGGAGAACCGGAGGGATAGGCGTTCTCGGAGAACGCGGTCAGGAATTTATACAGCTGCGGCTGCACCTGATCGTACAGGCCCAGCTTTGTGTACAGCTCCTTGTAATAGCGGAACACCTGCAGTTTGTTCTGCACGATGGAAGCCAGATTGATCTGGGTGTGGCAGATGCTCTGGGGGTTCTGCACATAGTGGTAGCCCGCTTTGGAAATGGATACGAAAACATTGGCGTACAAAATGTATTCCAGGTTGAAAACCAGATCTTCGGCCCAGCGCACCTCGCTGGTGAACTGCAGATGATGGTCTGCCAGAATATCCCGGCGGTAGAGCTTGTTCCACAGCACGCTGTAGAAGAAGGATGCGGGCTTCTCCATCAGGCGCAGGGCAAAGGTATCGCGGTCGTAGATGCCCTCGGGCAGGAAGCCGTATTCACGGATATCATCAGGCTTTTTCTCGGCATCGATGCAAGGTTCTCCTGCAGGTTTTCCAGTGCCTGCGTGGCCTTGGAAGAGTTGGCGGGAATCACCATCCAGTAAGGTGCAATGACCAGATCGGCGTTGTTCGCTTCGGCGGCAGTCACCAGCCGCTCGGTAAAATCAGGGTCGAGATAATCGTCGCTGTCCACAAACTGCACATACTTGCCCCTTGCAAGGGACATGCCGCAGTTGCGGGTCTCCGACACGCCGGAATTGGATTTGTCCACCAGAACGATGCGGGGGTCCTTTTCACGGAATTGCTCACAGATGGAAAAGCTTTCGTCCCGGGACCCGTCGTTGACCAGAATGACCTCGATATCCTTCCATGTCTGGGCACAAATGCTCTCCAGACAGCGGGCAACACTATTCTGCACGTTGTACACAGGCACGATAATGCTGACGAGTGGGTTGTTCATGACGGAAGGTCTCCTCTTTACGGATATTATACCTTTATATTAAAAATCACAGAGTGTATTCTCACAAATGAGGACACTTCCCCCTTGGGGCAGTCCTATTTATAATATCATACTCTTCTTGCGCACAAAATGCAAGAGCAAAGAAGGATCAGATAAAGAAAAGAACCGCACGCTGCGGCCCTTTTTTATTACACACGTGTCCAGTCCAGCGCATCCCACCGGGGCACGAACTGGCTGCAGATGCGGCGCATCTCCGGCTCGTCGGCGGCAGAGGTGCGGTCTGCGATGCCAATGACGTAATACCCGGCCTTGTGGGCGGTGGCGGCGGCGTATACGGCATCCTCGCACACGGCGCAGGCGGCGGGGTCTGCACCGCCCAGACGGCTCATGCACTCAAAGAACACCTCCGGGCGGCTTTTGTGCAGCACGCCCTGCGCTTCCACGATGAAGGAGAAATACTGCGCGATGCGCAGCCGGGTAAGCACGGTGCGGCACTGTTCGGCCAGGTGTTGGAGCAGATGCACATGCGTGCGCCCTCGGCCTGCAGCTTTGCCAGCATCGTGCGCACGCCGGGTTTCAGCTCCACGGTCTCGTACAATTCGGCGATCACTTCGCGCATCACGGAAAAATAGCTTTCCTCGGTCAGCGGCAGGCCGTACTCCCGGATCAGATACTGTGCGCCCTCCTGCATTCCCATGTTCAGCAGTGTGGCGCGCAGATCCCCCCGCGGGGTGCGGCCATAGCGGCGCAGCAGTGCGTCGGGGGCACCCTCCCACACCACGGTCATGCTGTCGGTCAGGGTGCCGTCCATATCAAAGATCCATTGCTTGCAGTGCATGAGAATGCCTCCTTTTGAAATCCTGACAAGTATACCATGTTTCTTTGCCGGGAGAAAGGCATCAATTTACAAAAAACGGAAGAAATTTCTCTGGAAATATGCTATAATCTGAACAAAACCGGAAACGATCAAAGGAGGCGGATGCAATGGATGAACGCAGTGCTCCGTGCAAAGCTCTGGTGCTGGCGGGCGGCGGAGCAGGGGCAGCTATCAGGTGGGTGTGTGGCGCGCGCTGATGGAGCTGGACTGGCACCCGCAGATCATTACCGGCACCAGCGTTGGCAGCCTGAACGGTGCCATGTTCGTGCTGGACCAGTACGAGACGGCCCGCGATATGTGGCTGGCCATCCGCAGCAAGGATGTGATGGAGCTGCCGGAGGAGGATGCCGACCTTTCGGCCCTGCACCAGTTCCTGCGCAGCGTGGTGAAAGCCGGCGGCATGGATGTGACCCCGCTGGAAGAGATCGTGGAGCGGGTGCTGGACGAGGATGCCCTGCGCGCGGCTCCCATCCGCTTCGGCCTTGTCACGGTGGAGCAGCGGGGCTTAAAGCCCCGGGAGCTGACGCTGGACGAGATCCCGGCAGGAAAGGTCAAGGACTACCTGATGGCCTCCGCTGCCTGCTTCCCGGCGCTGCGTGCGCGGGAGATCGACGGGGTCAAGTTTCTGGATGGCGGCTACAGCGACAACATGCCCACCGGTCTTGCCAAACGCATGGGCGCGGATGAACTGGTGTGCGTCGATCTGGAAGGCGTGGGCATCACCCGCCCCAACCTCACCGGCCTGCCCACCGTGATGGTGCGCAGCTACTGGGAGCTGGGCGATATCCTGCACTTTGACCCCGACACCGCCCGCCGCAACATCGAGCTGGGCTACTATGATACCCGCCGCGCTATGGGATATCTGCGGGGGTGTGCCTATGCTGTCTCCTGTGATGCCCAGAGCTGCGCGGACGCTGCTGCGTTCCACGCAAAATTTGAGCGGGTGCAAAAGGCCGTGCGGGAGAAATACCCGGTCACCCTGACGGCGGATGCGGCCCTGCTGCTGGCCAAGATGAAGGATGCCGACCTTGCCCCGCTGGAAGCCGCCGCGGAAGATGCCGGTGTGGACCCGGCCCATTACTACACCACCCATACTTTGTGCGATGCATTCCTTGCAAAGTGCGATCAGGCACGGATGCAGAGCTTTGCACCGCTGTTTGAGGGCAGTGCCGATGCGGCGCGGGCCGCACTGGCCGCGCTGCTGCCCAATACCTTTTTGCAGGCGCTGGTCTGGCGCACCCTGACCACGCCGGAAGCCGAGCTTTTGCCGGAGGTGACCGAACATGAAAGTGTATAAAGGTTCCTGCGCTTCTCCCGGCCTTGTGCTGGGGCAGGTGAGCCGTCTGGAGCACCATGTGGAGACCACGACCGTGGGCCCTTTTAAACCGTCCCGGGAGCTGCAGCTGCTCACCGATGCCATCCGCACGGCGCAGGACGAGCTGGAATCCATGGCAGACCGCGCCGCACCCAGCGAGCAGGCCATCTTCCAGTTCCAGAGCATGATGCTGGACGATGAGGGCATGATGAACGAGGTGCGCTTCTGCATCAATGCAGGCATTGGCGCGGCAGCGGCTATGAATCAGGTGGGCCAGCGCTACGCCGACCAGCTGGCCAACATGAAGGATAATCCCTACATGCAGCTGCGCAGCGTGGATATTCTCGACGCAAGCCGCCGGGTCATCAACATCATCACCAACCGCCCCCGCATGTGGCTGGCGCTGGATCACCCGGTGATCCTTGCGGCAGAGCGGCTGATGCCCACCGACCTGTTCAGCGTGCCCTCCGGCATGATTTTAGGCATCATCACGGCAGAGGGCAGCGGCCAGAGCCACGCGGCCATCATTGCCCGGGCAATGAATATCCCGGGCATCGTGCAGGTGGGCCGGGATTTTCTGGACGACTGCGACGGCCGCACCGTGATTCTGGACGCCACCGGGGGCCAGTGCACGCTGGACCCGGACGCTGCCGCCCGCCAGCAGGCCGAGACCCGCATCTGCGAGCTGCAGCGGGAGAACGAAGAGATGGGGCAGCTGCATGCTCTGCCCAACAGGACAAAGGACGGCCAGGCCTTTGAGCTGCTGGCCAACTGCTTTGGGCCGGAGGACATCGACACGGCCATGCAGTCCGGCGCACAGGGCGTGGGCCTGCTGCGCACCGGCTACATGATGCTGCCGGGCCGCATCCTCGATGAGCAGGAACAGTATTTCTTCTACTGCTCCTGTCTTGCTGCCGCCAAGGGCTGCCCGGTAACGGTGCGCACCTTCGACTTTGGCTCAGACCGCACCATTTCCGACGCTATCAGGGCCTGCAGTCTTCCAAGCTTGGCCTGCGGGGCATCCGCAACAGTCTGCGCCAGCCCCACCAGTTCGAGACGCAGCTCTGTGCACTGCTGCGCGCCGCCGCCCGCGGCCCGCTGCGGGTGATGTTCCCCATGGTGACGAATGTGGAGGACTGGGACGCAGCCATGCGTGTGGTGGAGCGCTGCCGCGAGCACCTGCGGGAGCGCGGCGTGGCGTTCAACGAAGATACAAAGTTCGGCGTGATGCTCAGCGTACCCGCTGCCTGCCTGACCGCTGAGGAATTTGTAGAGCACGGGGTCGATTTTCTTGTGGTCGGCACCAACGACCTGACCCAGTATACCCACGCGGCAGACCGTGAGCTTGCCAGCGCCGAGCACTACTACCGCCCGGCCAGCAAGGCCATGAAAAAGCTCATCACTATGGTGCTGGATGCCGCAAAGGTGCGCAATGTGCCGGTGACCATCTGCGGCCTTGCGGTGGGCAACCCGGCCAACACGGTGCAGTATTTGCAGCTGGGCCTGCGCAGCTTCTCGGTGAGCCCGCAGAACCTTTTGAACGTGAAGAAAGCTCTGCTGGAGCTCTGACGCTCCAAACCATTTTTGACACAGCAGCCCGGAACGATCTGTGGGTCGTTCCGGGCTGTTTTTTCTGCGGCTGCAAAAGTATTTTCTCTTCCGTTTTTGTGCAGAACACACCAAAAAACATGGGGGGGGGGTACAAAAGCTTCGTACAGGATGAAGATTGCACTTTGTTGTGGGAATGTTATACTTTAGGTGTGTGAACTGTGCGGGCGGGCGAAAAAACAGCCTGCCTTCATGAAAAAAGCGAAACATGAGAGGAGTCATAGCATGAAAAAATTTGGCACACGGCTCATCAGCGCGGTACTTGCAGGCTGCATGATGGCTTCTGTCCTTCCGGCAAGTGCATTTGCCGCTGGGAGGACAGGCTCTGAAACCGGCGTGAGTGCGCAGGCAAGCGAGAATCAGGGAAGAATATTGGAGGACGGCGAGGAGATTACTGAATCGGGAACCTATAGCATGAGCGGTCCCTATACAGAGACGGTTACCATAAACGTGCCGGATGGAAATGTGGTCATCAATATTACTGGGCCGGTAGTAAATTCTAACCTCGGACGTACCGACAATGCACTGCTAATCCGCAATGGCACGGTCACAATCAATAATCTGCAGAACAATGAGTTCTCTGTTACCAGCGGAAGGTGCATCCGTGTGGATGTGAGCACGGGAGCGAAAGCAACAGTAACTATGAACGGCGGTATATATAAGTCCAGCGGAATTGAAACTCTATTCAATTTTTATGGGACGGTATATTTGCACGATGTAACATCGTTCTCTGAATATGATAATGCGCTTAACAACTGGGGAACGGCATATGTTTACGGTGGAAAATACGAAAGCAAGAGCTCGGCTCCGGCAGTGTACAATCGTACTGGTACTTCAAGAATCGAATTGAACGATGACGTAGAAGTAAGCAATGAGAGCGGTTGTCCTGTAACGAACATTGGTACAGCCGATATCAACGGAGGCCGCTACACTTCCCAAAGCACCTCCTTGTGCATAAATACAACAGCAAATAGTACTACAAACATTCATGGTGGTACTTTTGAGGGTAAGGGAACGGTGATTTGTAATCGTGGCAAAATGACGATTGATGAAACCAAGGGTAAAACAGAAATTCGTGTTGCCGGAAATCAAACCGACCTTCCAAGGTCGGGTGTACGAACGGAGGCGAATGCTATTACCGACATCGCTAGTGCTACGATTGAAAATGCACAGTATGGCATCTGGAATAAAGAGAATGCATCAAGTGTCACCCTAAAAGATGCGGCTTTCAAGGATAACGAGAACGATGTTTATCTGGAAGCAGGACAATACATTACCATCGAAGATACCTTTACCGACACTGCGACCGTAAAGGTGGCAGACAGCCCCATTGCCACCCCGCGCCAGATCACCACGGCGGATGCGACCGGGCAGGAAAAGCTGAACCTTGTCAGCAACGATAAGGATGCAGAGGGCAAGACCTATTTTGTGGCCTACGATGCGGTCAACAACTACCGTTACCTGACCCCGCGCACCGGCTACACGGTGGATGCCGAGAATGCCAAAGCGACTGTGACGGCACGACCGTGCTGGATAAGGTCACGCAGGTGCCGGTGGGCACCCCGGTCACCCTGACCGCAGACCCAGCCCCCGATGGACAGAAGTTCGCAGGCTGGACCGGGATCGTGATCTTGAACGGCGTTGTACAGAATGAAATGAATGACCTGCTGAGCTTCCCCAATGAGGAGGACCATACCACGGCGAACTTTGAAATGCCCAAAGGCAACGTGACGGTCAGAGCCGTGTACGAAGCCGTGGACCCCGTGGAGCCGCCTGTGGACCCGGTAGACCCGGTAGACCCGGTGGACCCGGTGGGCCCCGTGGACCCCGTCCTGCCCGGTGTCATCATCGGCGGCGCTGTAATCCTGGGTGCCTATGAGACCGGCACCGGCATCTACCGTCTGATGAACATGCAGGGCCTCCCCCTGCCGTCTGACCGCATCGAGCTGGCAGAGCTGGTCTGGGAGCGTGCAGGCAAGCCGGAGCCGCAGAACATGACCGATGAGGACCTGTATGCGGACATTGACGCCGCCGACACCGATGCCCAGAAGGCTGCACACTGGATGGTGGAGCAGGAGCTGATGAAGTTCGACGAGGACAACAACAAGTTCCATCCGTGCTTCCCGGTCAGCAAGCTGCGCGTCTGCCTTACCTGGCAGAATGCAAAGGACAAGGGTCTCATTGACTGATCTGCCCTGCGTCTGCACAGCGGAACAATAAAAAAACAAGGGGCCGCTCCTTTCCGGGAGCGGCCCCTTGTTGCCTGTCCGGAAGGCCCGCAGGCGCTGCCGGGCAGCACAAAGCATTATTCCAGATTCCCCGTCAGGTCATCACAGCGGACAGCACCGCCAGCGGGGCGGTCTCGCACCGCAGGATGCGGGGGCCAAGGCCCACCGTTCTGGCACCGGCCTTTGCAGCCATCTCGGCTTCCTCGGCGGCAAAGCCGCCCTCGGCTCCGGTCACGATGGCGATTTTCAGCTTTTCACCATCGGCGGGCTTTGCTGCGGCCAGCAGGTCGCGCAGGGGCGCACCGCCGCACTCGTAGCAGAACAGCACAAGGTCGTACTGTGCAAAGGTGCGGCACACGGCACCAAAGTTTGCCAGCGGCAGGGCCACATCCGGCAGAACGCCCCGGCCGCACTGCTTGGCGGCTTCCGCCGCAATGCGGTTGTAGCGCTCGTTCTTCTGCTCCTCTTTTTTGGGCGCCGCCACGCAGTACCGGCTGAAGAAGGGCACGATGTGGGCTGCGCCCAGCTCCACGCCGTGCTTGATGATCTGCTCCAGCTTGTCCTGCTTGGGGTAACCGGCCAGCAGAGTGACCTCCACGCTGGGTTCGGCGGCGCTGGGATAGCCCGGCTCCACCCGGAACTCCACACACTCATCGCCAAAGCCGGTGATGGTGGCGGTGTATTCCACGGCATTGCCGTCGCATAGAATGACAGTATCGCCCAGCCTTGCGCGCATCACGCGGGCAAGATGGTGGGCATCGGCCCCGCGCAGGGTGGCGGTGCCGTCAGAGATCTCGGTGGTAAAATAACGGTGCGGCATAGTGGTTCTCCTTAAACGTCCTCGCCCTCTCAGTCTTTGCTTCGCAAATCCAGATTCCCCCTTTTGTCACCTACGGTGACATCTTCCCCCGGCCGGGGGAAGTCTTTCCTCAAAGTGGGAGCCCTTGGCAGTCCACGCAAACTTCATCTCTTTGCCAAGGCCTCTCCCTTTGGGAGAGGTCGGCACCGAAGGTGACGGAGAGGGCAAGCCAGCTGAAAGAAATCATGAAGCTTCTGTAATTACGCTTTCTTGCAGACGATGCACTCCCAGCCGCGCTTCTCCTTCACTTCCACAACGGCAAGGCCGGCTTTTTCCAGCCCGGCGATCACTTCGTCCTTGCGGCTGTCGATGATGCCGCTGGCAATAAAGGTGGCACCCTCCGCCATCAGGCCGGGCACGGCAGGAGCCAGAGACAGGATGGCATTGGCCACGATGTTGGCGGTGATGATGTCGTATTTGCCGCTGGCCTTATCGGAAAGGTCGCCCACCAGCACGGTCAGCTTGTCCTGCACGCCGTTCAACGCGGCGTTCTCGCCTGCGGTGCGCACGGCCACAGGTCGATGTCCACGCCCTCGGCCACGGCAGCGCCCAGCTTCAGCGCCGCAATGGCAAGGATGCCGCTGCCGGTGCCGATGTCCAGCACCCGCTCGCCGCCGGTCACCCGCTCGTCCAGCGCTTCCATGCACAGGCTGGTGGTCTCGTGGCCGCCGGTGCCGAAGGCAAGGCCCGGGTCAAGGATCAGCTTTACCCGGTCGGTGTCGTACTGCTGCCACGAGGCACCACGGCCAGCCGTTTGCCGATCTCCAGGGGGTGATAATACTTGCGCCAGCCGTTCTGCCAGTCCTCCTGCTCCACGCCCTCGGTCTCCACGGTGTAGGCGATGTTTGCAGCTTCCATGCGGGCGGCAATGAGGGCCAGCGTCTCCACGGGGGAAGCGCCCGGCTCCAGATACATATGGATGATAACGGTATCGCGGGGCTTGTCCAGCAGCTCCTGCTCGATCAGATCCACATGGGCGATCTCGGCCACCTGCTGCTCGATGTCGCTGTAGTCTTCGATATAGATGCCGCCCTCGGCGATCATGGTGGCAACGGCTTCGGCGTTGTCAGCATCGGCCTTGGCCACGGTCAGGCGGATATCAGTCCATTCCATAATGCTGTCTCCTTTTATTTTGCATCCTCGCCCTCTCCGTCATTGCTTGCGCAATGCCACCTCCCCCAAAGTGGGAGCTTTGGCAGTCCATGCAAAGTTTGCGGTTTTGCCAAGGGCTCTCCCTTTGGGAGAGCTGGACGCGAAGCGGCCTGAGAGGGCGCATGTTCTTTATAATAGTATAGTACCGATTCGGCTGTGGGATGCAAGCCTTTGGGCAAAATGTACGTAAAAAGAAAAGAATTTCAACACAAAGACGACCCTTGTGCGGAAAAACTAAAAATTATCGACTGAAAAACTGCCAAATGAGGACTTTTGATGCATTTTGATAGAAAAAAGGCGAAAGGGACTTTCTTTTTTTGCGGAAATATGTTACTATTCTATTACGGAATTATGGACGGCCTGCAACCAGAGGCGTCTGTAAACACAAACATTTCTTAAGGAGGAATGTGCTTTATGATGAAGTATCTCCAGAAACTGGGCAAAGCTTTGATGCTTCCCGTCGCGGTCCTGCCGATCTGCGGCATCCTGATGGGTCTTGGTTATGCCCTTGCTCCGGGCGTTATGGGCGTTCCCGGTGCTGCAACCTCCGGTGCAGCTTACACCGTTGGCTTCCTGCTGGTCAAGGCAGGCGGCGCTCTGATCGATAACATGGCATGGCTGTTTGCCATTGGTGCCGCTGTCGGCCTTGCAGACAACGACGGCACCGCAGGTCTGGCCGGTCTGGTCAGCTTCCTGATGATGCAGCAGCTGCTGAACCCCGGTGTGGTCGGCATGGTCCGTCACCTGGAAGAAGGCACTGCTACCTACATCGCCTTCCAGAAGGTCGCCGGCAACTCCTTCATCGGCATTCTGGCCGCTGTTGTGGGCGCTGCCTGCTACAACAAGTTCAAGGATATCCAGCTGCCTGACTGGCTGGCATTCTTCTCCGGCAAGCGCTTCGTTGCAATCGCTACCGGTCTGATCTCCATTCTGGTGTCCGTTGTTCTGCTGTTCGTCTGGCCCGTCATCTTCGACGCTCTGGTCGCAATCGGCAACGGCATCGCAGGCATGGACGGCATCGGCGCTGGCATCTACGCCTTCCTGAACCGTCTGCTCATCCCCACCGGTCTGCACCACGCTCTGAACAACGTGTTCTGGTTCGACACCATCGGTCTGGGCGACCTGTCCCACTTCTGGGCTGGCGAGACCTCTGCTGATGTGGGCTGGAGCCTTGGTATGTACATGTCCGGCTTCTTCCCCTGCATGATGTTCGGTGTCCTGGGCGCTGCTCTGGCTATGGTCAAGACCGCTAAGAACAAGAAGGCCGCCATCGGTCTGGTTCTGTCCGCTGCAATCTGCGCCTTCGTCTGCGGCGTTACCGAGCCCTTCGAGTTCGGCTTCATGTTCCTGTGCTTCCCGCTGTACGTTGTGTACGCTGCTCTGTACGGCATCTTTACCGTCATCACCTACTACTCCGGTTTCCGTGCCGGCTTCTGCTTCTCCGCAGGTGCCACCGACCTGGTGTTCTCCGCTTCCCTGCCCGCAGCTGCCAAGACCTGGATGATCATTCCTCTGGGCATCGCAGCCTTCGTGGTGTTCTACGCAGTGTTCTACTTTGCCATCACCAAGTTCGACCTGAAGACCCCCGGCCGTGAGGACGAGGACGAAGAGGCCGAGAAGAAGGTCGTTCTGGCAAACAACAACTATACCGAAGTCGCTTCCGCTGTTCTGGCTGCTGTCGGCGGCAAGGAGAACGTGAAGGAAGTTGGTTACTGCGCAACCCGTCTGCGCTTTGAGGTCAAGGATAACGCCAAGGTGGACGAGAAGGCTGTCAAGGCCGCTGGTGCTGCCGGTGTCATCCGCCCCAGCAAGAACGCTTGCCAGGTGATCATCGGCACTAAGGTTCAGTTCGTGTACGACGAGCTGAAGAAGATGCTGTAACGCACACAGCTTTCTGAACGGAGTTTGTGCGGGAGACTGGTTGCTCCTGCATTCCCATAAAAGCCGCCGGGAGAAGGGCAGAGCCTGCCGCTCCCGGCGGCTTTTTGCGTTCCCGCGCGGAGTGTGCTATACTGGTTCAAAAGGCAGATACGGGAGGAAAAACCATGAGCAAAGTGTACAGCTGGCGGAAACTGAACGAAAAAGAACTGACGCGGGTCTATCTGGACGAAATGCGGCGGGACTTTCCGCCCACGGAGCTAAAGCCCCTGAGCATGATCCTGAACAGCGAAGCGGACGGCACAGCCCACACATGGGGCGTGTTCGACGGCGAAACATTGGCGGCGTACCTGCTCATGGTGCGCCCGGCAGGCAGCAGGGTGAGCCAGCTGGATTACTTTGCCGTGCTGCCGGAATACCGTTCTGCAGGGCTGGGCGCGCAGCTGCTGGCCGACCTGCCGCAGCACGAGCGCGGTGCGCAGGCCATCCTCATTGAGGCCGAATGCCCGGATAAGGCGGAGGACGAAGCTATGGCTGCGCGGCGGCTGGGCTTTTACTCCCGGTGCGGGGCCCGGGACACCGGCTTCACCGAGCATCTGTTCGATGCATGGTTCCGCATTCTGGTGCTGGACTGCCCGGGTGCCGGTACCTTTGCGGACCGGCAGGCCGTGGATGCACTGGTGGACTGCTACCGCCGCACCATCAGCGAGACCGAGTGGCAGAAGTACGTGCAGTTCTACTGCCCGGACGGAACAAAATACTGCTGAGCAGAAGGCGCTCTGTGCAAATTATGTGTACAGAGCGCCCTTTTGCCATATTTTTGTTGACAGACTCCCAAAAAGTGGTACGCTAAAAGCACAGCAAAACGCTTTTAGAGGAGGGCAATATTATGGCAGAAAAAATGACCCGGCGTACCTTTATGAAGAGCGCAGCAGCTGCGGCTGCAGCAATCTCTTTGTCCGGCGTGCTGACCGGCTGCGGCGGCAGCGGTCAGCTGGCAGACGACGAGGTCCAGATCGGACCCTTCACCGTGAAGGTCTTTGGTCTGGATGTGGATCTGGGCACGGAATCCGGCACGGACAAGGGTGCCATCACCGGCAAGGTGAGACTGCGCTATGACGCCGGCGGCGGCAGCTGGCAGGGCGGACAGTACGGCGACATGTTCCAAGCTTCCGTGGGCGAAGCAAAGCTGAAGCAGGTATCCCCCGCCGGGACTTTCTTTGTCTCCGACACGCTGTTGGGTAAGCCTTTGCCACAGAGGAAAAAGATCTGAGGCTGAACTTCCCCGATGCAGAAATCAAGGAAGCTTACCGGAATGGTCAGCCTGCGGTGCTGAAGATCGTCATCAACGGCATCAGCGAGACGCTGTTCCTTGTTAAGAAGAATGGCGGCTATGCAGCCACCAAGACCCTGCCTTCCCTTACCACGGTTTGACCCGCAGACCCTTTTGCCCCGAGCATTCTTTGAAAGAGTGCCCGGGGCTTTTTGTCGTTCTGCCCAGCGGCGGAAAAGGCCTTTTGGGCAGTTTTTCTCTCCATGTAAAGAAAAGCGGCATATTTTTCTGCCCGGCTTTACCACAAGTTGACACAGCCGCCGGAGTCTGTGCAAAAGCTTTACCTCCATTTTGCGCGTACATGGTCGCAGCGCACACGGCGGTGCGGTACAATAAGGCCGTTCCCAAGGAAAACACAGAGAAACAAGAAAACATCGGCCGGAAATGCATTCCGGCATTTATTGGAGGAAAAGGGTTATGAAAAAGATCACTCGTCGTTCGTTTATCACTGTCTGCGGCGCTGCTGCTGCGGCTATGGCTCTGACCGCCTGCGGCGGCGCAGCCTCTTCCACTGTGGCATCCTCTGCTGCGGAGTCCACCTCTTCTTCTGCCGCTGCTGAGACCGCTGCAGGCACCCTGTCCGGCAATGTGGCTACCGGCGGTTCTACCTCTATGAAGAACGTCATCGCTGCCCTGACCGAGGCTTTGCCGAGGTGGAGCCGGGTGTCACCGTCAGCTACGACCCCACCGGTTCCGGCGCAGGCATCACCGGTGCTACCGATAAGACGCTGGACATCGGCCTGTCCTCCCGCGCCCTGAAGGACGACGAGAAGAACGACGTGGACGGCACCACCGTGGCTCTGGACGGCATCGCCATCGTTGTCAACAAGGCCAGCAAGGTGGCAGACCTGACCGTGGACCAGCTGAAGCAGATGTTCACCGGCGAGATCACCAACTGGAAGGATGTGGGCGGCGACGACGGCGAGATCGTTCTGGTGGGCCGCGAGGCCGGTTCCGGCACCCGCGATGGCTTTGAGAGCATCGTGGACGTGAAGGACAGCTGCAAGTACGCACAGGAGCTGACCGCTACCGGCGCAGTCATCAGCGCTGTGGAGGCCAATCCTCTGGCTGTCGGCTACGCTTCCCTGTCCGCTGTGGGCGACACCGTTGCCATGGTTACTGTGGAGGGTGTGGAGTGCAGCGAGGACACCGTGAAGGACGGCAGCTACAAGATCCAGCGTCCCTTCGTGTTCGTCACCAACAAGAGCGTGACCCTGTCTGAGCAGGCACAGGCCTTTGTGGACTTTGCCACCAGCAAGGACGCTGCCGACCTCATCCGCACCGCAGGCGCTGTGCCGGTGAACGAGTAATTACCGGGTGGTTTGCCGGGGAAAACTCCCCGGTGAACCGCCTGCCCCGCATCTGAACAAGAAAACTGCCGCGTCGGGCTGCCGTTTCTGCGGGCCGACGCGGCTTTTATAAAGGATTTCAGCTATGAACAAAAAATCCTATCTGAGCCGGGTGCGGCTGCCCCGCACACCCGCCGAATGGCTGGAAGCGGTGATGAACTTCATCTTCTTCCTGTGCGGTATGCTGGCGGTGGGCTGCGTGGTGCTCATCTCGGTGTACATGGTGATCTCCGGCGTGCCGGCCATCCACAAGATCGGCCTGTTCCAATTCCTGTTCGGCACAAAGTGGGCCTCCACGCAGCCCAGCCGCTGTTCGGCATCCTGCCGTTCATCCTTTCCAGCATCTACGGCACGCTGGGCGCTGCCATCATCGGTGTGCCCATCGGCCTGCTGACGGCGGTGTTCCTCTCCAAGGCCGCCGACCCCAAGCTGCGCACCGTGGTGGTCACCGCCATCGAGCTGCTGTCCGGCATCCCCAGCGTGGTGTTCGGCCTGCTGGGCATGCAGGTGCTGGTGCCCGCCGTGGCAAAGACCTTCGGCAAGGCTTCCGGTGCCTGCCTGCTGAGCGCTATCGTGGTGCTTTCCATCATGATCTTGCCCAGCATCGTGTCCGTGTCGGTCACGGCACTGAACGCCGTGCCGCCGGAGTATGAGCAGGGCAGTCTGGCACTGGGTGCCACCGACACCGAAACATGGTTCAAGATCAGCATTCCGGCAGCCAAAAGCGGCATTGCCGCAGGCATTGTGCTGGGCATCGGCCGCGCCATCGGTGAGGCCATGGCGGTGATGATGGTGGCAGGCAACAGCCCCAACATGCCGGACAGCCCCTTCCGCAGCGTCACCTTCCTGACCACCGCCATCGCCAAGGAGATGAGCTATGCCGGCGGTCTGCAGCGGCAGGCGCTGTTCAGCATCGCGCTGGTGCTGTTCGTCTTTATCATGATCATCAATGTTGTGCTGAACGTTGTGCTGAAGGGAGGAAGCCGGGATGAATAAGGGCCTTTCGCCTTCCCGTCAGATGTGGAACCGGGTCATGACCGCACTGGTCTGGGCCAGCGCCGTTTTGGTGATGGTTCTGGTGGCCGGTATCATCGGCATGGTGCTGGTGCGGGGCATCCCCCACATCAGCTGGAAGTTCCTTTCTACCACTGCCAGTGTGCTGAAAAAGACCGACGGCATCCTGCCTGCCATCCTCAACACACTGTATGTCATTGTGCTGACATTACTGATCGTACTGCCGCTGGGCGTGGGCGCGGCGGTCTACCTGACCGAGTATGCTCCAACCGGCGGCTCATCGAGGTCATCGAGTTCACCAACGAAACGCTGGCGGGCATCCCCAGCATCATCTACGGTCTGGTGGGTATGCTGGTGTTCAGTCAGGCGCTGGGCTTCCAGACCTGTCTGCTGTCCGGTTCACTCACGCTGGTGGTCATGAACCTGCCCACCATCATCCGAACCACGCAGGAATCCCTCAAGACGGTGCCGCAGGGCTACCGGGAGGGTGCCATGGGCTTGGGTGCAGGCAAGTGGCACATCATCCGCACCATCGTGCTGCCCTGTAGCATCGACGGCATCGTGACCGGCTGCATTCTGGCTGTGGGCCGCATCGTGGGCGAAAGTGCCGCCCTGCTTTTCACCGCCGGTGCCGCAGAGGTCATTGCCAAGAGCGTGGCCAAAGCCTACACCTCCAACGGTGCCACCCTGTCGGTGCTGCTGTACCTGCGTGCCTTTGAGGACGGCGATTTTGATTCCGCATGGGGCATCGGCGCGGTGCTGCTGGTGCTGGTGCTGGCCATCAACCTTGCGGCGCGGCTGGCAAAGACTAAGCTGAAACAGAAACAGTAAAATAACTCCTTCCGTCATCGCTGCGCGATGCCACTGCTCCCCTTTTTGTCACTTGCGTGACATCTGCTCCTCTCTTTGTCACCTGCGGTGACATTTCTCCCCAGCGCGGGAGAATCTGTCCCGGCCGGGGGAAGTCTTTCTCATGGAGGGAGGCTTATCGGGAAGATAAAGCTTTGCGGCAGAACAAAAGGCTCCCTCACTGAGGGAGCTGGCGCGGCACAAGCCGCGACTGAGGGAGTTTTAAATTCAACAATGAGGTACTCTATGGAAAACACGAACATGCCGGTGATATCGGCAAAAGACCTGAACCTCTGGTACGGCGACTTCAAGGCGCTGAAAGGCATCTCGCTGGACGTGGGCGAGCGGGAGATCACCGCGCTCATCGGCCCTTCCGGCTGCGGAAAGTCCACCTTTTTAAAGACCCTCAACCGCATGAACGACCTTGTGCCGAATGTGCGCATCGAGGGGGATGTGCGGCTCAAGGGCGAGGACATCTTTGCCCGGGAAATGCAGCTCACCGACCTGCGCCGCCGGGTGGGCATGGTGTTCCAGAAGGCCAATCCCTTCCCCATGAGCATTTACGACAATATCACCTACGGCCCCAAGCTGCACGGCGTACGCAATAAGGCTGAGCTGGACGAGCTGGTGGAAAGCAGCCTGCGGGGCGCGGCCCTGTGGGACGAGGTGAAGGATCGCCTGAAAAAGAGCGCGCTGGGCCTTTCCGGCGGCCAGCAGCAGCGTCTGTGCATCGCACGCGCACTGGCGGTGAAGCCCGAAGTGCTGCTGATGGACGAGCCCACCAGTGCTCTGGACCCCGGCTCCACCATGAAGGTGGAGGAGCTGATGAGTGAGCTGAAGAAGAACTACACGGTGGTCATCGTTACCCACAACATGCAGCAGGCGGCCCGTATCAGCGACCGCACCGCCTTCTTCCTGCTGGGCGAGCTGGTGGAAGTGGGCCCCACGGCGCAGATCTTCAGCGCACCGCAGGATAAACGCACCGAGGACTACATTTCCGGTCGGTTCGGTTAAAGGAGGAAACAGCTATGAGTATCCGTAAACAGTACGACACCGATCTGGAATCGCTGAAAAATTCGCTGACCGAAATGGGCCGCAACTCTGCCGATGCCGTGGAGAACGCTCTGGAAGCGCTCTGCGTTGCTGATGCCGATGCGGCTGCGGCCATCGTGAAGGGGGATGCCCGCATCAACAATATGGAGCGGGATATCGAGCACCGCTGCATGACGTTGCTGCTGCGTCAGCAGCCGGTGGCAGGCGATCTGCGCCGCATCTCCACTGCCATGAAGGTGGTCACGGACATTGAGCGCATCGGCGACCATGCCGCCGACATCGCCGAGATCATCCCCCACCTTGTCACCGTCCGCAAAGAGGGCGACCCGGCGGTAAGTCAGGCCATTGCCATGGGCAAAAAGGCCCACCAGATGATCCTGGATGCCCTCGATGCCCTGACGGCAGAGGACGAAAATGCCGCCCGCAGGGTGATCGCCGCAGACGACGAGGTGGATTACGACTTCAACGCCATCAAGCATCAGCTGGCACAGGAGATCGCCGAAGACCCCGGCAAGGTGGACGCAGCGCTGGACCTGCTGATGGTCATTAAGTATCTGGAGCGCATCGGCGACCACGCCGTGAATGTGGCCGAGTGGGTGCAGTTCGTGCGCACCGGCCACTATAAGGACGAGAGCATGTTCTGAGCATTTCCCTTCCTCATTTTTGAGGGTTCGTGTTTTCTTTATTTCTCCTGAAAAAGGCCGTTTCTGCCCGGTGCGGAAGCGGTCTTTTTCTGTAAGACGAAAACCCTCTCAGGCTCACTGCGTTCGCCAGCTCCCCCGAAGGGGGAGCTTTTAAGCATCTACCGGTTCGTGCCGATAAAGCTCCCCCTTCGGGGGAGCTGGCACGCCGTCAGGCGTGACTGAGAGGGGTCTGACTCCTACAACGAAAATTGACTAAAAATTTTTTAGCTTTCTGCAATATTCCGGTGCGTCGGTTCGTATCTGAGGTGTAGGGCGGCAGGAGCCGCCATTCCCTGTGCGGCGGGCGTCCGACATCCCCCAGTCCCCGCCCGCCGCACCCTTTACGGAGGAAACGCAGATGACACAGACGAATCCTATCCTGCCGGAAGTCAGGGCCGGAACGGTCAGCCGCGAAGCACTGGTGCAGGCGGCACTCAAAGAGATCACCCAGAATTACCGCGAAGCAAGCCTTTCCAACGTGGCACGGGAGTACGGCGTTTCGCTGGCATATGTCAGCGAGTGCGTGCGTGCCCAGACCGGACGCACCTATAAGGAATTGCTGCAAAAGCACCGTATGGAGACCGCTGCCCGCCTGCTGCGCCGCAGCGACATGAACATCCAGCAGATCATTTCTCTGGTGGGCTACGAGAACACCAGCTATTTCTACCGTCTGTTCCACGAGCGGTATGGTCTCAGCCCGCGGGAATACCGGCTGGTGCGCACCGGCCATGGCCGCGCCAGCGCATAAGGTACTTGCTCTAAAAGCAGGGACTGCTGCACATCGTTTTAGCCGAAAGTGCAGCAGCCCCTGCTTTTTGCCGTTTCGGAGCATTTTAAGGTGCTTTGGTGCGGGAACTGGATTTTTATGGTAATTTGTAGTACAATAAGAACAATTCTCAAAGTGCTGTGCCGGACCGAGCGCAGCGCAGAAAAGACGAGGTGGAATGAATGTTTCGTGGAGCAGTGAGAGGGGATCTGCCCCAGATCCTGAAGATCTACGCCCATGCACGTGCAGTCATGAAGGCATCCGGCAACCCGACCCAGTGGGGGGATGATTTCCCGCCGCAGGAACTGCTGGAGGAGGATATCGACTCGAACCGGTTGTTCCTCTATGTGGTCAACGGCCAGATCGAGGCCGTATTTGCATTTATTCTGGGGGCGGACCCCACCTACGCCGCCATTGAGGACGGCCAGTGGCTGGACGATACCCTGCCCTATGGCACGGTGCACCGTCTGGCATCGGCCGGAAAGCACAAGGGCGTGGGCAAGGCCGTGCTGGACTGGAGCATGGAGCACTGCCAGAGCCTGCGTGCCGATACCCACGCCGACAACAAGATCATGCAGCATCTGCTGGAAAAGAACGGCTTTACCCGCTGCGGTGTCATCCATGTGGCAGACGGCTCGCCCCGCTTTGCCTACCAGAAGCTTGCCCCCACCCAGCCGCTGGGTTGAAACAGAATACACCCCCAAAGAGCCCCGGTCTGCGGATGCAGAGCCTGCCATGCAGGACTGCGCACGCAGGCTTTTTTGTTTGCCCCCGCTCGCTCCGCCCTGCGCCGCTCGACGGTGACGGAGAGAACGAAGCCGCGAACGGTTAAATCTGTCCTCACTACAAATACAGATCGACGGAAAAACCCCATGGGCACCGACCTGAATGCAAATTTGTGAACGAAAAATGTCTGAAAACGCTTTCGTTTCTCTGCCGTATGTGCTATAATAACACCCGTCCTTGTGTAAGAGACAGGAAGCTGTGCGCCATTGGCGTACAATAGGAAAGAGGAGTGTCTATATGAAAACGTTGAACAAGGCAGTTGCCCGCTACAACGGCATCAGCCTGATCGTTCGCATTCTGGTCGGTTTGATCATCGGTGCGGTGCTGGCTCTGGTGGCCCCCGGTGCAGGCTGGGTGGGTGAACTGGGCAGCCTGTTCGTTGGCGCACTGAAGGGCATCGCCCCGGTGCTGGTGTTCGTGATTGTGGCAAGTGCTCTGGCACAGGGCTCTTCCAAGCTGGACCGCCGCTTCGGCACGGTCATCTGGCTGTACATGCTCACCACCTTTCTGGCTGCGGCCATCGCAGTGGTGACCAGCTTTATGTTCCCGGTCACGGTCGTGCTGGCAGACGCTGCCCAGTCGGACGTGGTGCCGCAGGGTCTGGGCGAAGTGATGGGCACTCTGCTCACCAACTTTGTGGCAAACCCCGTCAGTGCCATCATGAGCGGCAACTACATCGGCATCCTGTTCTGGGCCTGCATGTTCGGCGTGGCCATGAAGAAGATCGGCTCTGACACCACCAAGACCTTTATGGCAAACACCGCCGATGCGGTCTCCCAGATCGTGCGCTGGATCATCAATCTGGCACCCTTCGGCATCATGGGTCTGGTCTACACCAATGTTTCCGGCAACGGCCTTGCCATCTTTACCCAGTACGGCAAGCTGCTGGCTCTGCTGGTGGGCACCATGCTGTTCATGGCCTCATCGTCTCCCCCTTCATCATGTTTATCTATCTGGGCTGCAACCCCTATCCGCTGGTGTTCCGCTGCCTGCGTGAGTCCGGCCTGACCGCCTTCTTCACCCGCAGCTCCGCCGCCAACATCCCCGTGAACATGGCCCTGTGCGAAAAGCTGGGTCTGGACAAGGATATGTACTCCGTCTCCATCCCGCTGGGCGCCACCATCAACATGGACGGTGCCGCCATCACCATCACCATCATGACGCTGGCCGCTGCTAACACCTTGGCATTCAGGTGTCTCTGCCTGCAGCCATCGTACTGAGCGCTATGAGCGCTCTGGGTGCCTGCGGCGCTTCCGGCGTGGCCGGCGGTTCCCTGCTGCTGATCCCCATGGCCTGCTCCCTGTTCGGCATCTCCAACGATGTCGCCATGCAGATGGTGGGTGTCGGCTTCATCATCGGCGTGGTGCAGGACTCTGTGGAGACTGCCCTGAACTCTGCCGGTGACGTGGAGTTCGCTGCTACGGCAGAGTACCATCAGTGGCGCAAGCAGGGCAAGCCCCTGCCGGAGTTTTTAACTGGTAAGAAGAACTGAAAAATTTAAAAATATAGAAAAGGGCTGTTGTCAAGAACTCCCTCAGTCACGGCTTCGCCGCGCCAGCTCCCTCACGGAGGGAGCCTGACATGACGGTAAGCTGTGAAGCCTCCCTCATTGAGGGAGGTGGCATCGCGTAAGCGATGTCGGAAGGAGTTTGGCAACAGCCTTTTTGCGTATCGGGAACTCAGTCAATAAACTTTGCCTTCTGCAGAGCAATTAGAATCAGCGGGATGAGCACCAGCTGAGCCACGATGCCCGGCACGGCGGTGAGCAGCGCACCGGACAAAAACGCGCTGAACGGGAAGCTGGAACCGGTCAGGCCGGCCAGCACAAAGCGTACCGCACCCCAGACCAAACGGCCTGCCACCATGGCGGTGACGAGAGAAGCGTACATCATGGGCACGGTGTGCTTCACCTTGTGCCAGAGCACGCCGGACACAAGGCCGTAGGCGGCCAGCTCAAAGGCCATGGCAATGGCGATGGGGAACATGGGCGGCATGCCGAACAGCACCGACCGCACCAGCGGAGCAATGAAGCCCACGGCAAGGCCCCATGGGCCGCCCAGCACAAAGCCGCACAGCAGAATGGGAAAGTGCATCGGGCACAGCATGTTGCCCACCTGCGGCACATGGCCAGTGATCATGGGCAGCACAAAGGCCAGTGCAAGGAACAGTGCAGCCAGCACGAGGCTGCGGGTGGTGGAATGGGGGTTCGTTTTCATAAAAAGCTTCCTCCTTTGGCCAGACAAAAAAGAGGTCTGCCCGGCTTACAAGCCAACGGCAGACCCCTTCGTGGTGTCTATAGCAGTAAAAATAAGATGGCAGAACGCAAAGGCCCCCTGTGGGCTTTGCGCTGCACCGCTGCGTAAGCGCAGCGGTAGATAAAGGATGGAGAACACGGGCTTCTGTCCGCGCACCCGGCTTCGTACCGGAATCTGTGAAAAATATAGCAGATGCCTCTGGCTTTGTCAAGATACGGCAAAAAGCCTGCAATTTAACCAAAAAGCGGCAAATTTCAATGAATATTTCCCCGCGTGTGTACATTTTGCATGAAGAAGCTTGACCTTTTTGCATAGAATAGCTAATATAAACTTGAAAAAGAGCGCGCTGCGGGCAGCAGGACTGCACCGGCGCTGACGAAAGGCTTTTTTGAACATGTGCAAATCTGAGGTTCATACGGGAGGACCATCATGACAAATGCAGAAAAACTTACTCTGGCCAAGCACGCCTGCCACATCCGCATGGGCGTGATCGAGGGCACGCACAGCGCAAAGTGCGGCCATCCGGGCGCAGTCTGGATATCGCCGAGCTGCTGAGCTACCTCTATTTCGTGGAAATGAACATTGACCCGAAGGACCCCAAGAAGGCCGACCGCGACCGTCTGGTGCTGTCCAAGGGCCATGCTGCACCGGCACTGTATGCAGCGCTGGCAGAGCGCGGCTATTTTCCGGTGGAAGACCTCAAGACCCTGCGTAAGATCGGCAGCTATCTGCAGGGCCACCCCAACATGAACGAGACCCCGGGCGTGGATATGTCCACCGGCAGTCTGGGTCAGGGCGTGTCTGCCGCCTGCGGCATGGCACTGGGTGCCAAGCACGCCGGCAAGCCCATCAACGTCTACACCATTGTGGGCGACGGTGAGGTGGAAGAGGGCGAGTGCTGGGAGGCCTTCATGTTTGCTGCACACTACGGCCTTTCCAACCTGTGCGTTGTGCTGGACCGCAACCACCTGCAGATCGACGGCACCACCGAGACCGTGATGAACAGCGCCCCGCTGGAAGAGAAGCTGAAGGCCTTCAACTTCAATGTTGTCACCATCGACGGCCACGACTACGACCAGATCGAAGCCGCCATGCAGGCGTTCCATGCAGAGACTGCAAAGCCCACCTGCATCATCATGGACACCACAAAGGGCAAGGGCGTTTCCTATATGACCAACTCTGTGGACTGGCACGGCAAGGGCCCCAACGATGACGAGTACAAGATCGCAATTGAGGAACTGAACGCCGCATACGCCGCGCTGGAGCAGGAGGAAAACTAAGATGGCAGATGTGAAGAAGATTGCTACCCGTGAAAGCTACGGCAACACCCTGAAGGAGCTGGCCGCCGAAGGCCACGAGGATCTGGTGGTGCTGGACGCAGACCTTGCTGCTGCCACCAAGACCGGTATGTTCCGCAAGGCTTACCCGGATCGTCATTTTGACTGCGGCATTGCCGAGGGCAACATGATGGGCGTGGCTGCGGGCCTGTCCACCATGGGCTACGTGCCCTTTGTTTCCAGCTTTGCCATGTTCGCCGCCGGCCGTGCCTTTGAGCAGGTGCGCAACTCCATTGGCTATCCCCACCTGAACGTGAAAATCGGTGCCACCCACGGCGGCATCTCGGTGGGCGAGGACGGCGCTTCCCATCAGTGCTGCGAGGACTTTGCCTCATGCGCAGCATCCCCGGCATGACCGTGATCTGCCCCGCCGACGATGTGGAGGCCCGCGCCGCTGTGCGTGCTGCCTACGCAATGGAAGGCCCCGTCTATCTGCGCTTTGGCCGTTTGGCTGTGCCTGTGTTCCACGACGCCGAGAACTATCACTTCGAGATCGGCAAGGGCGAGCAGATCACTGAGGCAGCGACATTGCCATCATCGCCACCGGCCTGATGGTCAACGAAGCCCGCATGGCTGCGGAGCAGCTGGCCGCTGAGGCATCCATGCCCGGGTCATCAACATCCACACCATCAA
>ENA-OQCF01000192-OQCF01000192.1-human-gut-metagenome-genome-assembly--contig:-NODE-192-length-23829-cov-2.235803_pt1 | contig 23829 bp, 24 predicted proteins | sample MGYA00242756_ERZ504573 | MGnify/ENA primary metagenome ERZ504573 (study PRJEB26092, sample SAMD00036240) | human gut metagenome | host: Homo sapiens | study: EMG produced TPA metagenomics assembly of... | reverse complement strand
GATGCTGAAATAGAATTCGCTTTCTACTTTTCCTTCTTCCGGCAATGGATCTATCTCTTGCCTTTGCTCCGGATTTTGTTCCAATGGCAGAACAGTCTGTGCAACAATGGACTCCCGTAATTTCATATACATCCGGCCCAATCCCCAAACAACCGATAAAACAACAAGCACATAAAACAAATACGCCCAGCCTGTTTCATACCAAGCAGGCAAACATTGGATCATGACCGTCAATGTACTCTTACTCCACAGCCCATTCTCATCTGTAGCACGGACTTCCAGTTCAAATTCCCCCTTTGACAAATCAGACAAGCCGATACTATTTTCCCCTGCCGGAAAGGCCACCCAATTATCGTTTCTTTGTTTATAACGATAAGCATATCTTACCTTATTCGTATTCAAATGGTCAAAAGTAGAAAAAAACAATTTCACATTTCTCTCATGAGGAGACAGGCTTATTTTCTTTTGATTATCCACCCCGATTTCAGAGGTGTTATTCATTTCGACGGATGTCAAACACACCGTTGGCTCAGGTATCCTCCTCTTTTTTTCATTATAGTGAGGAAAAGTCACAATTCCACCTCGTCCACCCACACTCATTTCTCCCCGAGGACCTTTATACAATGACTGGAAATCTTCCAGATTTATCCAAGAATCAGTACAAGACATCATAGTAAAGATATGTGTTCCGATGATAGACCATCACCCGCTGTGATGTAAGAATCCAAAGATTCCCATCGTCATCCGACTTTATATCCAACACAGCATCCCCTGTCAATCCACAATCTTTTGTCCGGGAAATAAAATCATTCGTATCCGGAGAATAACTATACACATTGCCCTGTTTAGTACCCACCCAAAGATTGTTGTCCGGTGCGACAGTCAATACCGAATAATTTTCTCCTGTATCCTTTATTTGCAACCGGCTTTCTCCGGAAACTCTCCACAACCCTCTACTTTCAGTTGCAAAATAAACAACTCCTTCATTAGACGAAACGATAGCATTTATAAAACCAACATCATCACAAACTGTAGTCAATCGGCCATCCTTCATCCTATACCGGAATAAATGGTAAGTGGTACCTATCCAAAGATTCCCACGACGGTCATCATGCAAAGCGCGGATACGCTCACCTTGTTTAATGGGTATGGTACATACGATGGATTCAAAAAGCCGGTCCTCCTTATACCGAATTAATATAACCGAATGATCCCTTACCATATAGATTCCCTCTCTATCCGATGGCTTCTCAAAGAAAAAAGAAAGCTCCCTGTCATTCTTAACAACAGACATACGATCTCTCTGGGGATCATAAGCATACAGTCCCAATTTCTTTTGTCTGATCCAATAATAATTCTTCTCTTGAGAAAACTGCATAGGAGACGCGATTACCCCCAAATTTTGCTTTACCCCTTCCATAGACAAAGAAAGCACTTCATTAGGAAGAAAAGAAATAATGAAAGAAGAAGGATAATAACCTGTCACCCATAAATTTCCGGATTGATCGGAAAGAATCTTTGTGAGGATTTTCCTGTCAGCTGATAATAAACGGGAGAGATCCACCTTATCCAAGGATACATCGGCCGTTATTTTATAGGCATATAAGTTATCTGCCGCAGTCACCCACAAATATCCCTTAACAGAATCTTGTATAATATGATGAAGCTTTCGGGTATCGGAGTTAGAAGACGCATTATCCACTGTTTGCAATCCAAACATTTTGTCCGTATCCTGTGCCTTGGGGTCAAAACGTACAATTCCTTTTCCCCAAGTAGTAACCCAATAATACGGAGTGTTATGATCTTCCGTCATGCTTGTGGGATACTCATCATAGGGCCAAGGATATGAAATAAAAGAGTCCTTTACCTTATCATAGCAAAAAAGCCCGCCTTTTGCTTGAGTTACCCAAACAGTCTTTTTTCTTATCCTCATAAATAGAATTGACGGTATTCTCCCGTCCTTTCCATTTAAGAATATATTTTCCAGTTCTTTCCCCTGACTCATTGTATCGAAACAAATGCCTGTTAGTCGAAATCCAGATCGTACCATCAGACGTCGCTGTCATTGTAGTTATAGTCCAGCTCTTTATCGTTTCATCAGCAAGCGCCCTTATCTCATAATCTGTTTTTGACAAAATATAGGCGCCACGCTTCGTTCCAAACCATATTTTCCCTTCACCGTCTTCAGCAATACACGTCACACTGTTGTTTTCCAAGATTCCCGGATTTTTGAAATCAGAACGGAATACTTTCACCGTATATCCATCATCACGACACAAGCCTCCCCCTTCAGTGCCATACCACATATATCCTTCCGAATCCTGGAAGATACAAAGCAATTCTTTGGTCGGCAACTGTTCCGAATTAGGAAGGTTTCTTACTATCATATCAAATGCTTTGACCGGAACGGCATTTATCCGCACAGTCAATAACAAAATAATGATTGGTAATACTATCCTTCCTATGCTTTTCATATTCTTCACGCAAGTACTCCTGTTGAAAACAAACGAATACAAAGCTAGGAAGAAATTCAAGAACTTGCAACTTGTCGGTTTAATCAAGTACATTAAGAATGACTTAATAAAGAATATGGCTATTGAACAGACACTTTTTTCTATTCAACGCTCAGTCCTTCAACCGGAAACTGTACCCGCCCTGTTTTCTCAGTACCAGTGGCTTCTTTCCGGTCTTTTTTATAATTCTGACTGTACATCCTGCCGGAATGTCAATAGTGCTCTCCCCCTCGGCATTCAGTTTCAAGACAATATATCCTTCCTTTACCGGAATTCTGGAATGAATCCACTTCAAATGGAGTAACTCCGGTTTAATGTATATTCATTCGTCTTCATCGAAGACTGGCTGAAACCGATAAGACCGTTCAATGCGCCTACCACTACCGGGACTCCATTCGCCCCATGACAAAGACTCAGGCCGTACGGACGATTATAAAATACCAGTTGACGGGCCCTGGAGGCGTTCATCATAAAGTTCTCCGGGAAACGGGTATGTCCCTGATCCATCCAGTCGCCGAACACACCATAGATATGATCCCATAACTCTTTTATCCGCCCGGCTTTGGCATAAGCCAGAAACTCATAACCTTTCTCATAACTGACCACCTCATAATAGTTCGGCAAATTCGGCAGAACATTTTCAAACAGGTTGTCATAATGTTCTTTGGGAAAGATATCGGCCAGTATTCCCCAATATTGGGCATGATGCGAAATACGCTTGTCCACAGTCACATTGTCATTCATTGTACCGTTGATGAAGACTTTCCGGTCATTATCCCAAAAATGTTCAAAAATCTTCTTTTTCAGATTCCGGGCCAACTTGCGGTATCTGTCCGCCAATGCACTCTCCTTCCACAGATCCGCGAAATAAGCTCCGGTCACATAATTATAATAGAGCATGATCTGGCATAGGCCGCCACCCCTTTCCGAACAGGACCGTTATAGGTGGACCATCCGGGGGTATAACCGAACTGCCTGTCTCCATAATTGCCGTGTACAAAACCATTCTCATCCACGATGGAGGCATAAAAATCAAGCAACAGGATGATGCGGTCTTTGTATTGAAGGGAAGTGGTCAAGTCACCGAAACGCAGATAGTTCTGTTTCAGGCCGAACAGAGCATGCAACGGATAATCAGGAATCCCTATATCTGATTTCTGCGGATCAAGCGGCATCAGTGCTATGGAAATTCCGTTTTTTGACACTTGCTGGTCACCGAAAAGATAATCCCCCGCTAGTGCTGACCAGCGCATCCATGGACCAGGGAAGAAAATCACGCTTCACCCCGTCCAGATAAAAGCGGTGCATACTGGTATGCAATGTCGCACTGCTCATTTTGAACAGGTTGTTCACATAATCATCATCCGTTTCAAACTGCATCTGGTGCTCTACCGGCCACAATGACGCATCAAAACGAAGGGAGGTAATCTCAGCCCCCTTGTCGCATTCCAGTGAAACATATCGGAGAGCGCGTTCCGGCAAAGTGATGGTGCCGCCTTCTTCTGACAAGGTAATAGGAACCAATGGATATTGTTCCAGTTTCTTATCATCCCGTTCCAGTGCTTCTTCGGGAGTTTCGCCAACGCGTACGGTTATAGTTCCCTTTCCTTTCGCTTGAAAGGTCAGTGTTCCAATCTCAAGATGGAAAAAAGTCGATGAGGACATAACCATTCTTTCCGATACTAATTCCGTCTTTACCTTGCATCTCAGCATTGCGCATGGGGAGTATTTGTGAAGGTTTAATCCGGGCTGTCATATCTTGCGGAGCATCCGGCAACACGCCCGGTTTATTATACATGACGGCACTCTCGGGTATTGTCCAATGCTCTTTATCCATGCTGACCTGCCATTCATCCGGATTTTCCAGTCCCGCCCCTTTCAGAATGATACAAGGTAACGAGTCATCCGTTGTCACCTCAAACAATAAAGAGGATCTGCCCACGGGTAAAATAACCTGTTTACCGGAAACAGACTGTTTTACACCATTTATATAAAGAACAATATCCGACGGGCCCTCCCAGCAAAGACTACTTTCCTTTTTCAATCTTACCTCTTTTCTGAACCAGGCATGATTGTTCTTTGCAAAAAATTTACCCGGATATCCTACATTGACACAACGCTCTTTTGAGATACGGGCACATTGTTGCTGGTAGAAAGCAGCCAGTTGTCCCGGATACCACATATAGCGACTGTTCCATTCCTCCTGAGATTGCGGCTCACGATGGTTACATTAGGATCCAGAGAAGGATCGAACTCTTTTGTCTGGGCATAACAACATAAAGATGCTGTTATAAAGATGCCAAGTAATTTTAATCTTTTATTCATATATTTCCTTTCATTCTTTTATCGTTTTCAACCGAAGTGTGCCTTTCAATCCAGCTGAGGATATTTTGACCGTAACATTCCCAGCCTCCTGATCGCTTCGGAGAATAATTTGCATCCTTCCCTGATACATTCGTTTGGAAGTTATGCCATGAAAGAGCTCATCCGTATAATGATCCCCGTTATCCAATGCCACCAACCGTGCCGCACCTTCCATTTGTAAAGTAAGTGGCTCGTTGTAGTCCCATACCGGACGACCTTTTTTGTCTATGACCGTCACGTTTATATATTGCAAGTCCATACCGTCTGCCTTCCAGTCCGTCGGTGTTTCCGCCTCAATCCGGAGTGCCACGGCTTTTCCGGCAGTTTCAATACGATGACGCGCCACTTCTTTGCCCGACTTGTCACGGGCTATTGCCACCACAGAGCCACCGTTGCCATAAGGAACATCCTTCCAATAAATCATATTACGCAGGTTTGCCCGTGTCGTATCGTTTTCTTGAATTCCCATGCTCTGACCGTTTACCAACAACTCTACAGAATGTGCATTAGTGAAGGTGAAGAGTGACCGTCTGCTGCCCGGAGTATGATTCCAGCACTCGTTCAGTGCCATGCGTCCCACTATGACGTCATTCCAGTTGACACTTTCCGCCCCCGCCGCATCGACCACTCCGATATGTACTTCGGGAATTTCTGGCATGAAAGCGATTTAATAAGGTAGGTTGGGGATAGGGACGCATGGTATGGTCAAAGAAAGAGTAATTCCAGCCTTTCTTGGGCCACTTGTTGGATTCTCCCCAATACTCGGCGGATCCCCAATAGGCCATGCCCACCGTCCGTTTTCTATCCATATTATAATAAGGCTGTAACAGATTACTTGTTTCAGCCTCACTCTGGAACAAGATAAGGTCAGGTTTATATTTCAAATAAGCGTCATATTTATCCGACTGGTAATTGAACGATGCCACTTCTGTAGCACAAGCCAGTTCGGGCGGCACCAAATAGTCGTTGAACTCCTTGTCATGTCGGGTTATAGCTCCCGCACGAGCAGGGAACATGGCAACAGTAGTGAGGCGTGTATTATCCCACCTCTTTACCAGCTGGTTGAAGATGTTATAGGTAGTGATTCCCCAATCGTTGGTTCCTTCAAAACCTGCCCATCCTTCACGAATCTGAAGCTCGTTTCCCAAACTCCACAAAATGATGGACGGACGATTACGGTCGCGTTTGATCCATTCTGTAATCAGTTTGTGCCAGATATGGGTGAACGGTTGACGTCCGCCCCAATAGTCATTGTCACTCCATTTGTCCGTCAGTTCGTCCACTACTAACATCCCCACACGATCTGCAATGCGGGCAAAACTGTCACTGTACGGATTATGTGAACAGCGGATGCAGTTGTAACCGAAGGATTTGAGTTGTAGCATCATGCGTTCGATGGCCCTGTCGTAACTGGCAGCTCCCAATGCGCCAAGGTCATGATGGTTGGCATTTCCCTTTAGGAATATTTTCTCACCATTGAGTCTGAAACCAAATTCGGAAGAGAATTCCAATTTACGGATACCAAACTGTTCAGTAAGACTGTCCACTACCATACCGTCCGCCATCACAACTACATCAGCACTATAAAGTTGCGGAGAGTCACATGACCAAAGTTGTGGATTCTCCAGAGTAAGCGCCGGTAATTTCACTTCCGTACAGGTTTGGTGCGTATGTTCGGGCATACCGGATTGCACGGAGCCTACTATGACACCTTCCGGATTGCGGAGGGTGGTCCGTATCCGTACGTCATGTTTCTGCCAGCCGTCCACCTCAACCTGTACGGCTACCGTTGCCCGAGAAGAGGAAACCTCGGGGGTAGTAATATACACCCCATGGCGGGCGATGTGTGTGGGATTCTGCACCTGCAGATATACATCACGGAACAGACCGCCTCCCGTGTACCAGCGTGAACCTTTCTTGGGACCGGTAGAGGCATAGACAGCTACCACATTTTCTCCATCGTGACGTAGAAAAGGGGTAAGGTCCGCTTCAAGTCCCACATATCCATAATCTGTCGAGACTATTTTGGTACCGTTCAGATAGACATCGCCCCAATAAATGATGCCTCCGAAATCCAAGACTACCCGTTTCCCTTTCCACGACGGATCGGTAGGGAAAGACTTGCGATACCATCCTTCACACATAGGTTTGAATCCGCGTGCACCTCCACCATTTTCAGTCCAGGGTTGTTCGAACTGGAAATCATGAGGAAGGTCCAATGTACGCCAGGAAGAGTCATCCAAGGCAGGTGAGGCGAAATCGGTATTTTTATTCTCGTTTGTAACCAACTGGAATTTCCAGCCAAAGTTAAAAAGGACTTTCTGCTGTGATGCAAAATTTTCCAAAGGTACATTGACCAGAGGAGCTTTTTCCTGTGCTTTCTGATATTGGGCTGTTACTCCGACAGGAGCAAGCATCAAGAAGAAAGCGATAATGATGTTTTTCATTTGATACATTATTATAAAGAATGAACACCGATTTGTGTCGGCTCGTTTATTATGCAAATATCGGAATTATAAAGAGTTGCAGACATGGAATTTAGTTGCAATACCTGTATTATCGTACAAAAAATACATACAATGGCTACTCTTTTCTTATCAGTCGTATGATATCAAGTTATCAGGGCATTCCAATCATAAGATATTAGAATGCCCTGAAACTTATTTTTCAGCAGGCATATCCGGTACTATAGGCCAATATGGATTTTGATAGAGAGGAGAATTCTCTACTGTTTTGTTATCGGGGGCGGTGATCAAAAACTGCTTAATCATAATGGGGTGCAGATAATGAGCCATACGCCAAGTAAAACCATTATAACAGGTCTGTTTAGAATTCTTTTGGTAAGGGCGCAAGTATTCGCTGACATTAGGTGAAGATACATTGGATGCGTCTGATCCATCATACAGCAAATCTGTATACCAAGCCTGCATGGGGTATTCCATAAATGGAACCTTCCGGTATATAAGGATGTTCAATCAACTGGTCCATAGCACGCCAACGGCATAAGTCCATATAACGAAGCCCATCCGCCATAAATTCACATCGGCGCTCACGACGTATATTATAGAGAGTTGCGTCTATTAATTTACCACCGGAATACGCTCCCCAATCATTTTCAGCCTCTTTACTCATATCCGTTAAAGCAATGGTCTTTTGAAAATCCTCATCTACATGAGAACGACGGCGAATAATTTTCCAATATTCGGTTGCTGTTCCGTCCAAAGTACCATTCTTTTCATAACTGGCTTCCATGTAATTCAACAAGGCTTCTGTCGCACGATAAGCAATAGAGGCGGTATATCCTTTTGAATTGGAATAATATTTCTGATGGAAAGCTCCTCCTTTGCGTAAAGCATACCCAGTTACATAACGACGGGCACCATCTGTAATGGTAATCAATGGATAAGTTTCTTCAACATTGGCTGTCTCACCAACCACATCTTTTATTAAGATGTTATGTTGTCCGGGGTCTTTCAGAAAGATAACCAATCGGCTGTCTCTGTTTTGACGAACGTCGTGTATGGTTTTGTCTCCCATATAATATCCGTCTCCGTTCATATAATCACCGTGGGTATAAACAGGAGTGCCGTCAGCCATCAAAAAGTTATTCACAAAGCTACGGGTGACGCCTACGCCATTGTTTCCCCCAGCTAGCATAGACATTTACGTTGTGGTGTACTAAGTTATAAGCGTATCTGCGCCATAACAAAACTTCATCGACAGAAGATAAATCTTCTTGAGCAAACATGTCAAAATAGGGGTTTGCAGCTTCGCTAGTTGACTGTTGCAGGGTACCTGTATTTTCTGTAAGCTTATTTTTGTAGCGTTCTGCGATATCTTTAGAAGCTGTCATGGCGATTTCTAAGAAATAATCTATCTCACTATCAATATTCCCGCTGGGATATTGATAAGTGGAATTGTAATCTTTTGCCTTGCCAGGCCAACCGTTACCATTGGGTACAAAAGCCGTATTCTTAAAATATTTCAACCAAGTACCTTCAAATAGAGCTACGCGCGACTTTAATAAAATGGCAGCATCCGCATTAATTCTAGTCGTCGGCATGTTTTTAGCTTTTAATAAAGTAATAGCTTTATCCAAATCACTTAGAATAAAGCGAGCCACCTCATTGCGTGGTGATCGTTTACTGGCTTCACTCAATGCTTCTTTGTCATCTGGCAATGGGTAGATAATTATGGGAAAATCTCCAAACAACTGATAACGTTTAAAGTATTCACAAGCACGTAGGAAAATAATTCACCGATATAGTGTTTTATGCTGTTAAGGTCACCATTGATGGTATTGGCATTACCGCTCAGGTCGTTCCCATTAGCATTATTATCCCCAAATTTGGCAACACATTCGATAATACAAAATTGATCTTGTATATTTTATCGAAGTTCCAATTACTGTTTTCCGCATTGTCCACTTTCCACAAAGTGGAAGTAAAACGATTGGGAGCTGTAACTTCTATTTGATTGTCCGTTGTTGCATCATCTTTGTAGATGCCGTATGTATTTCCAGTTCCGTGAGAGGGAAGAATATCAGAGTACAAATTATCTGCAGAGGCTTGAATATGGGTTGCCTCTGTAAAATATACTTCCGGGGAAATAGATGCTTCAGGTACTTCATCCAAATAGTCATCGCAAGCAGTAAATGCAAATCCTGCCGAAGCATTAGTACAGATAAGAATATATGTTTTTGTTTTTCATTGTATACGTATTATTAAAGTGTTAAACTTAAGCCAAAAGACCAGGTGCTTGATAACGGATAAGCATTACCACCATTACCGCCACTAATTGTTTCCGGATCAAACAAAGAAGACAATGATGTTCCGGTCCAAAGATTTTCTCCGGAAACAAACACACGGCATCTGGTCAAACCCATACTTTTCATCCATTTTGCTGGGAAAGTATAACCTAATTGGAAATTTTTTTAAACGGATATAGGATGCATCTTGCAAATAACGTGTCTGAATTTCTTGGTTCTTACCTCCTTCGGAGAAAATAGGACGAGGATAATAAGCGTCAAGATTTGCAGGAATGGTATGACCTGACAATCCTATATCCTCTGCACGAAAATAATCCTCATGTTCCTTAAGTCCACGAGCCCCCCACATACTTTGAGTTCCATAAGCACCAAACAAATAACCACAGAAATTATTTGTACCCCAAAAATCACGCTTCATTACACCTTGAAAGAATAAACGTATGTCGAATCCTTTCCAATCAGCATTCAAGTCAATACCAAAGAAATATCTAGGAGTACTATTGCCTATTACTTTCAAATCTCCATGATCATCCAATGTACCCGCACTTTTAGATATTTTTCCATCTTCATTCAAATCACGATACATAATATCACCGGCAGACCATTTGGAACCAATCGCATCCTGTCCTCCATTAGGAAGGGAAAGGAGATGGGCTTGCATTTCATTTTCAGATTTTGCTATTCCTATTGTTTCCAATCCCCAAATCTCGCCCACTTCGCGTCCTTCAACGTATTTGTTCAAACCGATAGTATTTGTTGCGTTGCTCGGATAGCTGGTAACAATTGTTTTAGCATCGGAAAGAGTTAAATTAGCACTATATCCAAACCCGTTTTTCAAACGGTCTCTCCATCCAATAGATAGTTCCCATCCATTCGTTCTTAAATTACAATTGTTGGTTTTAGGAGCAGATGTACCCAAAATAGATGGGAGTTCAGGTGCAGGCCCTACCATACCATCCGTATAACGAATATAGTAATCAAAACTACCTGTCAAACGATTACTGAGAAAGCCATAATCAAAACCGATATCCCAAGTACGAACCTTTTCCCAAGTCAAAGAATTGCTGACCAAATTTCCCGGCTCTGCTGTATTAGGCTTCACTCCATCTTGCAACCATGTTCCATTAGAAGACTTCAGTATCATATCACGATAGGTAGGATACCATGCTGTAGTATTCTGGTTGCCCAATTCACCGTAAGAAACACGCAATTTTAATGTGTTGGCTATATCTGTCAGCGATCCCAGAATTTTTCCTGAGCGATGTTCCAGCCTAAAGAGAATGAAGGAGACCATTGCCAGCGACTTCCTCGACGGAAACGGGAAGAACCGTCATATCGCATATTGATTTCCGCCAAATAACGTCCCAGGTAATCGTAATTCAAGCGACCGAAGAAACCTGCCGTTTTCCATCTTTTCCCATTTCCACCCGCTTCTGTCGCTTTGGGGTTACCTTGTCCGTCCAATCCGGTTGTGACATCAAAATAAGGCATCCCCCCCATCATTACACCATACTTTTTTGTAGAAGAAAATTCCTGTTTCATATCTTCTATCTGGAAGCCAAGCATAACTTTTGCATTATGGGCATTATTAAAAGATTGGGAATACTCACTATAAATATTTAGGTTCAGATAGTTCTCTTTAGTCTGATCTTGATAAAGATAAGACGTACCATGAGTATCTATTAAATTGCCTTCCACATCATGATTATAAGTAGGAATTGAAGTTTCTTTTACCGATGAGTTCATTATACTGTAATTAAACTCCACATGTGTAATCCAATTTTTGATCGGTTCAATTACTAAAGACGCTTGTTGATAAAGACGGTCTGTTTGTGCATTACGTTTTCCACCTTCAACAAGATTTTGGACTGGATTAGTCCAACCATTATTGGTATAATAGCCATTGGGATCTTTTACGGGCATATTGGGCCAAGTAGCTCTTCCTAACTGGTCATAAAAAGAACTGTTGAAACTGGTAGGACGCCATACATCATTACGAGTAAAACGGGTACTGTAATTGAATTTTAACCATTGAGTCAAATCAGCATTGATTTTAGCTGTTACATTGTAACGATGAAGTCCATCGTCACCAGCTTTCAAAAGTCCTCCTTGATCCAAATAATTGAAAGAAGCATAATAAGCTACAATATCACTTCCTCCATTTAGACTAACGTTATGTTCTTGAGAAAAACTTGAAGATTTGTAAACTTCATCATACCAATTTGTATTAGCCCAAGCTGTTGTAAATGGATCATAGTCTGGTTTACCCCATTGACCGTTGGATGAAGCTTTTACTCCCCCCCGTGCTTCCACCTCCGGCAGCTTGCCAATCCAGCATATCCTGCATCAGGTCTTCTGTAAAGATAAGCCCACCACCCTGATTAAGCGAACCGGCGTTCATAAAGTTTGCAAAAAGTGTAGGAATCCATCATCTTCGGCATATTTACAGGAGTAGATATACGGAAGCTTATTGTTATAGTTTACAGAAGTCTTTCCTTTTTTGCCCGATTTGGTAGTCACCAGAATTACGCCGAAGGGGGCACGGGAACCATAGATGGATGATGCGGCAGCATCTTTCAATACAGAAATATTTTCTATGTCTTGAGGATTGACTGTATTCAAATCTCCTTCCATTCCATCAATTAGAATAAGAGGTGCACCGCTGGAACCCTCACCAATAGTTCCTGTACCACGGATACTGATATCTGCGGTCTTGTCCAGTTCACCCGTACTTGTTGATATCTGCAAACCAGGTACCAATCCTTGTAAGGCTTGTGTAGCTGAAGTCACAGGACGAGATTCTAATTCTTTAGCAGTAGCAAGTCCTACAGCTCCTGTCAGATTCACTTTCTTTTGCGTACCAAATCCAACCACCACCACTTCATCAAGAGTTTCTGTATCTTCCTTCAATACTACATTAATTTCTCTCTTTCCAGAAACTTTCACTTCTTGAGAAACATACCCGATATACGTAATCTGTAAAACGGCTTCTTTCGGGGCATCCAACACAAACCGCCCATCTATATCTGTTATCGTACCTATTGACTGACCTTTAACCATTACATTGGCACCGATTACCGGCTCGCCATTCGCATCTTCACAATACCTGTCACTTTATTTGCCTGTTGGGCAGCTTCCCCGTCTTTCGCCTTACTCATCAGCATGATATTCTTACCCTCCATGGCATAATAAATATCAGTACCTTCAAAAACCTTATTCAGCACTTCGGCTACAGATTTGTTCTGCGCATTCACCTTCACATTGCGCTTCAGATTCACCTCGTTCACATTATACACAAACAGATAATCTGTCTGTTTTTCTATTTCACTGATTACCTTGCCTGTTGACACGTTATCCGCCACAACAGTCACCTTCATTGTCTGAGAATAAGACTCAGTGGCAAAGGCTGTTCCGGCAAAGACAAACAGGGCTAAGAGTGTGTTTCTCATCATACGGAATAAATGTTTAATTTCTACAATAGATTCCTGATACAAAATATTTTTCATATATTTGCATTACTAATTTTAGGTTCAACTTAAGATTATTTGAGAAAAAATTGTCAATGCGTCATTGACATTCCATGGGATGGTGTTGCAGCACTATCCCATTTCTTTTTTAGACCAGGTGTGTTATTTCATAGGCATATTCTTTTTTAAGGGTTAATTAATTGTTATCACATTTGTCTCATCATTCTTTGTATAAGTAAACTTATTATTGAGTTTCAAAACTTTCAGTACGTGTTCCACCCCATCTTTCGTGCGGAATTTACCTGTATAACGGTTCTTTAGAATCCGGGTATTATTTACTACAATATCCACCCCATAATACAGTTTCAGTTTCTCTATCATATCACGTACGGATATATCATTGAAACAAAGCAAGCCCTCACGCCACAAAAAATAATCGACCTCCTTGATGCGTCCTTTCACCAGTCTGTTGCCTTTCAAGCTGGCCATCATGTTCGGTTCCAGCCTCATTCCACTGTTATTCGAACCGGGCACTAAAATTTCTACAGCACCTTCCAACAAAGAAGTTTCCCATACGCTATCCGCTGCATAAGCCATTACATTGAACTCTGTACCAGCACCTTCACATTACATTTGTTCGTCTCTACAATAAAAGGCTGTTCCACATTCTTTGTCACCGCAAAGTAACCCTCACCATCCAATTTCACATTTCGGATATTCCCTTTGAAACTTCCCGGGAAAGTCAAGGTACTGCGTGAGTTCAACCAAACCTTCGTACCATCCGCCAACATCAATTCCGCCCGTTGGCCCGCCGGCACATAAATAGACTGCCATGTTTTGTCTTCCGGTACCTGATGTTTTCCTGTCCAATAATGTGTACCCAACAAGACGATCGCCAATACCGCTGCTATCTTGGCAGCTTCCATACATACTCCGCGTAACGAGAAATGTTTCCTTTCCCGGCTATTCTCCTCCGCCACAGGTTCCGTACGCCACAATGCCATGTCATGCAACTTCCGTTGTGCCATATATTCACGCATGTTCTCAGGATTTTCCTGTATCCATTCGGTCACACGCTGCTTTTCGGCTTCAGTAGCATTTCCGGCTATATATTTTTGCAATAATTCAGGATTCATATTCTATGCTGTTTTATTAGAAACGACTCAAGAAGAAACTACCCTAAAAGAAAATGAAGAAAAATATAAAAAAATCATTTCTGTCCTCAAAAACATCCTTATCCCCCATCCGGTCAGGCTTAATAATAAAAGAAGAAATAAAATAAAGGAAGATAATCTTTTAAAGTCACCCGCAGTACTTTCAATGCTTTTGATATATGATATTCCACCCCCTTTATAGAGATTTCCATCTCTTCGGCAATCTCTTTATTGGGTTTATTTTCAAAACGGCTCAAAATAAATGCCCGTCGCGTCTGTTCCGACAAGGTACTTAAAGTAGCACTGATGATTTTTTCCACTTCTTCCGAAAAAATCTCATCAGGATTGCACGCTTCCAAGGCAGACATACGGATAGACAATTCCTGTTGTTGCCAGTCGGCCATCACTTCAAAAGCACTGCGTTTTACCTCCTCGTGCTTTAGATAGTCCAAAGCCTTGTTCTTCAAAATTGTCAGTAACAATGGTAAGATATATTTCTCTTCAACAGGCTCGGCCTTCAACTTTTCCCACAACTTTATTAATGCCTCGGAGGCAATATCTTCTGCCGCCAAATCATTATGAACGTATGATTTGGCAAAGAAAAAAAGACTTCTTATAATAAGAGGTATAGATATCATTAAAAGAATTTCCAGGCATTTTGCTCATTTGTATATCGGTTGTGCTTTTCATCCATATTACGATGGTAGAGCAAAGTTAGCAATAAACCTTCGATAAAAACAAAATTATCCTGTTAATTCTTTCCCTTATATGCTATGAGCTTGCCTTATATGCAATCGCCCTCCACCGTCAGACCAAGTGGCAAAAAGGGAAAGTTGCCATAGATATGAAATTCACGGACAAACACCCCTATGCTGTCCGACCGGAAGGAAACTTTCAACTGCAAAGTATCTCCCGGAGCAGCATGAAACTTGGAGTATCTCGTTTCCGGACAATCCCAAGAAGAAACAATGTAATAAATATGTAAACTGTCACTTCCATGTTTTTATAGATAAAAACACCACCACTAAAAAAGTCGAACAAACAAATCGCCAAGCAATCTTTTTCATTTATTTCTCCTTATACGATTCCCCCTGAAAAATCCTTCAAAAGCTTCAGCCCTCCCGCAAACCCTTTGCAGAAGGGCGTTCCGGCTGAAGGATCACACCGGGAAAAAGTATCAGGCCGCGGAAGAATCCTTCAGCTTCACCAGCCGGTACACATTGCCATACTCGGTATGAACACGCTGTATCCCTAATGCAACCATCATCCTGCCCAACCGGTTCGGAGTCACCCCACGCATGGCCGCCGGATAATGTTTCTGCAAATAATTGAACAAATCCGTCGTGGTATAGGGCTTGGACAACTCCCCTTCCTGCGGCATTCGGAAACAACGCAAAAACAATTCCTGTTCGGCAGGCATTTTATAAAAATTCCGGTTGCTGTGCTGTATCTCCTTTTCTTCCTCTTCCGAGAACCAGTAACGCTCTCCTCCGGCCAGCTCCGCTTTCAGCTGGGCGAACAGCTGCGCATGATCGGGCGGTGTGCAGTCAATCTTGCCGTCCACTTCCGCACAAAGGAAACGGCGGCTTCCTGTGGGATCAGTCAGCAGGTCCGTCATATTGGACGTACCGATGAAAGAGGCGATACGGGCAGATGACTGAATGCCGGACGATGTGCCCTGCGGAAAGTCAGTGTGGTCATCTGCATCAGATTCTTCAAGGCAGGCATCTGCCCGGCACGGTACTTGTCGAACTCATCCATATTGATCAGTCCGAAAAGCGAAAGTTTCTGTTCACATCCACTCTCGCTCGTCAGGTCGAACTTGTCTATATAATAAGGTGTAAGTTCCTTGGGCATCAAAATCTTGCAAAAAGAAGACTTGCGCTTCCCCTGCTCACGACTCACCAACATAGGCGCCACCGCATTGGCGCAATCCTGCGCCTGCCCCAGCCATTGGGCGGCAACACCCAGCATCCAACGGTGAAACCCTTTCACCCACATCGGCTTACGCGATATACGCACGGCCAGCGGAGTAACACGATCCACCCCGTCCCATTGAGGCAAGTGGCTCATATAATGCAGAAAAGGATGATAGTTTTCCACCTTTCTGGAATGGAGCAGACGGCTCACATCCTTATCCCAGCAGTTGATGCCACCGGTACGCGCCTCCAGGCAGAATGTATTCAAATCACGTTGAGCCACCATGCATACTCTTCATCCGGCATCTCTTTCCCACGATACTCCGTCTGTTCGGTGAGAAGATTGTAACGGAAATCATACCGTGCGGTCAAAAAGCACTGCAAGGCCACCAGCATATTCTCCGGCTTCTTGCGTCCCAATTTACCAGAAACCGCCTTTTCATCGATAGTTTCTGCCATACCAGCTGTTTCGACAGCCGCTGGAAGAACAATATCATCCACCGTTTCCGTAGCCGTTGAAGGCAACACCCCTTCCGCATTTTCGGTTTGCCCCACCGACTGCCCGGTAACCGGAGCCGTGCTTTTTCCCACGCATCTCCTCATTTTCATACTCTTTTTGCACCAACTCAGTAAATTTTCCACTAATTTTTTCATCCTTTTTCATTATTTGGGGTTGTGTAATATCACAAAGATAACACTCAAAATGCCCTTTTACAAGCATTTACCCCACACTACCGCAAAAAAGTGACTAAGCGAAAATAACTGGGAAATTATTCGTTTTTATCAAGATTATTTCATACTTTTGCACCGTCAAGTTAATCGTTTCACTAGAATGATGAAGTTTCATCACCTAAGTGATACAACTTCATCACTCAAGTGATATTATTTCATCACTAAAGTGAAATGATTAACTTGAAAGGAAGTTGCAACAAACTCTTCCGTACAAGAAAGCATAAACAACCGGATAAAAACAAATAAGCGAATGGCTATCAAATTTGAATTTTATGAATCACCCAATACGATAGGTACGCGCAAGAAGCGCTATCACGCCCGTGTAGTAAACTGGCAGCGCATCAACACCGACTATCTGGCGCGGGAAATACAGTACGGCTCCTCGCTCACCGTGGCGGACATCAAGGCAACCATTATCTCGCTCAGCGAGAAACTGGCCTACTACTTGAAGGACGGTGCCCGGGTACATATCGAAGGGATAGGATATTTCCATATATCGCTTACCTGCCCCGAGACACGGACACCAAGCTCCACACGTGCCAACAAGGTGAAATTCAAATCGGTGACATTCCGTGCGGACAAATACCTGAAGCATCAGTTGAGCGACGTCAAGACCGAGCGTTCGAAATACAAGCCGCACTCCATGCCGGTAACCAAAGAGAGTATAGACGAAGCACTGACGGAATACTTCCTGACAAACAGCGTGCTGACACGCCGGAAGTTTGAATCGTTATGCGGACTGACACGAGCTACCGCGGGACGTTATATCGCTCAGTTGGCGAAAGATAAAAAACTGCGCAATATCTCCATTCCGCGCAACCCCATCTATGAACCGATGCCGGGATTCTACGGAAAAGAGAAATTGCCCGAACCAGAGAACGAAACGGAAAACGTATCGGCAACAAACGACACGGACCTGACAATAAAGTAAATATACAACGAAACAATATAATAGAAAACTTCTACAAACGAAGCTCAAACCATAAAGAGCTGAAACTTCTACACTAGGCTGAAGGAATTCCGGGAGGAAATCCTTCAGCCGCTTTTCTTTATTGACGGGCGTTTGCGAAGGGGCTGAAGGATTTGAAGGAAAAAACAAGGGAAACTCAGGAAGAGGTACTTTTCAGCCCACCAGCCATACCAGCATAGGCAAGTAATCCTTTAAGGAAACACGAAGCAGCTTCAATGCCTGCTGGATGCGGTAAGCCACCGTCTGTGGCGACACATCCAGCACTTCAGCAATTTCTTTATAACTCAGTTCCTTAAAGCGATGCATCACAAAGGCTTCCCGATAACTGTCGGGCAGAGCAGCCATCGCCTCCTTTATTTTCCGGTCCAATTCCTCAAAACGACCATAGTCCACTTCACACAATGCCGCCTGTGTCCGCTCATAAAAGGCAGCTTCCGCCTTGGTTTTCACCTGTTCCCGCGTCAAGTGGTTCAAGACCCTCCGATAAGTCATTTTGAACAAATACTGATTCAATGAAGACTCGATTATCAAATCCCCACGATTCTCCCACAGCCATAACATCACCTCCTGAACAATCTCTTCGGCATCTTCCAGCGACACCAAGCGGTGAGCATAGGCACACAGCATAGGATAGTACCTTCTGAATAAATGGTCAAAAGAATTACCATCCCCCTGTCGGAGAGCATTAAACAAAGACAAGTCTTCCACGGTATGATTCATAGTATAATAACTGTTTTCCTTGTGTACAAAGATAGTTGTTTTTATCGGAAAAAACTTTTTAAAAAAAAGCATTTTTCGTTTAGATACCTTTCATTCTCGCTTGTCTTAATAATATAAAGGAAAACATTAAAGTATAATTCATGGAAAACCATACCGATATAGAAACTTTGTTGACCAAGTATTTCGAAGGAAACTCCACTCCGCCGGAGAACGAACAGATAGAAGCCTGGCTGAATGCCGATGAGGAGCATTTGCGCATAGCCAAGCAGCTGAATACGCTCTATCTGGCTGTAGACACACAGCACATCACAAAGAAGATAGATACGGAAAAGGCATTAGACAAGGTAAAAAGCAGAACAAAAGTTAGAAACCTGTCCTGGTGGGGATGGACACAACGCATTGCGGCCATCCTGTCCGTTCCCCTCCTGATAGGTGTATTGGCTCTGTATCCGGACAGACAGCAGCCGGTAGTCACCGCTCAGATGGTGGAAATAAAAACCAATGCAGGCATGACTACCTCCGTCCTGTTACCGGACAGCACGGTAGTTCACCTCAATTCGGAATCCTCCCTTCGCTATCCCACCTTTTTTGCCGGCGATGTACGCCAAGTGGAATTAAACGGTGAAGCTTATTTCGATGTGACCCAACATCCCCGGAAACGATTCATCGTTTCCACCCCTCACCATTCGCAGGTGGAAGTGTACGGAACAAGTTTTAATGTGGAAGCATACGGTAATGAAACTCCCATTTCCACCACGCTTATCGAAGGCAGCGTAGGGTTTATTTATAAGAATAGCAAAGGAAAATTTCAAAAGAGTATGCTCTCCCCCAGACAGAAGCTGGTTTATTCTCCACAAACCGGAGATATCAAGTGCTACGCTACCTCGGGCGAATCGGAGATTTCATGGAAAGACGGCAAGCTTATCTTTAATGACACTCCGCTGGATGAAGTGCTGCACATGCTTGGAAAGCGGTTCAATGTGGAATTCGTATTGTCCAACAAGGGGCTGAAAGGCTGTTCGTTCACAGGAACATTCACCCATCAGCGTCTGGAGCGTATTATGGAATATTTCCGGATTTCTTCCCGCATACGCTGGCGTTACATTGACAGTGCAGATATAAAGACGGAAAAGCTGAAAATAGAAGTGTACTAATATACGTTTAACCCTTAATTTAAATACTAGAAAAATGAACAGACAACAGGCTCCCTAAACAAAAACATACGGGAGGATATTGGCGTATCACCCCGTATGAAAAAATCATCTTTCCATGCTTGTTTGGCGACAAGCAAAGACAACATTTTATTCACTTTATCTCAATTACAAAATTATGAAAATTTATTTTAGCGTCCAATTATTATGGATGATAAAGTCGTGTAGGTTAATCTTAAATAAAACTCCATTACCTATGAAACTGAGTGTACTCTTTTTAATCTGTTCGCTAAGTATGACTTATGCGGCAGAGTCGTATGCGCAAAAGACCATGATCAGTCTTGAAGTGCGTAATGAAACAGTTGGCACTGTGTTGGAAAAGCTGAAAAAAGAATCGGGGTTTGATTTCTTCTTCAACAATAAACACGTAGATCTAAAACGTATTGTATCAGTCTCGGCAAACAACAATAATATCTTCAAGATATTGGATCAGATTTTCGCAGGAACGAATGTGAAGTATTCGGTGCTTGAAAAGAAAATCATTCTTTCTACTGAGATTGTGCAAGGAATACAGCAAGAACAAAATAAGGTGACAGGTATTGTGAAAGATAATGCGGGTATTCCCATCGTCGGTGCAACGATTATGGAAAAAAGGAAGTACAAACGGCACAGTTTCTGATCTTGACGGAAACTTTAGTCTTCAAATGAACAGTCAAGGAACAATACTCATTTCTTACATCGGTTATATTACACAAGAAATTAAAGTCAATAAAAATGATAAGCTTATTATAACATTAGAAGAAGATACAGAAACATTGGACGAAGTAGTGGTGGTAGGCTATGGTGCCATACAAAAACGTTCGGTATCCACCGCCATCTCAACTGTAAAGGGAGGAAAAATTTCAGAGATGCCGACATCAAATATATCACAAAGCCTTGTGGGTATGTCGTCAGGTATCACCTTACAACAAATCAGTGGAGAGCCGGGAGCCGCTCCGGCAATCCGGGTCCGAGGAGCAGGCTCCATCAATAGCGGAAATGACCCCTTATTTGTAATCGACGGTTACCCCACAACAGACGCAGAACTTTTTAATAATATCAACCCTGCAGACATTGCTGACATTCAAATACTAAAAGATGCAGCCTCCTCTGCCATTTATGGTTCCAAAGCAGGAAACGGTGTAATTATTGTCACTACTAAACAAGGACAAACAGGAAAACCTAAAGTTAGTTTTTCCACACAAGTAGGATGGAGTGAAGCCCAAAATTATGTGGACGTACTAGAAGCTGATGATTATATGGACATGATCATTGAAGCACGTACAAACAACGGAAGTATTCAAAATTTTCCCAAGTTGATTCAGATGAGAGAGAGTGGGAATTACGAAAACACGAACTGGCAAGATGCCATATTCCGTAATGCACTGAATTATAGAGGAACAGCAACCATTACAGGAGGTACAGAAATTTTAAAATACAACTTCTCTGCCAACTATCAAACGAGGATGGCATCCTGTTAAACTCTTTTTACAAAAGAGTCGGAATCAAAGGAGGATTTGAAGCAAATTTATCAAAGAAAATAAAACTAGGAGTCAATTTCAGTACAACCTATAGCAAAAGACGCCTCCAACAACCAACCGGTGGAAATACTGAAGACGTAACAGGCGTAATTGCCCAGGCATTGTCTATGCCACCTATACTTCCTGTTTACCAGAATAACGGAGATTATACTCAAATAGCTCAACATTATGCAGACTTAGGACTTAATAACCAACTTCGCAATCCTGTTTCGAATTTACTAGAAAATCGAAATGACAAATGGTCTATCCGCACAATGTCCAATGCCTATTTTGAAGTAAAACCCATTAAAGGACTGACATTACGCACATCGGTAAACTTTACGACTAATGCAGCAAAACAAGATTATTACCAATCTGCCTTTTTACTAGGTAAAAGTTATACAGGTAACAAATCCACACCGGATTTGACTAGCATAGACGGTTACCGTCTGTCTGGATTTGGTTATAATGCCTATTGGTCCACTACAGCAACTTATGATGTTACATTTAATGAAAAACATCATTTGAACACCATGATCGGATATGACTTCGAATACAATAGTGATTTTGAAGTACAACAAGACGATCGGACTGATTCTGATAATCCCATTGCCTATAACAATACATCTATTACCAACGTAAATGGAGCGAAACTGTGGACAGGTTCTTCCGAATACTCCAACTATGTATTTGACGCCATGTTTGCCCGTCTAGTGTATGATTATAATTATAAATATGTCCTTTCAGGTTCTGTCCGTCGCGACCGTTCCAGCAAATTCGGACCGGACAAACGCGCAGGATGGTTTTATTCGGGGTCATTGGCATGGAATATAACCGAAGAAGACTTTATGAAAGATATACACTGGCTCGACATCGCTAAATTACGTGCCAGTTATGGAACTTCAGGTAACAAACAATCTGATTATTTGTATGGCTTCCAAGGCTTATATGATACAGGAAACAATTACAATGGTCAAAACGGCATTACACACCTGCAAATTCCTAATGATGAATTATCATGGGAAAAGTCTAAAAATTTTAATGTAGGTATTGATTTTGGAATATTTGGATGTTTGAATGGTAGTATTGAATATTACAATAAAACTTCAGATGCCTTATTACTTGAAAAACCATTGGCGCCCTCAACCGGATTTGAAAATGCTATATCAAACCTAGGTGGTATGCGTAATCAAGGTATAGAAATTGATTTGCATTCAACAAATATCAATACGAAAGAATTTCACTTTGGACAACGGACTTTAATATTGCTTTAACAATAATAAAATAACATCTTATCCTCAAAAAGAAGAAGTGGTTGGCACCAAAATTCGGACTGTAGGCTATAGTATCTATGAATTCTATATGCAAGAATGGGCTGGTGTAGACCCCGTTAATGGAGACCCACTGTGGTATATGGATGTAACTGATGATAAAGGCAACCCTACAGGAGAACGTACCACAACCAATACATACTCTAAAGCTACAAAATATAAATTAGGGTCTGCACTTCCTTCAGCAACCAGAGGTTTGACTAATACTGTTTCATGGAAAGGTGTAGATTTCTCATTCATGTTTACTTACGGATTTGGAGGTAAGATATATGATGTATATGAGGAAAATTTATTAAATGATGGAAATAAGACTGGATATCAGTTGATAACAGAACAAGCAGATAGTTGGACACCGGAAAACACAAATGCTTCCAATCCAAAATTTATTCCAAATAATTCCAATACTTCTAATGGAAGATCAAGTCGCTATCTACATAATGCAGATTTCATTAAGTTAAAGAATATCAGTTTAGGTTATTCACTACCCAAATCACTGATTAAAAAAATTCTATTACAGAATGTACGTATCTATGTCAGTGCAGATAACTTGATAACTTGGAATTTGGATAAAAAATTCAAAAAGTTATGATGTAGAATTAGGTGGTGTTGATGGTTTGCTTGATGGAGGCGGTACAGTTCCATTGGCGAGAACATTTACTGCGGGAATTAATCTAACTTTCTAACTTATAAACCAGATATATATGAAAAAAATATCCTATATTTTTGCTTCTATACTGTTGACTGCTTCATTAAGCGGCTGCAATGATTTTTTGGATGTAACTCCTTCTGACCAGTATTCAGATGCAAGTGTTTTCACTAGTACTGAAGGAGCACAGCAGGTGTTAATTGGTGCTTATGACTGGTTTACTAATGGCCATTACGCTCATTATACCAATCAATATATTTTCTTTATGCCTGATGTGATGGCTGATGATGCAATGGTAAACAGTACAGGTAACTATAATCGTTTTTGTTTCACCTTATCAATACTCTATTACTCCAAGCAGTACTTATTCTGTGGATCCTTGGATTGGTTGCTATAGCTTAATTGATAACTGTAATGCTATTTTAGATAATTTAGAAACATTACCGGAAAGTAGTGAACGTAATCGTATTGAAGGAGAGTCTTTGGCATTGCGTACCTATGCATATCACTATTTGATTAGAATGTATGCAAAACC
>ENA-OQCF01000190-OQCF01000190.1-human-gut-metagenome-genome-assembly--contig:-NODE-190-length-23843-cov-26.829862_pt1 | contig 23843 bp, 27 predicted proteins | sample MGYA00242756_ERZ504573 | MGnify/ENA primary metagenome ERZ504573 (study PRJEB26092, sample SAMD00036240) | human gut metagenome | host: Homo sapiens | study: EMG produced TPA metagenomics assembly of... | reverse complement strand
GGGCCAATCTGCTGCGGCTCGAACGTGGGATCCAGCGTGCCCAATTCATTGACCACGTCCACGGACGCTTCGGATACTCGTTGCAATACGACTTTCATGGTTCCCTACAGTACAACGTGTGCAGTCACCAGCCGGTAACGTACACGACCGACTGGTGACCGGTAATATCTGCACTGCAGTTCATCGTTTACCGCTTCATTCGACGACGAGACCGATAGTCATCACGAACACCACCAAGAAAGTCCGGCGCGCTGAGGTCATCAAGGTCAGCACCTCCGCGCACGGCGGTCGCGGCACAGGCAACGGCCTCAAACGAGGCTTTGATTCCCTGTCCATCGGCATGAAAATCAGTGGCGCATCGCGGTGAGATACCAAAATCACCAGCCGTCTGTTCGGCGTCGATGTTCGCGCCCAGAAACACAAACTCCCAATGATAGCGTTCACGCTCATAGGTAATCATCTGCTTGATCTGATGCAACGAATATCGACGACTCGCGTTCTCATACCCGTCAGTAATGATGACAAACAGCACATGTTGAGCACGGTACGCTGCCGCAGTATGTCGTTGCGTCACGATCATGCGGTCAATGGCCAGCCCAATCGCATCCAACAACGCAGTGCTACCGCGCACCCAGTAATCCCGGCTCGTCAAATCGTTCACTTCGCGGATGTCGAGGTGATTATGCAAGGTTTCGATTCGATGATCGAACAGTAGGGTCGTTACCCTGCACTCGCCGGCAATTGTTCGCTGCTTGGACAGCATGCTGTTGAAGCCACCGATGGTGTCTGATTCCAGACCTCCCATCGATCCGCTTCTGTCGACGACGAACACCAGTTCCGTACGGCCGTTATTGCCATTGTCGTTCTTGCCCATGATGAATCCTTTCGCTCATTCGCCAGCCGGATTGTCGGCGATATCAATGAGCTTCGCATCATGGGACCAGTCCTAGGTCGCTTGGCAAGCGACAATATGCCGCGTATCGGCAGCAGGTCAGGAGACGAGCGTACCGCTCCGCATCATTGCCCAAGCAACGGCTGATCGTATCGGAACAACATCTCGTTAATAGTGAATACATCAAACATCTCATGGACGATGAAGAATTCCACGATCACATCGAATTTCACGCTGTGCGACAGCGCATACCCGGCGCACGCCAATATATCTTGCGTCTCGTCAATATTCAGCCGTAAGGCAATGGCCAGTGCCAAAACCGTTTTCTTGCTGGGCATATAGCCATCGCCACAGCGAGTTTTAGAGAACAGTTTACGATTGATATTCGCTCGTTTATATACCTCCACGTCGGAATATCCTTTGGCGTCGATAAGCTCAAGAGAATGATGTTAAAAGGTTCATCCAGATTGGAGAGCACCGCATCATCCACATGCCCGGCGGATTTCGGCGATGGAGCTGCCGACGGCGCCGAGTAGACAGGCGTTTCACCCATATCGCCCAGGAAATCCGGCATGTCCAAGACGCCGGAAGGTACGGCCCTATCCGCCTTCGGCTTATTATCCGAAAACCGTTGGAGAGCAAGCAGCTCATACGTTCTGCTTCCTAGCGTATCTTCATGCTCCGCTACATAATAATCATCAATATATGCGCGAAGACGTTTGTCAATACTGCTGCTTATTTCGAAAGCGGTTTTGTCGAATACGCATAGGTATACGTCGAGATCGTGTCCGGAGTCGGCTGCGTCGCCCAGGAATCGGCGAATCTCATCGAGGGCCACATGAAGGGCCTCGGCTTTCGGATATCCATAGATACCGCTGGAAATCAAGGGGAAGGCGATGCTGGCACACCCCTGCCGTGCCGCGAGTTCCATCGAATTGCGATAGCACGAACGCAGCAGACGTTCTTCATCATGCTTGCCGTCTCGCCATATCGGGCCTGCGGTATGAATCACATAGCGTGATGGCAAATTGAATCCCGGAGTGATAACCGCCTCACCGGTATGAATGGGAGCAAACCGATCGCAGGCAGCAGCCATGCGCGAGACTCCCGCAGCGCGGAATATCGCGCCGCACACTCCCCCACCCATGGCGAGCTGCGTGTTTGCCGCATTGACTATGGCGTCCACCTTCATCTTCGTAATATCCTGTCGGACCAATTCCAGCGGCATATATCCTCCCTGATTACGGCGTAGCATAATACCTCTACACATCGTGCAATCGGCAGCCCTGAACTAAGTCTAAATCGTTTCTTCCCCGCAAGTTCGTCCAACTGACATATCCGACACGAGAGAATAGCGGGAAAACAAGGAATCAACGGAGCAATAACAGAAAGCCGCTCAGCCTTACTTTCGTAAAGCCAAGCGGCTTGTTTCCGCCGAAGCGGATTGGTGGAGGCGCGGGGAATTGAACCCCGGTCCGATGACCGAGCCACAGTCTTCTACGTGCGTAGTCTGCTGGCCAAGTTGGCGATTTTTCTGCCCCCATCGATGTCGCAGACAACTGATGGCGAGCATATCCGCAGTTAAAGTCCCGATGCAGCCTGAGGCTCAACTGCATCAGCAAGTCTTCTAAACGACGCTCAGCATCCTCCCAAAGACGAGGAGGAGTGAACGGAGCGGCTGCTCACTGGTTAATCCTGACTAAAAATCAGGCAGCGAGAGCGAACTCAGTGCGGTTAGATTTAGCACTTATTCTTTTGCCGGGGTCATCCACGAGCGGACCCGGCGTTCTCGGCACGCTTCCCTGCAGCGAACAGGTCACCGTCGAAACCGATCGCCCCCAATCTTGAGTTATCAAGCTTCCGGCTTTTCGGCCGGACTTTTCAGCATACACCCTATGGCGCTACTCGCGCAAATCGCCAGCAGCGAACATCGCCCCGGAACCAACGAAGCCAACGAAATCGCCGTCACTTGATGATGGGCTTCTGGGATGAGGAAACATCAATCTGATGTTTCCCGGCAAAGCCAGCCGTGCCAGCGGTGATGTTCTTGTCGATTTCCTCGACTTCCGCCAACTTCAGCTTCAGTTGCGAAGAGTCGCCCCAAATGATTACGCGGTCACCGTCGTTAAGCGTGGTAGTCACCGAATCCTGCGTCTCAGCGGTGACCTTGGTAATGGACTTACGCATCGATTCCGGCAACGCGCCCAGAATCGTCAGCGTCTCCTTCACCGAACGGTTCTTGAGACTGGCGTCTATATCCTTGACCTCGATCACCGGGATGCCATCCACGTTGGCGTTCTTCACCGAGTTCAACACACGCGCCTGGGAACCCACCGCGGTCAGGGTATCGCCTCTTTTCAGCATGGCTGCGGGCCGTTGCGCCTTGACTTCCACGCTCATCGACTTGGGGAACTGTTTGGAGACCTTGGCCTCGCTGACGCCGGGAATGGACTTGAGTTGCTCTGTGACCTCATGGGCGGAGACCAAGAACAACGACTTTCCAGCCTGCTTATCGGCGATGACATGGATGGTCTGCGCACTCACCCATTCGTTGGCACCGGATACGCCGATCTCGCTGGTTTCCAGACGAAACACCGACGAGAAAAGCAGCAGCCATGCCAGCCCCGCCACTACAGCCACACTGACGACCGCAATCAACACGCGTAACGCAACGACGCGCACGTTTGCACGCTTGCGTTCTTTGGCGCGTTCGGTGAAATTCACCACTTTCGGGCGTGATGCGACTCCTAGGGAGCCGGTGGTCTGATGCAGAGTTTCGGCAACGTAATCCTCGCTGTGCAACCGCCGTGCATCGACGAAGGCACCGGCCTGGCCCTTGGCTACCGTCACATCGTCGATGATCTCCGGCTCGTCGATCTCATGACCGGAAGACACGGACCGGGGAGCGCGAGACTTCGACGAGCGACCCGTGTTTCCGCGTGAACCGATGGTGCGCGGCTTGCGGGAGCTCCCAGACGAACGACGTGAGCCGTTGTCATTGCCCCCGGATCTGACCGTGCGCCCGGACATCACTCGCAGCTTTCCCGATGGGCCTCAAGTGCGGTGAGCAGCACCTGATCCATGTCGGTGATGTCGCCCGCGCCCACGGTGAAGATCACGTCGCCGTGGTGGGCGCGCATGGCCATCATCTTGGCGGCCAGGCACATATCCTCAACCGGCTGAATCCACGTGCCTGCGGAAGCATCCTTGAGTCCCGCAGCCGCGTCCACGATGGTGGAGGGGCTGATGTCCGGGAAATCGGTCTGCTTTTCACGGGCCGGGAAGATGCCGGTGATAATGACGTCATCGGCTTTGGCTAAGGATTTGGCGAACTGGTGCGCGAAGAACTTGGTGCGGGAGAACAGGTGTGGCTGGAAGATCACACGAATGGTCGAATCGGGGTACCGGCGTCGGGCCGCATCCAGCAGGGCCGCGATTTCGGTGGGATGATGGGCGTAATCGTCCACTACAGTGACCTGCTTGACCGTGCCGCGCACCTGGAAGCGGCGTGCCGCACCGAGGAATGTGCCGGCCGCTTGGCCGCGTCTGCGGGGCTCACGCCCAGCAGCACGGCAGCGCTGATGGCGGCGGCCGCATTGCGCGCATTGTGCACGCCAGGAACCTTCAGGGCAACGCTCTGAGACACCGGCTCCCCCGCCGTCACCGCGGCCGGCAGATGCAGGGTGAGCTGTTCGACGCCGCTGCCAGCGGTCTCGCTTTCCGAAGCGATCCAGACATACGCGGCACCGCCCAAATCGGGCAGGGATTCACGCGCGGTAGTGCCGTAGGCAACGGTATGGGATTTCACGTCGGCGGGCAGGGCCTCCAGCACGGCAAGTCCGTCGGGGTCGTCGATACTGATGATCACGTGACCGGTGGCCCGGCCGGCGTGGGCAACGAACGCGGCACGGTAGTGGCTTCGTCGCCGTAATGGTCGAGATGATCGGCTTCACAGTTGGTGATAATGGCGATGGTCGGATGGTATTTGGCGAAGCTGCCGTCCGATTCGTCGGCTTCGGCCACCAGGATGTCGCCTTTGCCCGCGTGTCCGCCGTCCAGCGTGGTGCCGTCCGGGCCTTGGATAAAGCCGCCGATGGCGTAGCTTGGATCGGCACCGGCGTTCACCAGAATGTGGGACAGCATGGAGCTGGTGGTGGTTTTGCCGTGCGCTCCGGCCACGGTGACGGCTCGTTTGCCGTTCATGAGCAGGGCGAGGATGTCACTGCGATGCACAATGCGCTTGCCCGCCGCGTGTGCTGCGACGATTTCCGGATTGTCCGGTTTGATGGCGCTGGAGTAGACCACGGTCTCGGCCTGGGCGACATTTTCGGCTCGCTGCCCGAATTCAACGGTGATGCCCAGCGTTTCAAGTCGGTCGGTTTTGGCGCTGTGTGCGCGATCGGAGCCGTCCACCGCGACTCCTTCGGCGTGCAGCATTTCGGCCAGAACGCTCATACCGGCACCGCCGATACCGATGAAATGGGTGGCGCCGAGATCCGCAGGGCGGGCCGCAGCATCGAATGAGGCATACGTAGGGTCAAGCACTATGGGCTGATCTTGAGACAATTCAAAACTCCTTTAGGGATTCCAGCACCCTATATTATGACCGTATCTCGTGCTGCGGAACGGAATTGGTCAGTATCGCGCACGGAATGATATCTGAATACTACTTGGATGGTTCGGCTAATTGCAGAACGTGCCGGGCCATGATTTCGGCAGCGTTTCTGATGCCGTATTCCCATGCCTTGCGGCCGAATTCGGCAAGTCGTTCGTGATCGGCGAGCAGATCGGGCACATGCTCATGCACCCACTGCGGGGTCAGGTCCTTGTCTGCGACCAGAAGGCCGCCGCCGGCGTTCACCACTGGCTCGGCGTTGAAACGCTGCTCGCCGTTGCCGATGGGCAGCGGCACGTAAATGGCCGGCAGGCCCAGTGCAGCCAGCTCGGATACCGATCCGGCTCCGGCACGGCAAATCACCAAGTCGGCACAGGCAAAGGCCAGATCGATTCGTTCCAGATATTCGGCGGTATGGTAGTCACCTTGTCCGGCCGATTCGGGGCCGATGCCGGTAAGCACGTCCGCGCCGGCCGAGGCCGTGACCAGTTCGCGTACTTCGCTGATTTTGCCTCGCCCGGTCAAGTGGATGATTTGTGCGTGGGCCAACAGGTCTGCGGCGGAGGAGGCGATGGCACGGTTCAGGCTTTGCGCTCCCAGCGATCCGCCAGTGACCAGCACCAGCGGACGGTTCGGATCGACGCCAAGCTGCGCGGCCGATTCACGGCGTACGGCGGCACGGTCGTCACCGATGCGTTTGGTCAGGGAGGCGATGGCCGGGCGCAACGGCAGACCGACGCGCTCGACGTCGGCTCCGGCACGCGGTTTGAGACCGGTGCCTCGTACACGGTACCGATGAAATCGGCCCAACGAGCGCCCAGTTTATTGGCCATGCCGGCACGTGCATTCTGCTCATGGATGGCAATCGGAATGCCCATCTTGTGTGCGGTGGCGTAGACGGGGGCGGAAGCATACCCGCCGAATCCGGCCACGACATCCGCATGCCGCGTTTCAAGAATGGAGCGCACCTTGGCGGTTTCTCGCTTCCATTTTGCCGGGAAGCGCAGCATGTACAGGTTAGGGCGACGCGGGAACGGCACTTTTTCGATGGTGTCGAGCTCGTAGCCGGCCTCCGGCACCAAATCCTTCTCCAAACCCACCGCAGTGCCGATGACGGTGACCTGTGCCGTGGGTTCGATGTCGCGAATCGCCCCGGCGACCGCGAGCAGCGGATTGACATGTCCGGCGGTACCGCCGCCAGCAAGAACGATATGTGGTGTGCCTTGATTCATGATTACCGAGTCTACTTACGCGCTCTGACGCGACTGTTTTATCTGCGGTTGAGAGCGCATAAGTCCCACAACCAGTCCGGCCGCCGTCAAGCACATAACCATGGATGAGCCGCCTGCGGAGACGAACGGCATAGGCACGCCCAATACCGGGAACACACCCACGACCACGCCGATGTTGACCATGGCCTGGCCCACGATCCAAATGGTGACGCACATCAGCACCATGGCAACATAACGATCGGTGACCTGCAATGCGATGACGATCATGCACCAGGCGAGAATCGCGAAGAACAGCAATACGATGGCGCAACCGACGAATCCGGTCTCCTCGCCGATGATCGCGAAAATGAAATCGTTATGGGCGGCCGGCAGGTAATTCCATTTCTCCCGCGAATTGCCGATGCCCAATCCCAGAAAACCTCCGGAGGCGATGGCGTACTTGGCGTGAATGGACTGGTAGCATACGCTCTGCGCGTCAGCGGCCGAGCAATCGCCATATGTGGCCAGAATACGACGCAAGCGGTTCGGGCTGGAAACCGCCAATGCACCGACCATAACCACCGCGCCCAATACGCCGACTCCCATCCATTTGCCGGGGAACCCGACGATCAGAAAGGCCACGCCTCCGATGAAGACCAGAATCATGGCCGTGCCGAGGTCCCTGCCGCCCATCACCAGTGCCACGCCTATCGCATACAGCGCCAACGGCGCGGCATATGCTTTGATTCCCTTCTTGTGTACATCTTGCTGCAGGCATGCAACGACGAGGGAAGCCATATGCACATCGCGAACTTCATGAATTCGGCCGGCTGGATAGTGGTGAAGCCGAGGTCCAGCCAACCTCTGTTGCCGTAGACGTCGTGACCCAAAGGAGTAAAGGTCAGCGCCTGCAACAGGCAGGCACCCACCACAAAGAACACGCCGGTCCGTTTCCAGAACGTCACCGGCATCATCAATGCCACGAAGCCCAGCACCAAGCCGATCAGGCAAAACGCGCCCTGGTTCAGAAGCTGAAGGAACGGCGACTTGCCCAGTGCGGCCATGGTGACCGTGGAGCTGGAGAACACCATGATCAGGCCGAAGCATGTCAGCCCCACCACGGCCATGCGGAAGCCGTGGTAGCACCATAGCGGGTTGAGCAAGCTTCGCCAACCCGTGTAGTCGGCGATTTCGAGTGAGGGCTTGTCAGGGGCTCTGTATGCCTTACGCTTATGGGTATCAGTGGAGGCCATGCACCTCGCTCCACGTCTTGGCTGCGGCGGCGAATCGATTGCTCGATCCGCATAGGACTTGAACTGGTCCATGGAGGCGCAGGCCGGAGCCATAAGCACGATGTCGCCGGCGGCGGCATACGTGCCGCAGGCTTCGACGGCACGGTCCATGACGGTATCGTTGTCTTCGGGATCGATGATGGTCACCGGGATGTCCGGAGCTTGGCTGGCAAACGCTTCGATCATCGGCTGCTGGTCTTTGCCGATGATGACGGCCGCTTTGATGGTGTGTGCCTGGTCCTTGACCAGGTCCTCGAATCGACTGCCCTTGGCCAGACCTCCGGCGATCCAGATCACAGACTTGGCCGGGAAGCTGGACAGCGAGGCGCGTGCCGCATGACCGTTGGTGGCTTTGGAATCGTCCACAAAACGAACAGAGCCGCCCTCGACTGCGGCCTCAGCCACGGTTTCGATGCGATGGCCGCCCGGCTTGAACGAGGTAAGCGCCTTCAGCGCGGTATCGCGATCAGCGCCAAGTCCCAGCACCAACGCCAATGCCGTCAATGCATCGGCCACCAGATGCGGGTACAGTGAGCCGTCCGGCTCTGCCAGATGCGTGAAATCGGTGATGGCGGCCAGTCTGACCGACTCTCCCACTGCGCCGCCGGCCACGCCGCTCCTGTCCACGATCCAGCCATCTTCAATGCCGATCTGGCCGGCCTGAGGGGCCTCGAGCGTGAATCCTACCTTGCGGCATCCTTCGGCAGTCTGAGCCTCGGCCGCCAGTTCGCTGACTTTGGCGTCCTGCGCATTGTAGACGATGGCGCGTTTGGCGTTGTGGAACACCTTGGATTTGTCGGCGGCGTAATTCTCGCGCCCGCCATGCCAGTCGAGGTGATCGTCGGCGATATTGGTGATCGCCGCGCAGTCAAGTGCCAGCGAATCGGTGAAGTGCAATTGGAAGGAGCTCAGTTCCACGCACAGTACGTCGTGCTGCGGATTGGTGGCGCAACGAGACAGGCTCATGCTCATGTCTCCGGAGGCGATATTGCCGGCGGTCGGCGCGTCGAGTCCGCAGGCGGTGAGCATTTCCGAGGTCATCTCGGTGGTGGAGGTTTTGCCGTTGGTGCCGGTGATGCCGATCCATGGAGCCGGAGTACCGGTGCGCTCGTTATTCACACGCAGCTGCCATGCGAATTCCACCTCGCTCATCACGGGGATGCCACGGCGTTGGGCTTCCAGCACGAACGGGGTGCGGGGGTTGAACACCGGGGACGACATGACGTAGTCCACGTGGTCCCAGTCCACGTCATCAAAGGAGTGGAGATCGGCCTCGGGCTTCCTCTCGTCGACGCCAATCACGTGGGTGCCGCGTTCCCTCAATACCTCCGCCAACGAGGTGCCGGACACCCCCAGTCCGGCGATCACCACTGTCTTATCCGCTACTTGCATTGTTCCTCCTGATATAGGAATTCCGTGGGTGAGCATAATCCACCCAGATTTCCGCTAGCTGAACAGCAGGCCGGAGCGGGTGACCCAGTCGCCGTAGAAAATCGTCAGGGCGAGCAGCACGAAGATGAGTTCGATCATCCAGAACCGCACCACCACCTTGGTTTCGGTCCAACCCTCCAGTTCGAAATGATGGTGAATCGGCGCCATTTTGAATACACGTTTGTGGGTCATCTTGAAGTACCCGACCTGGATGACGTCGCTCATGGCTTCCATGACGTACAGTCCGCCCAGAACCACCGCCAGGAATTCGGTGTGCGTGGCGATGGACAGGGCTGCGAACAGACCACCCAAGGCCAGGGAACCGGTATCACCCATGAAAATCGATGCGGGGTTCGAGTTGTACCACAGGAAGCCGAAGCAGGCGACGGCCGCGCATACGGCGATGACGGTCAGATCGAGAGGATCGGACACGGCATAGGAATATCCGCCATGGCTGCCGCCCTTGATGTGGTAGCTTTCCCAGAATGCGATGATGCCAAAACCAGTGAAGGCGATCATCGACGAACCTGCCGCCAGACCGTCAAGTCCATCCGTCAAATTCACTGCGTTGGTCCATGCGGTCATCAGGAAGTTCACCCAGATGACGAACAGGATGATGGCTACGGCACGGCCGGCGAAGTCGAAGTTGAAGAACGGCTGTTCGATGAAGCTGATGCCTGCCTGCGCACTGGGGAATCCCGATTTGGTGGGAATCAGCAGCGCAAGTACCGCGTAGATGGTGGCGAAGATGAACTGGCCGATGAACTTGCCGCCCACCGATAGGCCTTCGTTCTGCTTCTTACGCACCTTGGCGAAGTCGTCGATAAAGCCAGCAGACCCATCGACAGCATGGCGAACAGTACGAGCGCCGCGGACCAGGAGGGCACGTCGCCCGAACGCAGGTATCGGTACAGTGCGGAGGATGCCCAACCGAGCAGAATCGCGAAGTTGATGACCACGCCGCCCAACGTGGGGGTGCCGCGCTTGACCAGATGCGACTGCGGCCCATCCTGGCGGATGTACTGGCCATAGTGCAGCTTGTGGACCAGCCGAATCAGCAGCGGGGTGCCGACTAAGGTGACGATGAGCGACACCAGCATTCCAATGATCAGAGCAATCACGTGCAGCTTCTCTTTCTTGTCGGTTTCTTGGGGTGGTTATAAGGTCAGTTCTTTGCCCAGCGTTCAGCCAAAGCGCTCAGGCCTGACGCGTGCGATCCCTTGAGCAGTACCACAGCGTCGGGATGGTTGCGAGCCAAGTCGATGACCAGCTGTTCGGCCGCATCGATGTCGTGTACGCAATCCACCGACGCGGATTGGCTCTGACGGGCACCGTCCGCCAGAGCCTGTGCCAGTGCATCGAGATGTTGGTCTTGGGCGGAACCGACCGCGATGATCGCGTCGATGCCCAATTCGTCCGCATACGTGCCGATCGAGGTGTGCAATGCCGTTTCATCGGCGCCGAGTTCCAGCATGGCACCCAGCAGCGCCACGCGGAACGGCTCCTTGCCGTCATTTGAGTTCCAGGCCTTCAACCCGTTCAGGCCGGCTTTCATGGAGTCGGGATTGGCGTTGAAGGAATCATCGATCAGCGTGAAGGAAGTCCCCTCGCGATTCACCGTGGACAATGCCATGCGATGAGGCTGATGGTGTGCTGCGAGGCCAGAATCCGTGCCACCGTTTCGGGTGCCATACCGTAACGCATCGCCACGGTTGCGGCGGCCAACGCGTTCATCACATTGTGACGTCCAGGAATGCCCAGATGCACCGGCGTATGGTTGCCGTCCGCATCGACCAACGTGAATTCAGCATGATCGGACCGGTCGGCAGTGACATCAATGGCCCGCACCTCGCTCCTGCGACGATCCCAAGCCGAACCACAGCACGTCGCCGTTGGCCAGGCCGGCCATGGGAACCACGTGTTCGTCATCGGCGTTCAGTACCGCGGTGCCTCCGGGAAGCAATCCCTGCACGATTTCGCTTTTCGCCTGTGCGATGCGTTCGCGGGAGCCGAATTCTCCAAGGTGAGCGACGCCGACCTTCAATACGATTGCCGTGTTCGGCGGTGCGATACGGGTCAGTCGCGCGATTTCGCCGATATGGCTGGCACCCATCTCAGCCACGAAGAACCGGGTGTGCTCATCGACCCGCAACGCAGTGAGCGGCAGGCCGATCTCATTGTTGAACGATCCCACCGGAGCCACGGTCGGTCCTACGGTGGCAAGCAGGGAGGAGAGCAGATCCTTGGTGGTGGTCTTGCCCACCGAACCGGTCAATCCGATGATGTCGAAGTCGCCGTCCAGCTCGCGGCGGCGAACGATGTTGTATCGGGCGAGTTCGCCAAGGGCGTCGACCGTGTCTTTCACTACGATCTGCGGAAGGCCATCGGACTTCACCTCATGGTCGACGATGGCCACCGTGGCTCCCTGTCCAGCGGTTTTCGCCACAAAGTCATGCCCATCGACACGCTCGCCTCGGATGGCCACAAACACCGATCCGGGGCCGGCCTGCCGCGAGTCGCTGACCGTATTGGTGGCTCGAGACTCGGAACCGGCGTCTCCGATCAATCGACCATCGACGGCCTTGGCGATCTCCTCCACGCTCATCGGAACCATGGTGTTTCAAACTCCTTTACGATTACGCTTCGTCCCGTATCCACGGACTTAATTGAGATTATTGGCCACATGCAGGGCACTGCGTATGTTGTTTTTCCTCACGCCGGCGGCCAGCACCATGGCGATGGCCAAGGACATGTGCCCGAGTCGGACGCGGTCATACATTGCCGGTGAATCCGCAGCCATTTCATCCGATTCGGGTGTCGACGAGGTCATGGACATGTCATGTTCCGCAACGAATGCGTAGCGTGTCTTCAATTCGTTCAAGCTTGCGCTTGCGTTGACATCCTCCGTGCCCAGTACATCCACGTTCACCGATTCCAACGCATGCTCGGCCAACGTGCGGTCATCCATGGCGATGATCACGGCCGCCACACCGTCTTCGGCGCACACGGACAGCGCGCGCTGCATATCGAGGATGCCCAGAGGATAGTTCAGGTTCATGGTACGTGTCATCGACGTGGACCCGGATGCGGTGATTACCGCCACCGGATTGCCCAGCATGTGCAGGAATTCGGAGAGCTGGGACACGCCTGCGTCGACGGCCTGCTCATCCGCACCGGTCACCGCGAACACCGCCATGGCATTGGACGGTCCGCCGGCCAGACCGCTGGCCAGATCGCCGAGTACGCGATCGTCGAAATCGCCGTAGAGCAACGGTATATCGGCATTGGCGATCTGCCCTTTGGACGCGCGTGGCAGCAACGCCGCATAGGCACCGGCCTGTGCGGCATGCAGTACATCGGGTTCCTGCTCATGCGTGCAGATGAACAGCGAGCCGGGAATCACGGTGTCCACGGCATCGCTGAGTGAGGTAATGGTGACATTGGTGGCGAAGGGTGGATCGACTTCAAAACCGTACCGTTCGACCAGCATTCCCAGGGTCACCCGCTGGGCGATGGATTCGCTCACTGCACTCATGGGCTATCGCCTTTCTCCCCTGATCCTTACCACGTGACTGGAATAGCATTTTTGCGTGGACTGGAGACAGGCACCTCGTATTTCTGCATAAGGAACTCACAAATCTGTGCGGAAACAGGGCCGGCCGTCAGACCGCCGAACACACCATTCGGATCCTTCATCACCACGGTGACCGCATAGCGCGGGTTGTCCGCGGGAATCACCACGGAATAATCGGAGATAATGGACGAGAGCGTGCCATCCGAGCCCTGCACCTCTGCGGTACTGGACTTGGCGGCCATGCGGTAACCATCGACCTTGACGAACTTGTTGTAGCCTTCCGCCACTGATTCCATCGCATTCATCATGTCCGATGCGACCTTTTCATCCACCACGCGGGTGGCTTCGCCCTTCTTGGTCTCAGTGGTCTTGCCATTGGCATCGGTGTTGATTTGATGATCGACTGCTGCTGCTTGACACCCTTGTTCGCGATGGTGGCCGCCACGTTGTTGAGCTGCAGGGCGTTGACGGCGTAGCCTGACCAAACAGGATGGTGTTGCGCGTACGCAGATCCCACGCCGAAGTTGGTGAGCAGACCGCTCGATTCACCGGGCAGGTTCAGTCCGGTCGGTTGTCCGATGCCGAATTTGGTCAGGTACTCGTAGCGTTGCTCATCCGGATAGTTCTCCCCGGCCATAATCATGCGACGTTCGATGAGTTCTGCAGAATGCCGGCGAGCGTCCAGCGCTCAGTGCCATGGTCGAATGAGTCCTTGTAGGTCTGGCCCTCCTGTGTGATGTGGTCCGGGACCGACAATTGATCGCTCATCTTATGCAGTCCCATCTGCAGATAGCCGGACATGGAGATAACCTTGCCCACCGAACCAGGCTCGAAGGTTTCGGACACGGCCCGAGACGGCTCATCTTCGCCGCATCGGTACCAGCCTGTACTTCATCGCTATCGGCCAGTGCGCGAATCTCCCCGCTCTGGACATCCTGCACCACGGCGATCGCCCACGCTGCACCATACTTGGATTCGGCCTCCTTCAAGACCTTTTTGACATACCATTGCACATCACGGTCAATGGTCAGGGTGACATCGTCGCCATTTTTGGCCGCCACCGATTCGGTCATGGTGCCGGGAATCTCTTCGCCGCCATTACCACGCTGGTAGGTTTCATGGCCATCGGTTCCGGTAAGCGTCTTGTTCTCGACCTGCTCGATGCCGGCGACGCCATCGCCGTTGTCGTTCACGCCGCCAAGCAGCGCGCCCATGAGATCGCCATCCGCATACAGTCGTTCACTGCTCAGCTCACCCCAGACAATACCGCCCAGGTGCAACGACTCGATGCTGCGCTTGACCTGCGGAGTCACATCTTTCTTCAGAATCACATACTGCCCGGTACCGGACAGATCAGCGCCCAGTTCCATGGCGTTCATATCCAGGACTTTGGCCAGCAGTCGGCCCACGGCCGCCGCTCCGGTAGCGCCCACGGGTTTGCCGTCAATTTCGTGGCAGTAATCACGGGTGTTGTCATTGCAAGTAATCGGCTCGAACTCCTGTGCAGCCTCCGGATTGGCGACGATAGTATAACGCTCCACGCTTTGAGCGAGCACGGAGCCGTTGGCGTCGAGGATACGCCCACGCTTGGCGCTCAACGTCACGGTCAGGGTGCGGTTAGCCGTGGCCGCTTGTGCGGTTTGACGGCCGCCGATGAGCTGGGTGGAGGCCAGCTGAATCACGCATGCCGACGCCACCAACGCCAATGCGGCGCCGATGGCGATGCATTTGAACGCGAAGGTCTTGACCTTGGCGAACTCTACGATGCGACGAATGGTGTTCACTGGGTTCCGCCTTTGTTGGACTGGTATCCGCTTAAGTCGATGGACACTGATCCCTGCTGCGGGACCATGCCCATGTCGCTGGCCTTGTCGGGCAGGTTCGCGACCAATTGATCGAGTTTGGCCTGATCGTCTTCGATATCTTGGGTAAGTCTGTTGATGTTGGTTTCGATCTGTGCCGCCTCAAACGAGTTCTGCACCATCTGGGTACGCAGCATCAGCGCGCCGAACAAGGTGCCGACGAGGAAGATCACTGCAATGGCCACGTGCACCAGCGGTGCGCTTCTTGTTCTGGTCCATTCGATGACCCGTCCGACGACATTGCCCTGCTCGTTTCCACGCGGGTTGGAGACCACCCGCAGCTCAGGTCGGGAGGAGGACTGATGCTTGGTGTGCGGTCGGTTCGAGGCTGGAGCCGCGTTCGATCGAATGCTACGTGCAGTTGCCATATGCTGTTATCCCCTCCTTGTACGAATTCGTGCCGTGTTTTTGGCTCTGCCCGGAGACGCGGAGCCTTGTATCTTGACGTCATTCAGGCCCTGCGCGGTTTGCGTAAAGCGTTTCCTCCATCGTGACGGAATCTCACGGCTGACTTCCACCGCCCGCAACCGCACCGAAGCCGATCTCGGGTTGGCTGCGATTTCATGTTCGTCGGCCTTGATGGCACCTCGCGTGAGATCCGTGAAAAACGGTTGGGCATCCGGCGGTATGACAGGCAGGCCAGCCGGAACATCCACTCGCAGCCCTTGTGCCATGAACGATTTGACGGTTTTGTCTTCGAGCGAATGATAGGACTCCACCACCAGTCGTCCCCCGACATGCAGTCGGTTCGCGCCTGCGGCAATGTGGAGGCGAGCTTGTCCAATTCGCCGTTGACTTCAATGCGCAACGCCTGGAAGACGCGTTTGGCGGGATTGCCCGCCGGGCGGTGGGCTTGCGGCACCACTTCATCGACCAGACGGTTGAGCTGTGCGGTGGTGGTAAACGACTCCTTGTCTCGACGCGCCACGATGGCGCGGGCGATCTGACGCGAGAAACGCTCTTCACCGTATTCCTTGAATATGCGGACCAGTTCCGCCGCATCATAGGTGGCAAGAATCCGTTCGGCCGTCAACGGCTGGCTGACGTCCATGCGCATATCCAGCGGCGCATCATGCGAATAGGAGAAGCCACGATCGGTTTCGTCGATCTGCAGGCTGGATAATCCCAGATCCATGAATACGGCGTCCACGCGTTCGATGTCTTGGTCCGCCAACACCTGATCGAGCTGATCGAAGGCGGCATGCACCGGAATGAATCGATCGGCGAGCCCCTCCCGTTCCATACGTTCGGTGGCCAGCCCCAGCGCTTCACTGTCACGGTCAATGCCGATGAGCCGAGCCTGAGGCGCGGCCTTGAGGAAGGCGATGGAATGGCCGGCAAGGCCCAGGGTGCAATCCACTGCGATGGCGTTCTCATGTTCCAGGGCAGGTGCCATCAGGTTCACGCAATCGTCAAGCAATACCGGCAGATGAATATTCGCCACATCAACCATCAGAATTCCACCTCCGGCAACACATCGTCAGCAATATCGGAATATCCCTCTTCCTTCTCGGCGAGGTAGGACTCCCACGTGTCCTTATTCCACAGTTCGGCACGGGTGCCAACGCCGATCACCACGACGTCGGAACCCAGATTGGCGTAATCGCGCAGCATCTGCGGCACCAGCACGCGGCCCTGCTTGTCCGGCTGCTGGTCGACGGCACCGGAAAGGAACACACGCAGGTATTCGCGGGCGGCTTTGTTTCCCACCGACACACGCTGAATCTGCGAGGCGATACGTCGAAATTCGTCGAACGGCAGCAGGTACACGCACCGTTCCTGGCCTCGGGCCATGACCAGGCCCTGCCCCAGCTGGGAGCGGAATTTGGCCGGAAGCGCCATACGGCCCTTGGCATCGATCTTCGGCGTATATGTGCCGAGAAGCAATGGCGGCAGACCAGCCATGAGATCGGCCATAGTGGTGGAGCCTTGTGCGTTGGCATCAGCGTCGCGAATCGTCTGATCGGCAACCATGGCTCCACCTCCTTCATCGTTACGTGGGATACACTTCGGCCAACTGGCTCACCACTCTACCCCACGATTCCCCATTTCTCCCCACTCATGCACGATTTGCTCACCCTTTTAGGGCAATTACCGATGGATTGCGCGTGTCGGCCACGACTGTCGCACGAATGGACGCTCCGCACATCCAATCCACGTCGCGCACCCCACCGACCGAGCAGCATGGTGAATTCACGCTGAATTCACCTATTCCGAGTTGTCCGCATCACTGACGTAGGGGGTGTGCGGTAAATTTGAATGCCTTAAGTTTTTCTGCCCCACGGAAATGGAACGAAGAGAACAGCATGTCGAGTTACGCCTCCCAGCTGCATGAAGAGCAGCAGGCCGTCGATCGCGCCTATGGACGATTGGATGATCTGCGAGCCGAAATGTGGCAACGCCTAGACACCGTACGCGCCGCCGGCTCCCACGGATCCCCCACGCAACGCAGCGAACGAGACTCCTTTGCCACAATGTACGAAAACCGCCTCACGCAATTGCGCAGCGTTGAGGATCGGCTGGTGTTTGGCCGCCTCGATGCCAAGAACGGCGACCGTCATTACATCGGCCGCATCGGCCTGTCGAGCCCGGACCATGAGCCGATTCTGACCGACTGGCGTGCCGAAGCCGCACGTCCTTTCTATGAGGCGACCCCTTCCAATCACGGCGACATCGTGATGCGCAGGCATATCACCTTGAGTTTCCGCGAAGTCGTGGGCGTTGAGGATGAGGTGCTTGACGTGCATTCAGACCAGGTCGGCCAGGCGTCTTCCGCCGGCACATTGACCGGCGAGGGTGCGCTGCTGGCTTCGTTGAGCTCACGCCGCACCGGCAAGATGACCGATATCGTGGCCACCATTCAGGCCGAGCAGGACCGCATCATCCGCTCCGACATGAATCGCGCCGTGGTGGTGCAGGGCGGCCCCGGCACCGGCAAGACGGCCGTGGCGCTCCATCGCGCCGCCTACCTGCTGTACACGCACCGGCGCACGCTGGAACGTTCCGGCGTGCTGGTTGTTGGCCCCAGCTCGGCGTTCCTGCACTACATCGATCAGGTGCTACCCTCCTTGGGCGAGACCGGCGTGGTCTCACGCACCATCAGCGATCTGATTCCCGGCATCACCGCCACGGCGGTCGACTCCCCTTATGCAGCCAAGCTCAAGGGCGATCGACGCATGACCTCCGTAGTGGCCAATGCCATCGCCGCACGCGTGCGTGTTCCCGCTGCTCTGCCGACAGTAACCATTAGCGGCATTCAGGTACCAATGCTGGCCACTGATATCGAGCAGGCGCAGGCGGACGCGAAGCGCACCCGACAACCTCATAACAAGGCCCGCGAGACCTTTATCCGTTCGATGCTGACCAGCATGCAGAACCGTTATGCCGAACAGCTTGATTACACGCCGGATCAGGCGGAGCTGAACCGCGCGATGTCGCTGCTACGTATGAACGAGCAGGTTCGCAAGACCCTGAACCTGTGCTGGCTGCCGATGACCGCCCCATGGCTCATCGATCAGCTGTTCGCCCATCCCGAACGTCTGAAGTCTCTGGCTGGTTGGCTGACCGACAACGACATCGCGGCACTTGCCCGCCCCAAAGGCTCCCCGTTGACCCGCTCCGATATTCCGCTGCTCGACGAAGCAATGGATATGCTGGGCCCCGATCCCAAGGCGGTGGCCCGCCAGTCCGCCGCCGACGCACGTCGTGCCGCCGAAGAGCAGTATGCCAAAGACACTCTGGCCGCGACCGGTCTGGGTGGAGGCATCGTCTCCAGTCAGATGCTGCTCGACCAGATGAACGGGGACGACGCTGAGCTGACCGCGCAGCGGGCCGCGGCCGACCGTGAATGGACCTACGGGCACATCGTGGTCGATGAAGCGCAGGAATTGACCGCCATGGACTGGCGTATGTTGATCCGCCGTTGCCCCTCCCGCTCGTTCACCATCGTGGGCGATGTGGCGCAGACTTCGGCGCTGGGTGGCACCCGACGCTGGAGCAAATCGATGAACCGCCTGTTCGGCGAAAGCCACTGGGATTTGAACGAGTTGACCATCAACTACCGTAATCCGCAGGAAGTTTCCGAACTTGCCTCACGATTTGCCGAGGAGGAAGGCCTCTACATCTCCACGGTCAATGCGGTGCGCACCATCCCCGATTCGGTGTCCCGCAATGTGGTGCCCGACATGTCGTCCTTGCTGGAAACGACGGCCGAGCAGGCGGCGCAGCTTGCCGAACAATTCGTTTCGGCAGACGGCACCGGCCGCATCGCCGTCATCTGTCCGGATAATCTCATCGCCCCGGTGCGCGATGCCGTGCGCCGCAAACTGGCTGTCATTCTTGACCCGGCCGAATACGCAAGGCTCATCGAGCAGCCCGAATGGGATGAGCAAATCAGCGTCTGCGGCACTGAAACGGTCAAGGGTCTGGAGTTCGATGCCGTCGTGGTGGTCGAGCCCGGTCTCATCGAGGATGACGCGCCGAGCCGCCTGGTCGCCGCCTCGGACCTGTACGTGGCAATGACCAGGCCGACCCAGAAACTGGTTATAGTTCGGACAAAAGCGGACGAAAAGTCCCTGAACATCTAAGGTATGAAGCATGCCCAAAGCACTGTTATTGGAAAACATTCACCCCGATGCGGCCAAATCGCTGCGTGATCACGGTTTCGAAGTCGAGACCATGAAGGGAGCCCTGAGCGAGGACGAACTCATCGATGCGCTGGATGGCGTGGACTTGGTGGGCGTACGCTCCAAGACCAACGTCACAGCCCGCGTGCTGGATGCGCGTCCTACGCTAAGCGCCATCGGCTGCTTCTGCATCGGCACCAATCAGGTCGATCTGGCACATGCCGGCAAGCGTGGCATCGCCGTGTTCAACGCTCCCTACTCCAACACCCGTTCCGTGGTGGAATTGGTGATCTGCGACATCATCTGCTTGATGCGCCGCATTCCCGCACACACGCATCACATCAAGCATGGCCTGTGGGACAAGTCCGCTTCCGGCTCGCATGAAGTGCGAGGCAAGACCCTCGGCATCATCGGCTACGGCAACATCGGCTCCCAGCTGTCGGTACTGGCCGAGGCCCTCGGCATGCGCGTGGTGTTCTACGACATTGAGGAGAAACTGGCACTGGGCAATGCCCACCGTTGCGACACCCTCAACGAACTGCTGGAACAGTCCGATGCCGTGACCCTGCACGTGGATGGCCGCAAGTCGAACACCGGATTCTTCGGCGAAGACCAATTCGCCCACATGAAGCAGGACGCGATTTTCATTAACCTTTCGCGCGGTTTCGTCGCCGATCTGGGAGCTCTGAAGCAGCACCTCGATTCCGGCCATCTGTCTGGCGCGGCGGTCGACGTGTTCCCCGTTGAACCGAAGAAGAGCGGAGATCCGTTCGAGACCTCACTGGCCAATGAAGACAATATGATTCTGACTCCTCATATTGGCGGCTCCACCTTGGAAGCTCAGGAATCCATCGGCCATTTCGTCTCTCAGCGTCTTGAGGATTACTGGTTCAAGGGTTCTACCTCCTTGTCCGTGAACCTACCACAGATCAACCTCGGTGAGTGCAAGGGTGTGTGCCGTATCGCCCATCTGCACGACAATCTTCCTGGTGTGCTGGCTCATGTCAATCATGTGCTCGGCGAGGAGAACATCAACGTTTCCTTCCAGTCGCTGGCAACCGAAGGCGAACTTGGCTATGTGGTCACCGACGTGGCTCAGACGCCCAGCGCCGCCACGCTTGAAGCACTGCGCAACATCGAAGGCACCATTCGCATGCGTGTCATCAGCTGACGCAGCTCATCCTCGATTGATATGAAAGAGACCCGTCATCATGACGGGTCTCTTTCATAAGTGCTGGGCTTCATGATTGGCTCGCACCATGGTTTGCGAATCACTCGCATATCACGGTGCATGGCATTCGCATATTATTCACGCAAACCATCAATGGCGCTTTGGAAATCCTCCAGACCTGCAAAGTTCTGGTACACACTCGCGAATCGAAGGTACGCCACCACATCCAAGTCACGCAACGGTTTCAGGATGGCTTTGCCCACTTCATCTGAGGTGACTTCGGCAAGGCCTCGGGAGCGAAGATCCTCTTCGACTTTCTGTCCCAGCAGCTTCAGATCCTCTTCTCTGACCGGCCGCCCCTGACAAGCTTTGCGTACGCCGGAAACCACTTTGTCTCTACTGAATGGCTCCACGCCACCCGAACGTTTAGTGACCAGCAGCATACTGGTTTCCACCGTGGTAAAACGCTTGCTGCATTTCGGGCATACGCGACGCCGACGGATGGAATGACCGTCATCGCTAATGCGCGTATCAATGACTTTGGTGTCGGGGTTCTGGCAAAAAGGACAATGCATGCTCCCCAGAATAACGTGTACGGGCGGAAAAACCATGCCGCTCGGGTTTCATTTACTCAACCGGAACAATAATGCGCTGCCCGGCCTGCAATGATCCGGACTCAAGATTGTTCAACGCAATCAGCTCATCCACCGTTTCCGATACATCATGACCAGCAGGCGTGATAGCCGAAGCATATGACCAGAGCGTATCCCCCGGCCGCACGATATAACTGGTCACCTGCGTGGCCCCCGTATCCGATTGGGCCCGCTGAGCGGTAAGCGCGCCGAAACCACACCAGGCCAGCGCCAAGGCGACCATCACTGCGATAATCTTCCCACGCACATTCCGGTGGAACGTTCCAGCATGCTGCATAGCTACACGTGCGCTACGGGCCGGGGCCATCACCATTGAACCAGTCATCACGACCACCTCTCTCGAACAGATGTTCTATCGAACAACTGTTCTTATAATGGCACAAACGTTCGACACGGTCAAGTCGAAACTCGAACAGATGTTTGATTTCACACGAACAACACGTTATGCTGGTGACGTAACGAAAGGAGCCCTGACGTGAGCACCATTCCCTTCTCCCCCAAGCAGAAGCCGGACGAGTCCACCCTGACCGACCGCCAGCGCAAAGTGTTGGACGCCATTCGCACGCATATCGACGAACAAGGCTTCGCTCCCTCTTTCCGGGAAATCGGAAATGCCGCCGGGCTCAAAAGTCCGTCTTCGGTCAAGCATCAGCTACAAGTTTTGGAAGACAAGGGCTTCATCCGCATGAACGCGAACAAGGGTCGCGCCATCGAGGTGGTGGCAGGATCCGCCCCGAATGCCGAAAAGCCCTCCCAAGCCAGCGAAGAGGCAACCAGCACCAGTAATGTGGCGGAGATATACCAATTCCCCGCCGAAGCCATTGCCGAATCACACGATGTGCCGCTCGTTGGCCGTATTGCCGCCGGCGTGCCAATTACCGCCGAACAGCATGTGGACGACGTCATGCGTCTGCCGGAACGGCTGACCGGCTCCGGCACCCTGTTCATGCTGGAAGTCCACGGCGATTCCATGGTGGATGCCGCTATCTGCGATGGCGACTATGTGGTGGTGCGCGAACAGAATTCCGCCGTCAACGGAGATATCGTCGCCGCTCTGCTGGACGACGAGGCCACGGTGAAGACCTTCCGCAAGGAAAACGGCCATGTCTGGCTGATGCCGCACAACCCCGCATACTCGCCCATCGACGGCACACATGCCACGATTATGGGCAAGGTGGTCACCGTGCTGCGCAAATTGTAGCCTGTTCGCCACCAGCTGATCAGCGTGCACCGAATCGCGCTGGTCGTGCTATAGTCACGCACAGCTTACGAAACCCCGGCCTCGCGCCGGGGTTTCGTCGTATTCAGACCATATCGCAAATGGAAATGAGAAGCGGTTTCAACTCGATAGAGCGAAGGAGTACATATGGCTCATACCCATGCACCCGCACCATCCACATCCGTAAACCCTGCCGCGCACCAGCGTAGCTGATTGCCACGTTGACCGTAACCGGTTCGGTCTTCCTCATCGAAGTGGTGTCGGCTGTCTTAACCGGCTCATTGGCCCTGCTGGTGGATGCCGGTCATATGCTCACCGACATGTCCGTGCTGGCGGCATCCACAATCACCGCCATACTGATGCGCCGCAAGCCCAGCAACACTCGTACTTGGGGCTGGGCCAGGCTTGAGGTGCTCACCGCTGCCGCAGGTGCCGTGGTGCTGCTCGTCGTTGGCATCTATGCGTTGATGGAGGCCGGCATGCGTCTGTTCGGCGGTTCCAAAGCGGAAATCGACGATATCGGCTTGCTGCTGTTCGTGGGCATTCTGGGTCTTGCCGCAAATATCATCTCGATTTTCATCCTTGCCTCGCAGCGCGAAGACAACATGAATATGAAGGCCGCGTTCCTCGAGGTGATGAATGACGCACTTGGCTCGGTGGCCGTGGTGGCCTCTGCCTGGTAATGATCTCCACCGGATGGAATGGCTTCGACGCCGTGGCCGGTGCCGTCATCGCACTGATGATGATTCCGCGCGCCATCAAGTTGCTGCACAACGCGGTCAAGGTGCTGCTGGAGGAAACACCGGATGGACTTGACCTCGATAAGGTACGCGAACATCTGGAAGACGTGCCGCATGTGCTTGCCGTGCATGACCTCCACGCCAGCACGGTGTCCACCGGCATGCCGATTCTGATGGCCCACGTGGTAGTCGACAAAGACCTCACCATGGAAGATGCCGCCACAATCCTCACCCAACTGCAGGATTGCCTGCGCGAGCACTTCCCGGTCTCGGTCCCCCACACCACCTTCCAGCTCGAGCCCGAGGGCTATAGCTCCCCCTCCTCCAACGAACTCCACGAATAAAAAAATGCTCCCAATGGAGCATTCGGCAGGGTATAAAAAAATCGCTGTATGTGTGCGATTTTCGTGCCGCACAAGTTGAAGGCCTACAAAGGTAGGTCGAGTCTTGTGCGGTGCGAAAGGCGCTCCGTACAGCGATTTTTATCAGAAGCCGAACTGGGCGGCGGTTTCCTTCAGCGTCTCGGCAGACGCTTCAGAGCGGCGAGCTCCTTGTCGG
>ENA-OQCF01000188-OQCF01000188.1-human-gut-metagenome-genome-assembly--contig:-NODE-188-length-23875-cov-1.889970_pt1 | contig 23875 bp, 23 predicted proteins | sample MGYA00242756_ERZ504573 | MGnify/ENA primary metagenome ERZ504573 (study PRJEB26092, sample SAMD00036240) | human gut metagenome | host: Homo sapiens | study: EMG produced TPA metagenomics assembly of... | reverse complement strand
GAATTTTTAAAGCCCCCTTTGGTTTTTGACCAGGTTTGAAATCCAAACTATTATAGCAATCTTTTTTTACACGTATATTCAGTCAACGCCTCTACCTCTTTCCAACTTTCGCCTTCTTTATAATATAGTTTCCAGCTTTCCGGCACACGGAAATCTCCGTCATAATGGTCAAAATCCAACCAATACACTTGTACGTTCGATACGGTATAAGGCTGGTCGAATTCATAAGCCAGTGTTTCGACAGTACCGTTCTTCAGCCACCAATAGTGGTAAGGTTTCGAGATATCCGATGAGCGTTTAGGTTCCCATTGGTCATTTACCCCCCATGCCCATGTTTCCACCGAAGCCGATTCGGGAGCATCTTTCTGTATAGGAGCCTGTATCATCAGAGTACGTGCTTTGCTGGCAATAGTAGCTTCCGGAGTGGGGCGGGCATACTCGGCGCTTCGGGAATCCATACAGCCATCTGGTCGGCACCGCGGTTGTTCCATGTAGAATAAGGAATTGCTTTGAAGGGAACATCTTTTACCTTACCATTCCTGTCAATTTCTTTAGCTGTACCGCTCAGCACCATTACGCCATTCAACAAACCGGCATCGTAAGAAGCCTCCATCGGAGTACCGTCGGGGATGAATTTGTTGAATACAGTACTGTCGGCTTGGTCTTGTCCTTCCAGACAGAACATAATAGGACCCCGTTCTATAGCCAGTTTGCCACGGTCATCCTCTACTTGGTCATTTGCTTTCACACGACGTACCTCCATAGGAAGATTGATTTCAACCACATCACCCGCTTTCCAGTTGCGTACAAGGGTGGCATAACCATCATATTGCTTCGCATTGACTTTGGAACCGTTCACAGAAATGCTGTAAGCCTGAGCCTTGTCTGTAAATGAGTAGAGATCTGTGGGTACGGGAGCGTCTTGCGCCCATCCGGGGATACGCACACGCAAAGCAAACTCCTGTTCTTTTTCGGGAGTGACGGCAATACTTATCTTTCCGTCCCACGGATAGCCTGTAGTTTGTTCCACATTTATTTTATTACTTTCCGTTTCAATATCCGCCTTGCTTTGGATAAAGAGATTGACATACACATCATTGCCTTGAGTGGCATACATATAATAAGGTACTGAAGCCATGAAACGGGTTATGTTGCCCGGACAGCAGGCACATCCGAACCAGTGCTGGCGCTCATGCTGCCCCATGGATTCCAACGGATTGTCATAGAAGAACTTGTCACCGCTGAGTGATACGCCCGAAATGACTCCGTTATACAACGCGCGTTCCAGCACATCCGCATATTTGGCATCTCCCGTAGCGAGAAACATACGATGATTCCAATACACATTGGCTATAGAGGCGCAGGTTTCGCAATAGGCTGTGTGATTATTCAGTTCATAGTTCGGACCGAATCCTTCACCTTGTGGGCGGGAACCGATTCCGCCTGTGATAAAGAGTTTTTTGCCGGCCATATTTTCCCAAATACGGGTTAAGGCATTGAAATAGGCGGTATCATGAGTCAAAGCGGCTACATCTGCCACTCCGGAGTAGAGATATCCGGCACGGACGGCATGACCTACTATCTCGTCTTGTTGCAGGATGGGCTTGTGATCCTGACTATATTCGCTCAGTTTATGTCCGTCTGTTCCTCTGCCGGTTTCTTCTACAAAATACTTAGCCGTCTGCAAATATTTCTCATCACCTGTCACCTTATATAGTTTGACAAGAGCCATCTCGGCGATAGGATGACCGCTGGGACGATGGATCTGCCTTCGCCGGGTCCGAAGACCTGACATACCAGATCGGCATTTTTGATAGCCACATCCAATAATGTACGTTTTCCGGTGGCGCGATAATGAGCAACGGCGGCTTCGTACAAATGGCCGCTGTTATAAAGTTCGTGGCTGTTGATTTTTTCCCAACGGTGCGTGCCCCACCAACCGGATAAACGGGTACATTGATTGGTTACACAAGTAGTAAGATAACCATCCGGTTCCTGTGCGGTAGCTATGATATGGATTACACTGTCCAGATAATGATCCAGTTTCCCGTCATATTTTACGGCCAGCGAGTAGGAAGCTCCTTCTATAATTTTATAGGGATCGGTATCGTCGAAAGAAAAGTCACCGCGATGCTCGCCTTTCATCAGACCACCCGCAATGGCAAAGTTATCGAATCGGCCGTTCTTTTCACATTCTTTGAAAGCGGATGGGATGGAAACGGTGCGGTTGGTTTCAATCCGCGGTGACCAGAAATTATCATCTAAATGAACTTGGGTGAAAGGAACTTCTTTGATAGGAGCATCAGGTTGTGTATAAGGTGTGCTACATGCGCATACACTTATTATAGCAATGCTGCTCCATACTATTTGCAATTTGTTTTTCATACTATATCTGTGTTTTTTATTTCAGTATCAACTATGTCAACAGATGCAAAGTAAGTGAATAAACCATTAAGTAGATAAAAGAAAAATCTATTATACTGCGAAAATCGTCTTAAAGATGATCAATCCATTTTTAATATAATGATATTGATTATCAGTGTTTTATACTATTGTTATAGACAATTTTTTCATTCTATTGGACAATCGTTTTATCTTGTAAAGACAAGGATTAAGCAGATTTGTCTGTTTTTTGAGCTTGAATAGTTGGAGATACTTAATTCTTCTTAGAAAACCTCAATAAGATCCGGTGAAACTTTCCTTCTCTGATAATATAAATTAGATTGGCGTTCCTTATTCAATAAAAAACTTAATGATGCAGCTATGATATATGCGTATATTCGGGTTTCAACTGATAAACAGACTGTAGAGAACCAGCGGTTCGAGATAAATCGTTTTGCCAAACAAAGGGATTTCCAAATTGATGTGTGGGTGGAAGAAACGGTTTCAGGAACACGGTCAGCCAAAGACAGAAAGCTTGGCGTACTATTGAAAAGAATAAAGAAAGGGGATACATTGATTGTGTCGGAGATCTCTCGTTTGGGAAGAAGATTGATGGAAGTAATGAGTATACTGAATGCATGTATGTTGAAAAATGTCATCCTGCTCACGGTGAAAGAGAAATATGAGCTGGGAAATAATATACAATCTCAAATATTGGCATTCGCTTTTTCCCTTTCCGCACAAATAGAACGCGACTTGATTTCCCAACGTACCCGTGAGGGACTTGCACGCAGAATTGCCTCCGGACAAAAGTTGGGACGTCCCATGGGAGGACATAACTCGAAATATAAACTTACGGGAAAAGAAGAAAAAATTAAGGCTATGCTGGAGGCGGGAACCAGTAAGGCGGAGATGGCGAGGAAATTGAAAGTGAGCAGGAATACATTGGCAGCTTTCCTTAACAGAAACAGGACAGGGATTCCTTCCAACTGATAAAAGTGATATGTCTGTTATTCGTAATAAGAAGAAACAAAGCCTCTGATAGATTATTCTTACTTAAATTTCGGTTTTAGCATAAGGATATACATAAAGCACAAAAACGCTCTGTCACAGTAATATGCACATTACTAATCACTTCCGGTGTAAAAGTCTCTCAAATCCCCCTCAATTGGTATGTCGGTGGGGAAACAAATCCGTTTTTGGGAATGCTCGCATTCGGGAATTCCAGCGGACAGGAGGTAGAGTCGGCCCCTCACTGCCTCCCGGCTACTCGTGGGCATCATAGTTCATATCTGACAGGACAGGATACTGTTTGTTTCGGCTATTGAATCTTGTTGCGTATGTAATAAGAACCTGTTCCTATCGTATCTTCACTCCGTTCCGTTTGATATTCTACCTAAGTGAAGCAATTACTCCACCCTAGTGAAAATGGCTGTTCACTAAAGTGAAATCGCCTCTTCACCTAGCGAAGCAACGAACGCAGCCAGACAAAATATGCCACAGCTATGCTCTCTTGCAAGGAAGCGACCACAGCTATGGCACAGGAATTAAAACAACCTGTATACGTCAAGCCGAATTTGACAGCGGAGAATGGCAAACCGTTTCAAGGGGACTTGGAATCTATTTACACAGTATATCGTTGATTTACAGTAATATACTGTGCATGATTTGGAATGGTAATGTGCTGATGCAGAAGAAACTGATACGAAAAATCATCGAAAATGCATCTTATCTTTGTAATTACAAATGCGACAAAGAAGCAATAATTTTGTACTTTCGATGAAAACGTGGATAGAACGGACGAATGAATGCTTCCATTGTAAGGGCAGACACTGCCTCTTATCGATTACAATTCTTCGCAAACAACCATTTCCATGCCTCGGTATACAATAATGATTTTATGTAGCATGGTAGGACCTATCGCTTTCTGCACAGACTCGCTCGAAGCGTAGCGTTCAGCTTGTTCAATGGCTTGTCGCCTTAATTGTTCTATCCGTTCGCTACTGTCTTTTCCTTTGGCATATTTCAGTTCGATGATGTAGGAGTGACTTATGTCTTTGTAAATATCCAATAACGGATGCAAGAACAGGTCGACGTATCCTTCCTGACTGTCTTTCTCGGACACAGGACGATAGAAAGGATTTTGTGCGGTTATGGCAAGAGTAAAACCATGAACAAAATATTCACCTTTCTGCTTGGCCTGCTGCGAGGCATAACGGTGCAGGCATCCGGCAATGTATTCAAAGTAAGGTTTCCATTTGCCATCATAAGCCAGCCCTGAGACAAGCTTCCTCTTTTCATAACTGTCGAAAGTCAAGTCGTTTTCATGATAAGTATCCAGAATGTAGGCAAGGAGTTGTTCACATACCACCTGGTTAGGATGGTGAGTTTGGTTTCTCCTTTATGCATTCCGCTGATGGTCAGCATTCCGAAGTAGAAAAGCAATCAGTTCTATCAACTCGTCTACCGAATGATTGAATGGGCATGTTGTGGAGTAATACTCCAGCATATCCCGTACATCTTTTTCTGTGAATCCTGTCATTTCATTGAATTGTGGATTCAGCGTGTAATTGGTGCCGATGTTGAATCCGCTGGTCAGGTCGTCCATGGATAGATAATAAGATAAGAATTGCGTTCGGGAGTGGGGTGTTGTCCATGGTAGTTTTATCCGTTTACGATAAAACAATACCGGGTGACTCATATTAACATCTTCACATGCCAAGCTTAAAATAAAACATGCAGTAATATATGTGTATAATTATTTTCTTCTTCTTCCTGTCAAAACAAAGGGGCTTAAAATTGCAGCACAATTGCAGAAAGGAGCTTCGGGAGGGGTGATTGAATGGAAAGTGAACTGAATGAACATATAAACCTTATAAATAAAACTGTATGATGAAAACACATGAGAACCGGGCCTTGTTCAGCAAAGCATTGCTAAAGGCTACCACCTGTCTTTTCCTTACTGCGGGTGCAGGGATGAGCCTGTATTTGCACTGCCGGAAGCCAGCACATCAGTCATGGAAACAGTTCAACAAAATCAAACCATCAGCGGTCGGATTACCGATACCAGCGGGGAACCTGTCATCGGAGCCAGCGTTGTGGTAAAAGGAACGACCAACGGAACCATTACCGACTTTGACGGTAAGTTCAGCCTCAATGCACCGGCCCAAGGCACATTGACAATATCCTACATAGGATATAAAAAGATGGAAATATCCATCAACGGACAACGAACCGTAAATGTTACGCTAAAAGAAGATACGGAGATACTGGATGAAGTGGTGGTGGTAGGTTATGGCACACAAAAAAAAGCAACCCTGACAGGCTCTGTATCATCTGTAAGCGGTGAAGATATTAAAAAAGTCTCAGCAGCCAATTTAAGTAATACCCTAGCCGGTAAGACAGCCGGTATCATAGCCAATACCCGTTCAGGCGAACCTGGCGAGGATGGAGCCGACATTCTTATCCGCGGAAAAGGGACTTTAGGGAATACTTCTCCACTGATCGTTGTGGATGGTATTGCTGACCGTTCATTCAGCCGCCTCAACCCTGAAGACATCGAATCTATTTCTGTACTGAAAGACGCTTCTGCCGCCATATATGGTGCACGCGCCGCAAATGGTGTTATCCTGGTAACCACCAAACGCGGTAAGGAAGGTAAAATGCAAGTAAACTACAACGGCAGCTACACACTTTCCCAACCGACACGCATCCCCCAAATGCTGAACTCCTACCAGTATGCGACTTATGTAAATGAATATGACGCCGACCCACGCCACGATCAGGGCGGTATCACTTATTCCGATGAAGTGCTGCAACATTATATAAATCATGATGATGATCTAAATTATCCCGACACAGACTGGTGGGATGCAGTGGCCAAAGATTGGGCAGGAAAAACTCAGCACAGCTTGTCCGTAAGTGGTGGCAATGATAAATTATCCTTCTATTCTTCCGCTCAATATATGTGGCAGGATGCCATTTACAAACAGAGCACACAGGACTACAAGCAATATCAATTCATCACCAACATTGATGCCAAAATCAACAAATCCGTACGTTTTAGTTTTGATATTCTGGGACGTCAAGAACAACGTAACCGTGGAATTTATTCGACTCCCTACCTGTTTACTTATTTCCTGACCACTTTTCCCGGCAGCGCTCCCTATTTCCCGAACGGACTCCCACGAGTAGGTTACGATGGTATCACCCGCAATGCCGCCATTATGGTGACAGACCAGCCCGGATACAATAAATACACCTATAATATATTAAACCTGAAGCCCTTGCTGCATATTGACCTGGATATGATTACCAAAGGTTTGTATGTAGAAGGATATGCCGCACTGGATTTCCATTTTGATAACGGCAAATCATTAAATCAGCCGTACGACTTATATTATTATGACAAAGCAACCAATGAATACCAGAACAAAAGAGCAGATACCGGTAAAATCAGTGTAAACTCCTGGTCTAGCAACTACAAAACAATCACCCTGAATGCCCGTATCGGTTATAGCCATACATTTGCCGAAGCTCACAAAGTAGATGCATTCGTGGCCTACGAACAAAGCAAATATGATTATAACACTCTTTCCGCCTATCGTACCAACTATCTGTCTACAGCCATTCCTGAAATATTTGCAGGCAGCAGTGTACCCGAAGACAAGGACAATGGAGGTTATTCAGACGCTACAGCACGTTGCAATTTCTTCGGACGTATCAACTATGGATATAAAGACAAATATTTAGCAGAGGTAACATTGCGCTACGATGCTCCATGAATTTTGCTCCCGGTCATCGTTGGGGATTGTTCCCGGCTTTCTCACTGGGTTGGGTGATGAGTGAGGAAAAATTCTTCGAACCGATAAAGGATGTGGTCAGCTTCTTCAAACTGAAAGGTTCCTGGGGCATGATGGGTAATGACAATATCGCCGCCTATCAGTTCATGTCCCAATACAAATTCTTAGCAGATAATAAAGGGCCGTACTTTGGAGCAGGAGAGGACGGACACATCAACCAAGGCTTTTACCAAGCACGAGTAGCCAATCCAGTAGTAACTTGGGAAAAAGCAAAGACTTTAAACTTAGGTTTATCCACACAATTCTTAAACGGAAAATTTGGTCTGGATTTTGATTGGTTCCATTCCAACCGTAATGATATCCTTTGTTACCGTAACGCATCCATTCCTTATTACGCAGGAATGACTCTGCCACAAGAGAACATAGGTGAAGTTACTAAACTCCGGCATAGAAATCATAGCTACATATCGAGATCGTGCAGGTGATTTTGAATGGGGGATCACAGGTAACTTAACTTACGCAAAAAATAAGGTGAACTATATGGATGAGGCAGCCAGCACTCCTGCATGGCAAAAGACAGAAGGCCATCCCATTGACGGACAAGTACTCTATAAAGCATTAGGCATCTATCAAACTCAAGAGCAGGTAGATAATACGCCACATATTGACGGAGCCAAACCAGGAGACTTGATTTATCAAGATACGAATGGCGACGGTAACATAACATGGGATGATGCAATCCGTATTGATGAAACAGCTACTCCAAAAATCATTTACGGATTTACATTAAATGGAGGTTGGAAAGGTATCGATTTAAATATGTTTTTCCAAGGACAGGCCAAAGCCAGCCAATTAGTCCAGCCAACCATGAACATGGCGACAGATTTTTATGAAGGACAGCTGGAAAGAAGGAAACACCTCGGAAGAAAATGCCAACGCACGTTGGCCTAAAGCTTCATAAAACAAACTTATGGTGATACTTGGAATGGGCAAGCTTCGACATGGTGGTTACGTAATGCATCCTTCTTACGTTTAAAATCAGTGGAATTAGGTTATACATTGCCTAAGGATCTAACAGCTAAAGTAGGAATACAAAAAGCACGAATTTATGTCAACGGAGCAAACTTATTTACGATTGACAACTATAAGATTGCTGATCCGGAAGCAGGTGTAACACGTAATGACAACAACGAAGTAATCAACTCTAACGGTGTGCTAAGCTATCCGTTACAGCGAACGATTACTTTCGGTGCCAATATTACATTTTAAGAAACCCAAAAACGATGAACAATGAAAAAGATATATTTATATGTAGCCTTTGCATTGGCTAGCATAGGCATGATTTCTTGTACAGATATACTTGATCAAGACCCGCTGGACTCTTTCACAGATGAAGCAGTATGGAATGATCTTGCCCTTTCAGAAACTTATCTGAATGCGCAATATATGAACCTGATGGCCGAAAACATGAAGGGCACCCGCTTTGCACACTATACAGACGAAGTTTTTCAAAAACATACTTATGGTTCAGAAAATGTGACCCAAGGATTATTAAGCTGTGATAATGCCGGAATCGGTTGGGATGATACGATGTGGGATCCCTGGTATAGTTATTATCAATATATAAGCAAGTTGAATCTTTTTTTGGAAAAGATAGATAATGTACCCGGAGATGAGACTTCTAGAAACGAACAAAAAGGGCAAGCCCTGTTTCTACGTGCATGGAATTATCACATGCTATACAGCTTATTCGGACGTGTGCCTATCGTAGATCATACTTTTGACCTGGATTCTTCATTTGAACTGCAACGTGAAGATATGGATAAAGTAGCCGATTTCATTATAAAGGATTTAGATGAGGCCGCTGCATTGCTCCCTATAGAGTATAGTGATCCCAATGATTTCGGACGAGTTACCAAAGGAGCTGCTCTAGCTCTGAAATCCAGAGTACTATTATATAAGGCAAGTCCATTATTTGGAACACCCAGCACTGAAAAGTGGCAAGCGGCAGCAAATGCTGCAAAAGCAGTATTCGACTTAAACAAATACTATTTAAAAACGGTAAATAACAGTGAGGAATATGGAGCATTGTTTTATGATGTGAAAAATCCAGAAGTTATTTTCGAAAAATTATTTGACCCTAAATACGGATCAGGTGATAATAACTCATTTTTATATCAGGCTCCATGCGGCATTGGTAACGGCTTCCAAGGATGGGGGAATTTCAATCCGACACAAAATTTAGTGGATAAGTTCCAAATGGCAGACGGTACTGCTTCTGAAAAGAAAACACACTATGACTATTATCCCTGGAACGGGCGTGAAATTCGTTTTTAATGCCGCTTTCTTATTAGATGGAGATGAATGGGGGTATGGAAAAGACAAACGCGAGGTAGAAGTATATTATGGAGGAGATGAAACGATTCCTGCCGGCAAAGACAGCAATTGGGGTGAATATTGGTGGAATGCCAGCAATACAGGATACTCCATGCGGAAGTTTCTCGACCCTTCTTATGATGCAACAGGAACAACCATGCACACTACCCCTTGGTTCTTCATCCGTCTTTCAGAAATTTATCTCAACTATGCCGAATGCCAAATTGAGCTAGGTAACAACTCAGAAGCTTTAGAGTATATAAATAAAGTACGTACCCGCGCACTTTTACCACCCGCTACAGGAGAAGATATCAGGGCCGAATATGAATATGAAAGACAAATAGAGCTGGTATTTGAAGGGCAACGTTGGTTTGATCTTCGCCGTTGGAAAAAAATGTATGAAGAATATAGCAAGCCTATTTATGGCGTGACTATCGGCAAATTTAAAAATGAAGACGGCACCTACCGCAAAGAATACTGGACAGATAATATAGTTTCCACACGTGTATTCAATAATGACAAACTGTATTGGGTACCTGTTCCGCGTTGGGAACTGAATAAGTCCAAACTGATTGATGCCGCTCCTTACGAATAATACTATTGGGAAGCAACAGATTATTAATATTAAAAAAGGAGTGTCCAACAAAGATACTCCTTTTTAATCACCTTCATACATAAAGGAATTTCAAGTCAAATTTTCCTATATAGCTCACTATCCAGACTATTTTGCTATATTTTTGCATGATTGTTTCATATCAATACCTCTCTAAAAAACTACTTTTACCCCCACAAAATATGAAAACTATATGAAAAGAACCTTGTGTACCATGAAAACAAAACTTATAATCCTGCTGCTGGCAAGCACACTTACAGCCGGAGCACAAATGTATTTCGGCACTAAAAAAGAAGTACCCGACTCTGTATTTAACGCATTGGCACAAACTCCGCCTATGGGATGGAACAGCTGGAACAAATTCGGATGCAATGTGAGCGAACAGCTCATCAAAGAAATGGCGGACGCATGATTGCCACAGGCATGAAGGATGCAGGCTATGAATACCTGGTCATCGACGACTGCTGGCAGGTAGGACGAGACGAAGAAGGAAATATACAGGTCGATCCCAAACGTTTTCCCAATGGAATGAAAGCACTGGCAGATTATGTGCATGCCAAAGGACTGAAAATGGGAATATATTCGTGTGCAGGCTCCGAAACATGCCAGGGAAGACCCGGAAGCCGCGGATATCAGTTTCAAGATGCACGTACATACGCCGCATGGGGAATCGATTACCTGAAATACGACTGGTGCTCCAATGAAGGACAAAAGGCGGAAGCTGCTTACCGTACCATGAGCGACGCGCTGAAAGCATGCGGACGTCCTATTGTATTCAGCATTTGCGAATGGGGGGAGAATGAACCATGGAAATGGGGAAAAGGTATCGGACATTTATGGCGCATCACTCCTGACATACGCGATTGCTACCAGTGTGTATTCGACTGGGGAGGTGTGGGAGTACTCGACATTATAGACAAGATGGCCGATCTCTACCCTTATGCCGGACCGGGACATTGGAACGATGCCGAGATGTTGGAAGTAGGTAATGGTGGAATGACACGCGACGAATATATCACCCATTTCTCCATGTGGTGTATGTTAGCAGCACCACTCATGAGCGGCAACGACCTGCGCAATATGGATAAAGAAACCATAGAAATATTAACCAATAAAGAGGTAATAGCCATCAACCAAGATAAAAAAGGAGAACAAGCCCGCCGGTTTATGGATATGGGCGAAAAAGAAATATGGGCAAAGCCGCTGAATGATGGTGAACTGGCTGTATGTTTCATGAACCGTACGGAAAACAGCTGGAAACTGGATTATGACTGGAAAAAACAAACCATCTATTTTGCCGATGAAGTGAACATACATCGGAAGGAATATAAAATAAGAGACCTATGGCAGCACAAAGACATAGGAACCACAGAAAGAAATACCCGGCACGAAATTCCCGCGCATGGAGTATTGATGGTCAGACTGACACCCATTAAATAATGAAACAACTCATTTATAATAATATGAAAACATATATCCTACCCCTGCTCATGATGATGCTCATCTCTTGTTCCAACTCAAAAACACAGGAAAATGAAAGCACAACGGTACCTCTGCCCGAAGGCAAAGAAATCTATATCCCCAAAGACCTGCGAAGCATGGACTTGCAAGACCCCGAAAGCAAATGGAGCTATCACCGCATGGCATGTACCGAAAACTTCGTCATCTTTTGGGAAAAAGGATTTGGTGACAACCTGTCAGACCCTCCTCAGCTGGAAGGACATTCCATGAAAGTAAACCTGAAAAATCTGGAAGAAAAACTAGAGCATTTTTTACCATTATTTCTATCACACATTGCAATTCGCCAAAACCGGATCAAAATGCGACAAATACCGCATGATGGTTATGATCAATTATTCACTGGAAGGAACCGCTTATGGTGGAGACTATGACGGTGAGATCGGCGCTCTCTGGATTGCCCCCAACCGGTACAGGACGAAAAGCTGAATTGTATAGCGCATGAACTGGGACATAGTTTCCAGTCACAAATCACCTGTGACGGCCAAGGAGAAGCCTGGGTGGTTGCGGCTTCTTCGAAATGACCTCACAATGGATGCTCTGGCAAGTGAATCCAGACTGGATGACCGATGAAAAATATCATTGGGATGCATTCAAGACCCTTACCCACAAGGCTTATCTGCATTTGGAAAACATTTATCATTCACCATACGTCATAGAATATTGGAGCATGAAACGGGGACTGCCGTTCATCGCCGAACTTTATCGTCAGGGAAAAAGAGGGGAAGACCCTGTAATGACTTATAAACGCATGACTGGACTGACTCAGGAACAATTCTGTGATGAAATATTCGACGCCTGCCGTCATTTCATCAATTGGGATTTCCCACGGGTATGGAAAGAGACACGCCCTTATGCCAATCAATATACCTGCAAACTGAACAGCATGGATGACAACTGGTATCAGATCACACCCCGAAAATTGTCCGGAAAACTACGGTTTCAACGCCATTCCTCTCTCAATCCCCCCAACCGGACAAACTGTAACAATAGAATTTTGTGGAGAAGCCGATAAAAATGGATTCCACACCATCAATGCAGACAAAGCCGGATGGCGCTATGGAATAGTAACCATCACAAAAGAAGGCAAGGCAGTCTATGGAGAAATGAAAGCAGACCCTGTGGGAAAAATCAGTTATGCTGTGCCAGAGAATTCATCTCCGGAACGTCTCTGGTTCATCGTTATGGGAGCGCCAGCCGAACATTGGATAAATCCGAATCAGGAAGAAAAGGATGCACAATGGCCTTACCGGATAAGAATAACTGGAAGTCAGCCCATTATTCAAATAAAACCATATCACATTTCTTTTATGAGGGTGCAAACAAAAATAGTACTATCAGACTATTGGCACCCTTTTAAAGAAAATATTTCCACACATTCATATTTCTATCTTGACCTCAATAAATATATTTCATTTTACAATGCTATTATTTCAAACCTTGTTATCTTTGCATAAAGATAAAAATAACAACTATGAAAAGCCCTGTCCTTTCGATACTCTTTCTACTTATATCAGTAACTTTACTTGCTGTACCCAATGATTTCCGTTTCCGACATTTCTCCGTAGAAGACGGATTGTCATCCAACTCTGTACGTGCCATTATGCAAGACAAATATGGTTTCATATGGATAGGAACAGAAGAAGGTCTGAACCGATATGACGGAATCATGATAAAATCATATTCAATTTGCCCACAGGCAGCAGGCAAATACATATCCTCCCTGTACGGAACCAAAAAGAATATCTGGATAGGGACAGATGAGGGAATCTATATATATGCTTATGCAACGGAAACTTTTACCTATTTCGACCTCACAACTCCCAATAATGTCCGCATAACCAGCATCGTCAACCATATTTTGCAAGATAAAGACGGAAATTTATGGTTCTCGACCAACGGGCAAGGCTTGTTCCGATACAATCTATCAAAAAACTATTTGGAACAATACGAATTTACAAGTGCGTTCGGAATAGTAGCAAGCACAATGGCAGACAGTGACAACCAAATATGGGCTCTCACCAACCAAGGAGAATCAGGTGTTTACAAACTGAACAAAGCAGAAAATAAATTCGAGCCTTTTGGACTTCTTTACAATGCCGGAAATCACCACTCACAAGCATTAGCCATGCTGGAGGATTCAGAACAGACCCTTTGGCTGGGAACATGGGAGTGCGGGTTGCAAAAAATAGATAAATATACGCGGCAAACCACTACCTATTTACACCCTACGGACGGAAAAGGTGTAACACACATTCATTCGTTAATGGAATATGCCCCCCACCAACTATTGATAGGATCGGACGACGGGCTGTTATTATTCAATACCCTTACAGAAGAATATAAACTGTTTACTGAAAATGAAACTGTTCCCAACTCTTTATCAAACCGTTTTGTATATCCCATCATAAAAGACCGGGAAGGAGGTATCTGGATTGGGACTTACTATGGAGGGATTAATTATATTTCACCTAATGCTGAACAATTTGAAAGTTTTTCCCATTCACGACTTTACAATTCTATAAATGGAAATGTTATCGGACGGTTCTGCGAAGATGCTCATGGACAAATATGGATAGCTTCGGACGACGGTGGACTGAACCGATACTCGCCTAAAGACCGGAAGTTCGTTTACTATCTACCGGCTGATCATAAAAACAGCCTTTCCTATCACAACGTCCATGCACTATGCATGGATGGAGACAACCTATGGATAGGAACCTATACTGGAGGAGTGAATGTACTGAATCTGCAAACGGGAACTTTTAAAGTCTACCGCTCTTATACAGATATCCCGACCTCACTGGACGGAACCAGTTCTTACGCCATCTTTAAAGACAGATCGGATAGAATCTGGGTAGCATCCATGAATGGAATCAATCTGTATAACCGGGAAGAGGATAATTTTATCCGTATTAAGAACCTAGATGCTATGACCATAGACATAGACCAAGATACAAAAGGAAATCTCTGGTTTTCCACACAAGGAAAAGGATTGTTCAAATTTCATCCGGAAAAACAAATATGGAAAAACTATGTGCATAACAATACACTGCCCAATACGCTGGCCAATAACCAAGTAAACTGCTGCCTGATAGACAGCCATGGAGAGATATGGCAGGAACCATGAACGGACTTTGTAAATACAATATAGAGGAAGACAATTTTGAAACCATCCCGTTAGAAATACCCAGCCACAATATATGCAGCATTATCGAAGACCAGCATATATTATGGCTGACCACTACAAAAGGGCTGGTCCGCTATATACCGGGAGAAGGTTGCCAGGTATTTACTAAAAGTGACGGACTACAAAGTGACCAGTTTCTACCCAATGCAGGTATCAAAGCTTCTGACGGAAAAATTTATATCGGATCGGTAAACGGATTCAATGCTTTCTATCCCCATCAAATTAAAACGAATCACGTACGTCCTCCGGTAGTCATTACTGCACTAGAAATATTTAATAAACAAATTCCTGTAGGAAACAAACTGCTTCCAAAATCTCTCAACCAGTTGGAAGAACTGGAGCTATCCTATAAAGAAAATGCATTCAGCTTGCTTTATGCCTCTTTAAGCTATTGCACCCCCAATAAAAACAAATACGCCTATAAACTGGAAGGATTTGACAAAGACTGGAACTATGTAGCTCCCAAAATAAGGCCACTTACACCAATTTGCCCGCAGGAACCTATCTTTTCAAAGTAAAGGCGACCAATAATGACGGAATATGGAATGAAAAAGGAACCAGTCTGAAAATCACCATCCACCCTCCTTTCTATTGGTCCACCGCTTCCAAACTGCTCTATTTTGTATTGGTTTGCATAGCTTTCGGATTCGTCATCCGCTTCATCATCAAACGGACAGAGAAGAAACATACGGCTGAAATAAACAAACTGAACGCCAACAAGGAAAAAGAAGTACACGAAGCCAAAATCAAGTTCTTCACCATGATAGCCCACGAAATACGCACACCGGTATCCCTTATCATAGGACCTTTGGAGAAAATAATGAAATCTCCCGTGTCCCTGCCGTCTACAGTACGCGACGATCTGAATATTATTGACCGTAACAGCCAGCGTCTGCTGTTCCTGGTAAACCAATTGCTGGATTTCCGGAAAGTGGAACAGGAAGGAATGAAATGAAGTTTGCTTCCCAAAATATCCACCAACTGCTCAAAGCGGTTTGTGAACGTTTCGAACCTTTCATCGCCCAACATGGAGCACGGCTTACTGTAAAATATCCTGAAGCAGATTTCACGGCTATAGTAGACAGTGAGGCGGTAACCAAACTAGTCAGCAATCTGTTGACCAATGCCAGTAAATACACAAAAGATGAAGTTACTCTTACCTGTATCGTACAGCCGGAACAACATACTTTTATAATCCGAGTGACAGATAACGGCATAGGGATCAGCAAAGAAGAACAAAAGAAGATATTCCATCCGTTCTATCAGGCTATGGATAACAAGCCGGGAACAGGTATCGGCCTCAGCATTGTCAAAAGTATCGTAGAATCACACAATGGCTGTATTGAAGTGGAATCCGAGGTTAACAAAGGATCATCTTTTATCGTAACGTTGCCTATAGAACAAGCACAAGTCCTGCCACAGGATACGGGCACATCACTATTGAACAACCCAGCCATTCCCGAAGGAATCTTGCAAGAGGACCTCTCCGGTTCTCCTATCAAACATAAACCAACCATGCTGATTGTGGATGATAATGAGAAATGTTGAATTTCCTTTCGAGTAGTCTGGCTGATAAATACAGCATACTTACCGCAGAAGACGGTATAGAAGCACTGAATAAACTAAAAGAAAACGAAGTGACACTCATTGTAAGCGACTGGATGATGCCACGCATGGACGGAGTGGAATTCTGCAAAGCAATAAGGACTAACCAGGCTACCAGTCATATACCCTTCATCCTGCTAACGGCCAAGACAGATACCAACTCCAAGATAGAAGGTATGGATTGTGGTGCAGATGCCTACATAGAGAAACCTTTCTCCATGCAATACTTGGAAGCATGTATCAAGAATCTGGTAGACTTGCGTAATCTGCTGCGTCAGAAATTCTCGAAGATGCCGTTGGTTCCGCTGAACAGCATTGCCAATAATTCTATGGACGACAAGTTCCTTACCCGTATGAATGAAATCATAGAAGAGAATTTCTCCAATCCGGAATTATCCGTAGATTTCCTGGCCGAAAAATTATGTATCAGCCGTTCGGGTCTGTTTGCCAAAATAAAGACATTGGCCAATATCACCCCTAATGAACTGATTCAAGTGGTACGTTTGAAAAAAGCAGCGATCTTGCTGGCAGAAAACAAATATCGCATCAATGAAATCTGTTATATGGTAGGATTCAATAATCCGTCTTATTTCTCCAAATGTTTCCAAAAACAGTTCGGCATGAAACCGGGGGAATTTGTAAACGGGAAAAGAGAAGAATAAAAACCAATCAAAAATCATTTCCTAAAAATAAAAAATCCGGTTTCCCCTTTTCAGAGAAACCGGATCCATGATGAACGAGTGGTTTTATTTCAATCAATAATTATTCTTCTTCACTTCGAAATAAGCTTGCGGATGCAGACATGCAGGACATACTTCAGGAGCTTCCGTACCTACATAAATGTAACCGCAGTTACGGCACTGCCATACAGTTTCTTCCGCTTTCTTGAATACTGTGCCTTCTTCCACATTCTTCAATAAAGCCAGATATCTTTCCTCATGCCCCTTTTCAGCTTCAGCGATTCTGCGATACATAGTAGCGATAGCAGGAAAACCTTCCTGATCGGCCACATCAGCAAAGTGAGGGTAATCAGTAGTCCATTCTTCATTTTCACCGGCAGCGGCAGCTTTCAAATTTTCCATAGTGGTACCAATGATACCTGCAGGATAGCTGGCAGTAATTTCTACCATACCGCCTTCCAACCATTTAAACATACGTTTTGCATGTTCTTTTTCCTGATCGGCTGTTTCTGTAAAATAGCTGCTATTTGTTCATAACCTTCCTTCTTTGCTGTACTTGCAAAGTAAGTATAACGCATTCTATGCCTGTGATTCACCTGCAAATGAAGTCAGCAAGTTTTTCTCTGTCTGTGTACCTTTTACGCTTTTAGCCATAATTGTTAGTTTTATTAGTTAGTATTATTTGATCATCTGTTGATGACACAAAGATATATATTTTATTTCAAAATTGTATTCATTACAATTACGTTTTTATATTTAATTAAACGTTCACTTTATATAAAATAAACAAGAACACCTATATTTGTGTTCACAACAACATTAACATTTTCCATTATGAAAAACATCATCAAATTATTCACTTTTCCCCTCCTTACTATAATAGGATTTAATTCATGTGCGTCCATACCGTTAAAAATCGGAGAGTCTGAAAACAACTCCACTTACACTGTCAGCTATCTGTTTGAACATGACGGTTGCAAGGTATATCGTTTTTACGATAAAGGAAATTACGTTTACTTCACTACGAGAGGAGATGTAACCAGTATCACAAATGATTCTACCGCCCAACGCACCATTACCATCAACAAACACCCTATGAATAACAAAAATACGAATTTAAATAGAATAATACCTTAATTTATACATTAATTTTCTCTACTTTTGCAACTCGTTTAAAATCATAGCATAAAGTAGTTGACAAATGAAAGCATTTGAATTCAAACCGAAGCTCTTCACTACCCTACAGAATTATTCAAAAGAGAGCTTCATGGCCGACCTCATGGCCGGAATTATCGTAGGTATTGTTGCACTTCCACTGGCTATCGCATTTGGTATCGCTTCGGGAGTTTCCCCAGAAAAAGGCATCATCACTGCTATTGTAGCAGGATTTATCATCTCTTTATTAGGAGGAAGCAAAGTACAGATAGGCGGACCTACCGGAGCATTTATCGTAATTATCTATGGAATCATCCAAGAATACGGCATCAGCGGATTAACAGTAGCAACTCTTATGGCAGGAGTACTCCTTATTTTATTAGGTGTATTCAAGCTGGGAGCTGTTATCAAATTCATTCCTTATCCCATTATTGTAGGATTTACCAGTGGTATTGCCGTTACCATCTTTACGACACAGATTGCCGATATCTTCGGACTGAACTTCGGAGGAGAAAAAGTACCGGGAGACTTCATAGGTAAATGGATGATGTATTTCCGTCATTTTGATACTGTTAATTGGTGGAACGCCATTGTCAGCATAGTCAGCGTCCTGATTATCGCACTGACTCCCCGGTTCTCAAAAAAGATTCCAGGTTCACTGATTGCCATCATTGTAGTAACCATTGCCGTGTACCTGATGAAAACATATGGCGGAATCACTTGTATCGACACCATTGGCGACCGTTTTACCATTCAGTCACAGCTGCCGGATGCAGTAGTGCCCGAATTAAATTGGGAAGCTATCAAGAATTTATTTCCGGTTGCCATCACCATTGCTGTACTGGGAGCCATAGAATCTCTGTTGTCTGCTGCCGTAGCCGATGGTGTCATTGGTGACCGCCACGATTCAAACACGGAACTGATAGCCCAGGGCGCAGCAATATTATCGCTCCGCTGTTTGGCGGTATTCCTGCTACAGGAGCCATCGCACGTACCATGACCAATATCAACAACGGTGGAAAATCACCTGTTGCAGGTATCATTCATGCAGTCATTCTGTTGCTGATTCTCTTGTTCCTGATGCCTCTGGCACAATATATCCCGATGGCCTGTCTGGCAGGTGTATTGGTGATTGTTTCCTATAACATGAGCGGCTGGCGTACTTTCAAAGCGTTGCTGAAGAATCCGAAATCAGACGTCACCGTATTGTTGATCACTTTCTTCTTGACTGTTATCTTCGATTTGACCGTAGCTATTGAAGTGGGTTTGCTCATTGCCTGTGTATTGTTCATGAAACGTGTCATGGAAACAACAGAAATATCGGTTATCAAAAATGAAATCGACCCCAATAATGAATCCGATCTGGAAGTGCACGAAGAACATCTCATGGTTCCCAAAGGTGTGGAAGTATATGAAATCAACGGTCCCTACTTCTTTGGTATCGCTACCAAGTTTGAGGAAATCATGTCCGAACTGGGCGACCGTCCCAAAGTACGGATCGTACGTATGCGTAAAGTACCATTCATTGATTCTACCGGTATTCACAACCTGACTAATCTATGCGAAATGTCTAAGAAAGAAAATATTCAGATTGTGCTTTCGGGAGTGAATGAAAAAGTGCATCAAATTCTTGAAAAATCAGGATTTAATGAACTGCTGGGAAAAGAAAATATCTGTCCTAATATCAATGTGGCTTTGGAGAAAGCAAAGGCTATTATAGAAAAATAAAATAAGAAAGGAGAGCATTATGGACTAAAATAAATGCTCTCCTTTTTGATTCTATTCTGCTAATGAGGGACAGGAATAGAAAGCCAATATCCTTTTTTTCAGTAAATAAGTGTAAAATGCCCCCATACTCCTCACTGGTGTTTTAAAATCTTGAAATCAGATTTATCATTAAAAGACCTTATCCGCATCCCTAAGCCCTTCCTGCCATATAGCCAAGTGCTTTCTTCGTGTTTGTTGTATTTCCATAGCTTATGGAAATAGATAAATGAATATTCAATGCCTCCAACAGCATATTTCCTAAAAGGCTGTTACCTCCCCCATTATACCGCATATCAACAACCAGCAAAGAAACTCCCCTTTGATTCATATCCTGAATCATGTGTTCCAAAAAATGGAGTATAAATAAAAATTCCCGTTAAAATAGCGGACAGAAAATGGATATAGCGACAACGGTTCTATATTCACAAAAGTATGGGCATCCTGCAAAAGAACTAACAATTCATTAATTCTCAGCTGGAAATCGGCTAAAGTGATGTTATTATTCATATCACAAAGCTCATCGCAAGCGGACAGGACAAACTGACGGCATTAGGCTTTCAATGACTTGTCAAGAATAAAAGCTGGATGTACCTTGGTCAGAAAGATGAAAAAAGTTCATCAGTTCGTTCTGATAAAGATTAAAGCTTCCATCATTATAATCAGGGATAGAAGTATATTCCATTATTATTCAAATCCATTCAATTGCAAGTATGTGAAACAACGTATCTCCAGTCTTTGAAAAATATCCAGGAATAAATTATAATGTTTTAATAGTGACCTGAAAAAGTAAGATATGTTCAATGAGCAAAGTAAGTTCACTTCATCGGCAAAGTAAGTCAACTTACTTGCCCTTTGAAGTCAACTTACTTTTTTCTCAATACGAGACCGATACCGGAATGCCGGAATCCTTTATCAATTTTCCTATTCTGTCCAATTCCTCATGAGTAGCCTTTTCCAAATCATGATCGGGCGTTTCACGGTCGATGGTGTAAATCATCACCTGACGGGGAGCAATCTCTTTCACCGTTTCCAGCCAGGGCAGCACATACCGATCTGAAGTATTATCCACATCCTGCCCTTGATATTTACCTTTCATGAACATGGTCTGAATAATCAGATTACCTTTGAAAGCTTTCATCCCTTTTATAATTTTCCGCACATCATAGTGCCCGGTCGGGCGGTCTGTCAATCGAATATAATCCGTATCAATAGTATCCAGCTTCAATATATTATTATCTATCTTATTCAATGCATCAAATACCTCCGGTTTGTGAATAAAAGTAGAATTACTCAATACACTCACTTTTGCCTGAGGAAAATATATATCACGCAATGCCAAAGTATCCTCTATAATTCCTGCAAAGTGAGGATGAGCCGTCGGTTCGCCATTACCGGCAAAAGTCAGCACATCCGGTTTAGGACCATTTTGCTGCATATCAATCAAACGGGCTTCCAAAGCCTCACGAACCTGCTCGCGAGTAGGCAGTTTCTTTTGGGGACGATGATCTTCATTAAAACCACATTCGCAATAAATGCAATCGAAGGTACAAAATTTACCATCTTCAGGAAGAAGATTGATTCCTAAAGACACTCCCAAACGACGACTATGTACCGGACCGAAGATGGGAGAAGGATAAATGACTGTTGACATAGTTCTTTTTTCAGTTGATAACAGTACAAAAATACAGAATGTTTTTCAAAATTTCAGTCTCAACTGCAAATAAAGGTCACTCTTTGTACTGCCGTCAATTTCCTCCAAAGCGGAACTTATCTTATCCCGATTGAAATAATGGGTAGTTCCGTACTTGGCCTGCAAGATAATGTGTTTATTCAATTCATAACGGGCGTTCACTGCCACACGCATACCTTTATAATAGAATGAAGGCATGGAAAAAGCATAGAGCACACTCTTTTCATAGATAGTAAGACGGGAATTATAGTCATCCGTATTAAACCATGCGGCACTCAAATCAAGCTGAAGAGGAAGCAAATGAAATGTATAAGCAGCACTTTGAGAAACCAGAAAACCATTGGAAGCAGATTGCCCACGAAAGTTGATGCGTACATAATCCGCTATGGTTTTCAATGTCAGTTTATCTTTCACGCTATAATTCAATTGGTATCGGCATTTCTGCTGAATAGATGGAATAGTTTGCTTGGTTTTATCCGCAGCAGTGAAGTCCTTTTCCTTCTTTTTATAACGATATCTTATAAACATTTCCAGTTCATAAGTAGGTGAATAACTTAATTGGAGTAATCCATCCAATCCTTTGGTTCCTGCTTTGCTTACTAAATATTTCTTCCAAGGGAAATAGAAAAAATCACCATAACAGGTCATTTTGATATACTTTAAAATACTGGTTTCCAATCCTATATAAAATCCACTCTCATTTTGTACCGTACTTCCCTCTCCTATAGAACGAGCATAAACCGATTGATATTTGGCATCATAATACCTGTTCATAACTATTAACTGTGTTCCTCCTTTCGATGAATAACGTAACATATTCATGGTTGCCCAAGTACCACATTTGTCTATAGCCGTTTCACCCAATAAAGAGAAGCGTTTCCAAAAGAATTTATAATCTCCTCCCACATTATAAAAGTCCTTTCCACGGGGATAATAAATATTATAGTACTTCTTCTCAGGATTCAACGGCTTGTTGAAAACATTATAAACAGCTGTTAATCCTAACTCACAGTACTTTCCATTATAATTTAAATTACTGCCAACCAACTGATTAGTTAATGTATTTTTCTTCTCAAACTCACGACACAACCGGTGATATCCATCTTTTTTCAACGATCTTATAAACTGGTTATCAACAATACCATCCATCTTCCGATAAGAATAGAAACCATCCAATGTCCATCTTTTCGCCAACTTATAGCTGACTGCCATTCCTTGAAAATAGTTATATTCATCGGTAGAAGAATGCTTGCGTATGCCCCGGCTCTTATTTCCCAAAGTAGAGAGTGTAGCTGTTTTTCCCATCCCGAAATCAGTGTTGATAACTAGTCCATAACCATAGCTGACACGGTAATTACCAAGAGCTAAAGTCTTGATATGACCTATATTACGAATTAACAAGTATAGTGAATAAAAATCATAACCTTTTTTATTTTGTCCGGTAAAGAAAGGTTCTCCTGCATCCTTTTCAGCAGTAATTCCTGCATAAATCTGATCCCGATAATGAAAACTATATCGCAGATTATGATAATATCCATATCCCAAATACTGTTTGTTCGGATTCTTTTTTAAAGTTTCTGCCGGGTACTGTTGATACCCGGCCTTCGTATAAAAAGGAATATCGACACGTGTTGATAACTCTTGTTTACCGTATTTCAATATTCGCTTTATATTTGGTTTATATTGCTCTTTTTCAGGAGTTTCAAAGTAAATAAAGGGTAGTAAATAGTGAATAGTCTGCCTGTCAATATCTTCAATCATCCATAACTCATTGCGGGTAAGCATAGGACCATATTTGTACAGATAATACAATATATTCTCTACCAGTTGGTCAGAGAGAAATGGAAAACGTTTCCAGTTGCTCTTTAGTTTGCTGTATTGATATTGATGGGATTTTCACGTAATTCGGAAAGCTCCTCAAAGTGTAGTACTCCCATTGAAACGAACTGTTTTCATCTTCATCCATCAATTGCTCTGCCAGTTCTTCCCATACTTCCTGCGCACACAGGTTATGCACCGATAAAAGTATTGTAATACAGATAATTAACATTACTCTTAACAACCTGTTCATTTTGTAATTCATTGGCGTGTTTTAAG
>ENA-OQCF01000187-OQCF01000187.1-human-gut-metagenome-genome-assembly--contig:-NODE-187-length-23880-cov-1.740833_pt1 | contig 23880 bp, 28 predicted proteins | sample MGYA00242756_ERZ504573 | MGnify/ENA primary metagenome ERZ504573 (study PRJEB26092, sample SAMD00036240) | human gut metagenome | host: Homo sapiens | study: EMG produced TPA metagenomics assembly of... | reverse complement strand
CATTTATGGTGCTCGTGCTGCCAATGGGGTGATTTTGGTTACTACGAAACGTGGAAAGCAAGGTAAAGTGAATATTAATTTTAAAGCAAATGCTTCTTTCCAGACTATGGCTAATCCTTATGATATGATGGATGCAAAGGAATATATGCAAATGTCTAATGATTTTTTTATTGAAGATTGGAAGTATAATAATAAGATTTATCCATATGGCAATGTTGATCCTAATACGGTAACTAGTAAACCTAAAATAGCATTTACAGATGACCAGTTAAAGAATGCGCGAAATGTAACCGACTGGTTTGATGAAGTGACCCGTACCGGTATCATTAATAATGAAAGCTTGTCTATTAATGGAGCTCTGATAATTCTCGTTATTTGCTTTCTTTGGGGCATTTTGGACAAAAAGGAGTTGTATATAATAGTGGTTCCGAAAAATTTATGGGGAGATTAAGTATGGAAGTTGATCTCGCCAAATGGTTGACAACAGGTATGTCTGTTTCAGGGACTCAAATTTCAAATGATAAATTAGTATCGGCTTCTTCTGATAGTCAGGCAGGAGTTATTTCTGATGCATTGTTATATCCTAAATATCTTTCAAATCTTTGATGATGAAGGTAAGTATCTGATTAATCCGGATCATCCTAATCATGCCAATCCGGTATCATGGAAAGAAATTACGAATGAAACAATAACTAATCGTTATCTGATAAATAATTTTTGGAATGTAACATTGACAAAGGAGTTGGTATTCAGAATGAGTTGGGGAGTCAATTCAAGCTTTGCCCGTACTAATCAATATTATCCTAAAACAATGTTGACCGGTTATGAGGCTAATTCAAAGGCTTATACGAAAGAGTTACGGAAAAATGATTATTTGTTGGATGCTACTTTGACTTATACAAAAGATTTGTTCAAGGGACATACTTTGAAAGTAATGGCAGGTTATGCCTATCAGAAATTTATAGAAGAATATATTGAGGCCGGTAATTCTGATTTTTTGACTGATGCTTTTGGAGTTAACAATTTGAATGCTGGTGGTGATCTTACAAAGACTGTCGGTAGTTCTAAGACAGTTACTAAGTATTTGTCTTATTTCGGACGTATTAATTATGATATTTCTGATAAATATTTGTTTACATTTACTCTTCGTGCTGATGGTAGTGATCGTTTCGGTAAAGATAATCGTTTTTGGTTTCTTCCCATCCGGAGCTTTTGCTTGGCGTGTTATCGAGGAAGAATTTATGAAAAGACAAAGTGTATTGTCTAATTTGAAATTACGTTTAAGTATTGGTCAGACGGGTAATGCAGAAATCGGAGGTAACACTTATGGTTATTATGGAACTGGTTATAACTATGTGTTTGGAAATGCAGTGGTTAATGGGGTGGCAGAAAAGCAACTTGCTAATCGTAAATTAAAATGGGGAAACTACAACGGAATGGAATGTGGGGCTTGACTTTGGATTTTTTAATAATCGTTTGACCGGTTCATTTGAATATTTCAATAAAATTGTTAGTGATTTGCTTGATAAACGTAATGTGGGATCTTATTATCCGGTATCTGAAGTAGCTGATAATTTGGGTGAAACACAAAGCTCAGGTGTAGAATTGCAATTAAGTTCCGTAAATATCCGTACTAAAGATTTTCAGTGGAGTACTGATTTGAATTTGTCCAGTTATAAAGATCGTTGGAGAAAGAGAAATCCATATACTATCTTGTCAGTGTATAATACGACAACAGATCCTTTACATGTGAAATGGGGATATGTGAGTGATGGAATTATTCAGATAGGTGAGAATGTCCTCCACATGTCTGATGCAGCACCTGGTAGCATAAAAATAAAAGATTTGAATGGTTGGTTGAAAGATGCTAATGGTGATTATATTTTAGATAAAGATGGGCGCAAGCAGTTATCCGGTGAGTCTGATGGAATGATTGATGATGCTGATAAAGTTATAATTTGCCGTGAAACTCCAGATTTGAGTTTCGGTATTGGCAATACATTAAATTACAAAAACTGGGATTTAAGTTTCTTCTTTTATGGTGAAATAGGCCGTGAACTGTACAATAATACTCGTTCGCAGTTTTTGAAGGCAGAACGTTTCCGTTATAGTGATAATGTCCCGACTGATGCACGAGACCGTTGGTCAAGTACTAATCCTGAAGGTAAGTATCCGTCAGGTTTGTATACTAAGTATTATAATGATACTGATTTTTGGGTGGAACCTGCTGATTTTGTCCGCTTGAAAAATATTACATTTGGGATACACTTTTCCTAAAAAAGCTTTTGGGGGTATTTTTAGCAATGCGCGTCTGTTTGTAGATGCTCAAAACTTGTTTTGTATAACCAATTATACGGGAGCGGATCCTGAGACGGATAATAGTTATTCTTCTTATCCTAATCAAAGGACATTCTCATTTGGTATTGATTTAACTTTCTAAATAGTAAAAGTCATGAAAAATAAATTTGTAAAATATATTTTATCTGTAGCTGTCGCAAGTTGTATGACCGGATGTTTCGATCTGGACCATGAAGAATTTTATAATATCGATGCGGATGGTTTCCCAAAATCGGAGGCGGAACTGGATGCATCTATTGTAGGTGTATATAATACATTGGCTGATAGTTATATACAGTCGGGAATGGATAATTGTGGAGCTATTCTGAATATGTTGCCGACTGATGAAATGAATACTTCGTGGGAACATACTTGGAGGCAGCAGGATCGATTCTTATGGACGGCAAATGATTGTACAGCTCCGGAAAATGTTTATTTCAAATATCAAAGAGGGGTAACTAAAGCCACTCGAATCATTGATGCTTTGGAAAAAGCTGATATAGCCGAAGCTAAAAAGAAAAGAGGAATGGCTGAATTGAGAGTACTTAGAGTATTATATATGCAATTGTTGCATTCTTTATTCGGTCCTGTTCCTGTTGTCATAGATCCGAAAGTGGCGAATGATGTTTCTGTAGAGTGGAAACCTTCTCGTCCGACAGAAGATGAGATGCTTTCTTATATGGTAAAGGAAATTGAAGAGTCCTATCGGGATTTGGCTGTTGTCCCATCGGCTGCTGATTGGGGGCATTTTATCACAGGGAGCGGCATTGACGTTATTGATGAAGATATATATGGGTGCCAAACAGTTTGACAAAGTCAATCAGGTGGCTGATGAGATTATAGGCTTAGGCACTTATGAATTATTGCCTGATTATAAAGCTGTTTTTGATATAAATAATGAAGGTGTAACTCATAAGGAAGCTATATTTGTAATAGGGCAGACTACTTCAAATGCCAAGTATGCTTGGACATGGTTTGCTTGTGTTATGCCATCGAGTCCATTATATGCGGGAACTTATTTGAAAACGATTTGGGGAGGTTTGAAAATGCCTTGGACTTTTTATGATAAATATGAAGAACAAGACAAACGTTTAGAAACGATAGTTCGGTATTATACGGATACGGATGGGAATAAAGTGGATTATAGACAAGTGGATCATCCCAAAGCGACAGGTGCTGCTCCGATGAAATATTCGGAAGACCCGGAACAGAAAGGTGAAAGGCAGTCCAATGATTTTATTATGTTCCGCTATGCGGACGTTTATTGGCAAAAGCTGAAGCTATGAATGAGTTGAATGGTCCGTCAGAGGAGGCTATAGAATGGGTTAATCAAATACGTCGTCGGGCAAATGCAACAGAAATAAAACTGGTCGATTTTAATAAGGATACGTTTCGTGATTTTATTTTAGATGAACGGGGACGTGAACTATATTGTGAAGGACATAGACGGGATGATTTAATCAGACATGGAAAATATATAGAATATGCCGTAAGGATGGGATGGATGCAAAAGATTATCATATTTTATTCCCGATTCCACAAAAAGCCTTGAATGAAAATAGTAATTTAAAACAGAATCCCGGATACGAAAATTGATACTTAATGTGGGGAAGAGAAAATTCTTATATGCTCTTCCCTATATTTTTATAAATTTATTGTAAGTAGTAAAAAGCACCGTAAATACGATAAATAATACAGGCTTTATGGACGAATTTCCATATTATTGTATCTTATTCTATGGAATCTAATTCCATTTCGTCTTTATTTTTGCAATATTTGAAAATAAAAACTATGAAATACAAAAAACTCATTTCTTTTCTAGCTTTCTTTTTAGCTGTTTTGTCAGTATATGGACAGAACCCTTTTATCTTGAAATCAGGTGAACCGGTGACTATTGCCTGTGGTAATTCAGAGGAAGAAGTTGTACATACAGCTTTGAATTTGCTCAATCGTGATGTGGAGTCTGTTTTTTCTACCCGCATAATCGTTACTCCGGAAAGTAAAAAAGGAATGATTATAGTCGGAACCATCGGACAAAGTGATTTGATCGATAAGGCAGGTGTTGATTTATCTCCTATAAAAAATAAAAAAGAAGCTTTTCTGCTGGCTGTTTCTTCCACTGGTAAATTAGTTATAGCCGGCAGTGACAAGCGTGGTACTGCGTACGGCGTCATGGAACTTTCACGGTTGATAGGCGTTTCTCCATGGGAGTGGTGGGCAGATGCGACCCCTGCAAAGAAAGAGATTTTTCAACTACCGGCTTCTTATCGGAATATGCAGTCTCCTTCCGTAGAATATCGGGGGATTTTTATCAACGATGAGGACTGGGGGCTTACCCCTTGGAGCTGGCAGACATACGAGCCAAGTGATGTGAAAGGACAAATCGGTCCGAAAACACATGAGCGGATTTTTGAGTTATTGCTTCGTCTGCGTGCCAATACCTTCTGGCCGGCTATGCATGGCTGTTCTGTACCTTTTTATTTTACACCGGGCAACAAAGAAGTGGCTGATAAGTTTGGTATTTTCATTGGAACTTCTCATTGTGAACCGATGATGCGGAATACCAATGGTGAGTGGAAACGGGATGGAGTGGGAGAGTATGACTATGTTCACAACAGTGCTCATGTCTTGTCCTTTTGGGAACAACGCGTAAAGGAGGTTGCAGGGTTGGATAATCTGTATACTTTAGGTATGCGTGGCGTGCACGACGGTGCGATGAATGGTGCTAAGACCATAGAAGAACAAAAAGCCGTTCTGACTAAAGTGCTAAGGGATCAGCGCGATTTGTTGACTAAATATGTAAATAAGGATGTGACTCAAGTACCTCAAGTCTTTATTCCTTATAAGGAAGTGTTGGATGTGTACCATGCCGGGCTGCAAGTGCCCGATGAAGTGACGCTGATGTGGTGTGATGATAATTATGGTTATATCCGTCATTTCCCTACAGCGGCAGAGCGTGCCCGTAAGGGAGGAAACGGAGTGTATTATCATGTATCCTATTGGGGGCGTCCGCATGATTATCTTTGGTTGGGGACTGTCCATCCTTCCTTGGTATACCAGCAAATGTCCCTGGCATACGAACGGGGTATACAGAAAATGTGGATATTGAATGTCGGAGATATTAAACCGGCTGAATATCAGGTAGAACTTTTTCTGGATATGGCATGGAACCTGGAAGCGGTGAAGCGGCAGGGAGTCGTTGCTCATCAGCGTCATTTCCTGGAGCGTGAGTTTGGAAAAAATAGGGCTGACCGGTTACAGCCCGTCATGCAGGAAGCTTATCGTTTGGCTTATATCCGTAAGCCGGAATTTATGGGGAATACCCGCACGGAAGAGAAGGATCCTAAGTTTAAAGTGATCAGTGATTTGCCTTGGAGTGAACAGGAAATCAATGAACGTCTGGCAGCATATAGACAATTGTCAGATAAGGTGGAGCAGGAATGGCGTGCGCTTCCTGCACAGAAAAAAGAAACTTATTTTCAGTTGGTGAAGTATCCTGTCCAAGGCGGCTGCTCAGATGAATAACAAACTGCTGACAGCCCAGTTGGCGCGTCGTGGAAAAGCTGATTGGGCGGATAGTGACAGGGCATATGACAGTATAGTTCATTGACAAAACGCTATAACACAACAAAATGGAACCGTATGATGGATTTCCAACCACGCAGACTTCCGGTTTTCAACCGGGTGGAAAGAAAGGCACTATCGTCCGGGTTGCCTGAAAAACGTCAGGCTGTCTATACATGGAATGGCGCTGATTGCGCTGAAGGGGTATCGGCAATTTGCGAGGGGCTAGGCTATGAAGGGAAGGCGGTAGCGTGTCAAAGAATAAAGAACTGACTTTTGAATTTACTGCATGGGAAACGGATTCTGTAGAGGTGGAAGTACGATTGCTGCCTAATCATCCGGTGGAAGGAGAACGGTTGCGTTTTACCATTTCATTGGATGGAAGTGCCACGGAGGCTGTTTCGTATGAAACCAAAGGACGCAGTGAAGAATGGAAGGAGAATGTTTTGTGTAATCAGGCTGTCCGCCGGATGGTTCTTCCTGTTGCACGGAAAGCTTCCCATCGTTTAATTTTTACTGCATTGGATGAAGGTGTGGTATTGGATCAGATATACCTTTATACACCTCGGATAAAATAGGGTGAACGAAGATATTCAGGGTATTTGTGCATACGGAAATTACAATGAAAAACAACTGATAAAATGAAGAAGACTTTTTTAAAATCCTTGGCTGGTATTGCGGCCGTAGCTTTTGCCGTATCATGTACGGCACCGGCTCCAAAGTATAAAACGGTGGTTGTCGATGCTCCTTTTGCTATGGAACCCATCAAAGAATGTGTTTTTCCCGAACAAGATTTTTCCATTGTGGATTATGGTGCGGTGAAAGGTGGGGAAACAGTGAATACGGAGCCATCGCCAAAGCCATAGCAGCTTGTAATAAGGCCGGAGGAGGCCGTGTGGTTATTCCTGAAGGGGAATGGCTGACAGGACCTGTTCATTTTAAAAGTAATGTAAATCTTCATTTGGAAGAAAATGCCATATTACGCTTTACAGATAATCCTTCTGATTATCTGCCTGCTGTGATGACTTCATGGGAAGGTATGGAATGTTATAACTATTCTCCGTTGCTGTATGCTATGGATTGTGAGAATATTGCTATTACCGGAAAAGGGACACTGGCTCCTATCATGGATACTTGGAAAATCTGGTTCAAACGTCCTAAACCTCACATGGATGCTTTGAAAGAGTTATATACGATGGCTTCTACCGATGTACCTGTAGAACAGCGTCAGATGGCAAAAGGAGAAAACCATCTTCGTCCTCATCTGATTCATTTCAACCGGTGTAAAAATGTGCTGCTGGATGAATTCAAGATTCGCCAGAGTCCTTTTTGGACGATACATCTTTATATGTGTGATGGTGGTATCGTACGTAATCTGGATGTAAAGGCTCATGGCCATAATAATGATGGAATTGACTTGGAAATGAGCCGTAACTTCCTGATAGAGAACTGTGTGTTCGATCAGGGGGATGATGCTGTGGTTATAAAGGCAGGGCGTAACCAGGATGCATGGCGTCTGAATACTCCTTGTGAGAATATTGTGATACGCCATTGTGATATATTGAAAGGACATACGTTACTGGGAATCGGTAGTGAAATGTCTGGTGGTGTACGGAATGTGTACATGCACAATTGTACGGCTCCCGATTCTGTATTCCGTCTTTTCTTTGCTAAAACCAATCATCGCCGTGGTGGATTTATTGAAAATATCTGGATGAAAAATGTGAAGGCGGGAAAGATGCAACGTGTACTCGAAGTGGATACGGATGTGCTTTACCAGTGGCGTGATTTGGTACCTACCTATCAGGATAGCATTACATTCATCAACGGACTTTATATGGATAGTGTGACTTGCGACCGTACCGAGGCTGTTTATGATTTGAAAGGCGATGCCCGCCTTCCTATCAAAAACGTGGAAATAAGGAATGTGACTGTGGGGGAAGTGACAAAGTTTGTGAAGAATGTGGTAAATGCGGAGAATGTGGTGGAGGAAAATATAATTTACAAGGAGAAACAAGATAAACAATGAAAACACAAAAAAAACTATGGAGTGCTTTAGCAGCTCTGTGTGTGGCAACCGGTACGGTTGCCCAACCGGCCTACAATTATTCCAAACTGCAAAAAGAGCAGTTGGGGCGTGGCGTTGTGGCCATTCGTGAAAATCCATCGGACGTAGTGGTGTCGTGGCGTTACCTGTCTTCCGATCCGATCAATACTTCTTTCAATGTATATAGAAATGGAGAGAAAATAGCGGAAGTCCCCCATTCTACAGGTACTTTTTACCGGGATACTTACTCAGGTAATGAAAAGCGGTATATACTGTAAAACCGGTGATAAATGGGGTTGAAACAGGTAAGTTGAATGGAAATTATACTTTGCCGGCTAATGCTCCGTCAGGTTATATCGATATTCCTCTGGACAGACCGGCGGAAGGTGTGACTCCTTCGGGACAAAAATACACCTATAGTCCTAATGACGCATCTATAGGTGATGTGGACGGCGACGGTGAATATGAAATTATCTTGAAGTGGGACCCCTCCAATGCACATGATAATGCACATGACGGTTATACAGGAAATGTTTATTTTGACTGTTATCGCCTGACCGGAGAAAAACTATGGCGTATTGACTTGGGGCATAATGTCCGCGCCGGAGCACACTATACCCAGTTTATGGTGTTTGATTTGGATGGAGATGGTAAAGCAGAAGTAGTCATGAAGACTTCTGATGGAACAAAGGATGGAAAAGGAAAGATAATAGGTGATGCCAAGCTGATTACCGTGAACCGGGTATCACAGACGGAAATTCCCACGGAAATACACCTCGTAACCAAGGACGTATCCTGACTGGTAACGAATACTTGACCGTATTCAACGGACTAACAGGAGAAGCGATGAAAACAATTGATTATGTTCCGGCTCGTGGTAAGCTGACCGACTGGGGAGACAACCGTGCCAACCGCAGTGACCGTTTCCTGGCTTGTGTAGCTTATCTGGATGGAGTACATCCCAGTGTGGTGATGTGCCGTGGATATTATACCCGCACTGTGCTGGCGGCATTCGACTGGGATGGGAAGAACTTGAAACAACATTGGGTGTTCGACAGCAATAATCCGGGGTGTGGAGACTATGCCGGGCAGGGTAACCATAATCTTCGTGTAGGCGATGTGGACGGTGACGGATGTGATGAAATAATGTATGGTTCTTGTGCCATTGATCATGATGGAAAAGGATTGTATTCTACCCGTATGGGGCATGGAGACGCTATGCATCTGACACAATTTGCTCCCGGATTAAAAGGCTTGCAGGTTTGGGATTGTCATGAAAATAAGAAAGATGGTTCCACTTTCCGTAATGCGGCTACGGGTGAAGTGCTGTTTCAGGTGAAAAGTAGTATAGATGTAGGCCGGTGTATGGCTGCTGATGTTGATCCGCGCAATCCGGGAGTGGAGATGTGGTCATCCGATTCAAAAGGAGTACGTAATATAAAAGGTGAAGTGATTCGTCCTGACCTCAAGAGCTTTTCAGTCAATATGGCTGTATGGTGGGATGGAGATTTGCTTCGTGAGTTGCTGGATAAAAACAGGATAACCAAGTATGATTGGGAAGACGATGTATGTCGTCCGTTAATGATATTTGATGGAACGGATTCAAATAATGGTACGAAGTCCCATCCTTGTTTGCAGGGAGATATAATAGGTGATTGGCGTGAGGAGGTGCTGCTCCGTACGGAAGATAATTCGGCACTTCGTCTGTATGTGTCGCGGATACCGACTGAATACCGTTTTCATACTTTCTTGGAAGATCCGGTGTATCGTATCAGTATCGCTACTCAAAATGTGGCATACAACCAGCCTACCCAGCCTGGTTTTTATTTTGGACCGGATTTGAAAGAGGGGATATTTAGAGGTTATGAATTTAAAAATGAATAAAGACTATATACCATGAATCTGAAAACATTAAGCATGATGGGCGCTCTGTTGCTGCTGGCTGGAACGGGTGCGAATGCGCAAAAGAAGAAAGAAGTACTGAATGATTCGAATACGCCGTTACACTTGTTGCAACCTGCATACAAAGTGCCTTACGGTATGCTCACTACAGAGGAGATAAAGGCCGATATGGATCGTGTCCTTCGTTATTTGGAAAAGAATACTCCGACTCGTGTCGTTGATAAGAATACAGGTAAGGTTATTACGGATTATGCCAATATGACGGCTGATGCGCAGCTGGAACGAGGTGCTTTCCGTCTGGCAAGTTATGAATGGGGGGTGACTTATTCAGCTATGTTGGCTGCTGCTGAGGCTACGGGGGATCAGGCTTATTATAAATATGTAACAGATCGTTTTCAGTTTCTGGCCGAGGTTGCTCCGCACTTCCGTAAGGTATTGGAAAAGTATGGAACTGTAGATCCGCAGATGAAACAAATTCTGACTCCTCATGCATTGGATGATGCCGGGGCGGTGTGCGCGGCTATGGTCAAGGTGCAGATGAAGGAAAATTCACCGGAACTTAAGCCGTTGATTGATAATTATATGGATTTTATTGTGAATAAGGAGTATCGTCTTGCTGATGGAACATTTGCCCGTACCCGTCCACAACATAATACGCTGTGGTTGGACGATATGTTTATGGGTATTCCGCCGGTAGCTTGGTATTCATGTATTGCCGGTGATAAAAAGCAAATGTATTTGAGCGAAGCTGTACGTCAGATATTTCAATTTGCAGACCGTATGTGGGTACCCGGGAAAACCTTTTCCGTCATGGATGGGTGGAAGGTATGCAGGATCATCCTGCTTTCCATTGGGGACGTGCCAATGGTTGGGCGTTGTTGACTATGTGTGAGGTATTGGATGTGTTGCCGGAGGATTATCCTCAGCGCGATAAAATTCTGGAGTTGTTCCGTGCTCATGTACGTGGTCTTGCTGCCTGCCAGAGTGGTGAAGGTTTCTGGCATCAGTTGCTGGATCGTAACGATTCTTATCTGGAAACCTCGGCCACGGCTATTTATGTATATTGCTTTGCCCATGCTATCAATAAAGGATGGATTGATGCTATGGCATACGGTCCGGTGGCACAGTTGATGGCATGCCGTTACCACCCAAATCAATGCGGAAGGTCAGGTGGATGGAACTTGTGTAGGTACAGGTATGGCTTTTGATCCGGCTTTTTATTATTATCGTCCGGTCAATGTGTATGCTGCCCACGGCTATGGACCGGTACTTTGGGCGGGTGCTGAGATGATTAATTTGCTGAACAAGCAGCATCCTAAAATGAATGATAGTGCCGTGCAATATTACCGTACGGAACAAAAGACTTCCGAACCAATTTTCCATGTAATGGATGGAGAAACTAAATAAGTAAAAACAAGGACTTTATAAAAAGGAGGAAAATACCATGAAACGTGAAGCTTTTAAAATGTTCTTGAAGCCGGGCTTCGAGAAAGAGTATGAGAAGAGACATGCAGCCATTTGGCCGGAATTAAAAAAAATGTTGTCCGATGGAGGAGTATATGATTACTCCATTTATTGGGACAAGGATACAAATATTCTGTTTGCTTGTCAGAAAACTAAAGGAGAGGAGTCTTCGCAAGATATGGGAGCCAATCCTATCGTGCAGAATGGTGGGACTATATGGCGGATATCATGGAAGTGAATCCGGATAACTCTCCGGTTACTATTCCGCTGCCCGAGGTCTTCCATATGGATTAAAATAAAAAAGAGTGTATCGATTCATTCTGATACACTCTTTTTTTATACCTTTGCAAGACAAAAACACTGTGATAAATGATATGAAAAAACACATCTATGCTCTATGGGCATTCTTTATTCTTTTCAGTTCAGAGTATTGCCGCATCAGTCGAGGTGCGTTCTACTCATATGACTACGGGGGATGGGGTCGCCAATAACTCAATTCGGTATATATATCAGGATAGCAAAGGTTTTATTTGGATGGGAACGCTGAATGGACTTAGTCGTTATGACGGGAATTCGTTTGTGACTTATCGTCCTGAGGGTGGAAATAAAATTTCGTTGATAGACCATCGGATTCGCGATTTGGAAGAAGATAAAAATGGTTTCTTATGGATTGCGACTTCTGCCGAGTTGTTTAGTTGTTATGATCTGAAGAAAGATTGTTTTGTTGATTTTACCGGTTGTGGGGAATATGAGCAACTGTATAGTTACAAGATGACTGACCGTGAAGGTAATGTCTGGTTGTGGCAGGATGGAAACGGGTGTCGTAAAGTGACTTATATGAATGGTGAATTTACATCTGTGGTTTTCAAGAAAGAAAATAACAATCTCCCTTCTAATAATATTACTTATATATCTGAGGATGAGCAAGGAAGAATATGGATTGGTAGCCATGACGGTATAGCTCAAGTGGTAGGGAACAAGGCAGTATTGGTGGAAGAAAATCATGATGCCTTCAAGATGATGTCTTTGGTAAAGATGTTTTTTTTCTTTCGGGAACAGGAACAATTTCGTTGAAGAGAGAAGGAGAGGATAGCCGTATTGTTACCCGTTTAGGTGAAGGTAGTAAAGTATATAGTACCATGCGCTTGCAAAACGATTGGATCGTTTTTACGGAAGATGGCAGTTATGTCTTTAATTTGAGAACTCATCAGGTGAGCCGGGATACGGAACTGAATATAGCAAGAGGACAAGTTCAGATTGACAACCGGGGGAATTTCTGGATTTATAATCATACAGGTAAGGTATGGTATGTCAACGCCAAGACCAGATTTGTCAAGTCTTTCCAACTGATTCCGGCTGATAAAGTAAATTATATAGATGAGGAACGTTACCACATCGTTCATGATTCTCGTGATATTGTTTGGATTTCCACTTATGGTAACGGTTTGTTTGCTTATGATTTGGCAACTGATGAATTGCAGCATTTCGAATCCAATATTAATGGATTCAGTCATATCACTTCAAATTTCTTGCAATATATTATGGAGGATCGAGCCGGTGGTATTTGGGTCAGTTCGGAATATACGGGTATTTCTCGTCTTTCGGTCTTGAATGAAGGAGCTGAGCGTGTTTTTCCTGAAGATGAACTTTATCAGACCGTTCAAATACCGTGCGTATGATCAACCGTATGCCTGATGATAAGATTTGGCTGGGGACCCGTCGTGGAGGATTGTATAATTTATGACCCTCATTTGAAAACGATAGAGAGCAGTCGTTATTTTGATTCTAACATTTATGCTGTTGAGGAAGGGGCTGATGGTAGTATTTGGTTGGGTAGCCGTGGAAACGGATTGAGTATTGACGGGAAATGGTACACTTATCACTCGAATGATCCTCTGTCTATTGGGAATAATAATATTTTACTCTTTACCGGGACCGGAAGAATAGAATGTGGATAGGTACTTTTGGCGGTGGATTGAATTTGGCGGTGAAGGAAAAGGATAAGTATGTATTCAAGCGGTTTTTGAACAATTTTTATAGCCAGCGCCAGATTCGTGTGATACAGGAAGACAATAATGGATGGATATGGGTGGGCACCAGTGCCGGAGTTTACATATTTAATCCTGATTCGTTAATGAATGACCCGGATAACTATATTACTTATAATTATAATAACGGTAAGTTACGTAGTAATGAAATAAAATGTATCCATCAAGATAGTAAAGGCCGGATATGGTAGGTACTTCAGGAAAAGGCTTCAGTATGTGTATGCCAGAAGGTGATTACAGAAACTTGACTTTTGAGCATTATGATGGAAGTGACGGACTGGTAAATAGTATGGTGCAATCTATTAGTTGTAAGACAGGAGGGTAAGCTTTGGGTTGCAACGGAATATGGTATTTCTCGTTTTGATCCGGATACACATGCCTTTGAAAATTTCTTTTTCTCGGCATATGCGTTGGGGAATGTCTATAGTGAGAACAGTGGTTGTGTGAGTAAGGATGGCAAACTGATGTTTGGTTCTAATTATGGATTGGTTGTTATCACTCCCGGCAAAATTGTGAATAATTCCACTGTAACTCCTATGGCAGCTTTTACCAATCTTCGAATTAATGGTATTGCCATGCGCCCGGGCGATGTGGATTCTCCGTTAGACCGTTCGTTGATTTATACAGATGAAATCGAGTTGAAATATTTTCAAAATTCTTTTGTCATAGATTTCTCTACATTTGATTATTCCGGAACGAATAGTACTAAATATACGTATCGGTTGGATAATTATGATAAAGAGTGGAGTATACCGTCTTCGTTGAATTTTGCAGCTTATAAGAACCTGGCACCCGGTACTTATAAATTGCGGGTGAAAGCTTGCAATGGGGTCGGTGTGTGGGGAGATAAAGAAACGGTTTTGAAGATTATTGTTGTTCCTCCTTTTTGGAAAACTACTTGGGCTTTCTTTATTTATGCTATTTTGATAGGGGTGGCACTATATATCACTTTCAGACTGATGCGTGACTTTAATACTTTGCGTAATCGTATACAGGTGGAGAAACAGCTGACAGAGTATAAATTAGTTTTTTTCACGAATATCTCTCATGAGTTCCGTACTCCCTTGACTTTGATACAAGGAGCATTGGAAAAGATGCAGCGTGGTGGTAAAATCCCTAAAGAAATGGCTTATTCATTGAAGGTCATGGATAAAAGCACCCAGCGTATGTTGCGTCTTATCAATCAGTTGCTGGAATTCCGTAAGATGCAGAATAATAAACTGGCCCTTTCTTTGGAGGAAACGGATGTCATGGCTTTCTTGTATGAAATCTTTTTGAGTTTCAATGATGCTGCTGAGTCTAAGAATATGGATTTCAAGTTCTTGCCATCTGTAGCTTCTTATAAGATGTTTATCGATAAGGGTTATTTGGACAAAGTGACTTATAATTTGTTGTCTAATGCTTTCAAATATACACCCAGCGGTGGAAAAGTGACTTTTTCTGTGACGGTGGATGAAGCAAAGAAACAGTTGGTCATATCGGTAGCCGATTCCGGTGTAGGCATTCCTAAAGAGAAACGTAATGAGTTATTTAAGCGTTTTATGCAAAGTAGCTTTTCGGGTAGTAGTGTCGGAGTCGGCCTGCATTTGACACATGAACTGGTGTGTGTACATAAAGGTACGATAGTATATACTGAAAATGAAGGTGGTGGGTCTATATTTACGGTCAGTTTGCCTACTGATATTTCTGTTTATGAGGAAAAAGATTTTCTGATTCCCCATAATGTGTTGTTGGAAGAGGAGGAAGTACATCATGCAGCTGTTCTTGCAGAAGAAATATCGGCGCAAGAAGGGGGCGTGGAACTTCCATCTGCACCACTTAATAAGCGTAAAGTACTTATTATAGAAGATGATAACGATGTACGTGAGTTTTTGAAAGAAGAAGTGGGACAAATATTTTGAAGTTGTGGCCGAGGCGGATGGTCCGTCTGGATTGGAACGTGCACGTACGTATGATGCTGATTTGATAATCTGTGATGTGCTGATGCCGGGGATGACAGGATTTGAGGTAACCCGAAAATTGAAGAATGATTTTGATACAAGTCATATACCTATTATTTTATTGACAGCTATGAGTCTGCCGAAAGTCATTTGGAAGGCGTGGAAAGTGGTGCGGATGCATATATTACTAAGCCTTTTAGCCCGAAACTACTGTTGGCACGCGCTTTCAAACTAATAGAGCAACGTGAGAAATTACGTGAGAAATTTTCGAATGATCCGAATATGGTACGACCGGCTATTTGTACCTCTGATAAGGATAAAGAATTTGCTGACAGATTACAGATGGTTATGGATCAACAGATTGGTAATGCTCAGTTTACGATTGATGAGTTTGCTTCGATGATGGGATTGGGACGAACCGTTTTTTATCGTAAGGTACGTGGGGTGACGGGATATTCACCCAATGAATATATCCGGATTATTCGTATGAAGAAAGCGGCGGAACTGTTGTTGGAAAATCGTTATACGGTAGCCGAAGTTTCTTATAAAGTAGGTATTAATGATCCGTTCTATTTTAGTAAATGTTTTAAGCAACAATTCGGTGTGGCACCTTCTGTTTATTTACGTGGAAAGGAAGAGTCCGGGATACAGGAAACAGAAAATAAGGAATGATGAAAACAAGATTTTAAATAAGAAGGTCAATCGAGAATGATATAGAATCGGTTGACCTTTTTGTTTTAATGGACTATATATTTAGTATGGTTTGAGACTGATTTTGTCGTACTTTGCGACTTACAATATAGAGTATCCATGTACAAGCAGAAGCGGTGAGTAATGCTGCTATTTGTCGAGTGGTATCAGATATATCTAGAGGCAGAGACGCTCCGAGCCACCAACCTGCCAAGGCTGTGGTAACAGTAAGTAAGGCCATAATGATGCTTACTCCTAAAATGAACATTATTCTTTTCATAAATGGTTTAAGTTTGATTCAATATTAAATATAAATGCTATTTCAAGTCTGTTTGTTCATGATTATATAAAAAATCGTGGTAAAGGGGATGTAAATTAAAAAAGGAGTATTCTCGGGAAGAGAATACTCTTTTATGTAGGAATGATAAATCTTACTGATTAACTCTTTTTTCCTGAATTCTAGCTTTCTTGCCAGTAAGAGCACGTAAATAGTACAATTTAGCACGACGAACTTTACCAACTTTATTAACAGTGATACTGTCGATAGCCGGAGATTCGATAGGGAAAATACGTTCAACACCTACAGTTCCAGACATTTTACGAACGGTGAAACGTTTTTTTGTCACCATGTCCAGCGATTTTGATAACAACACCACGGTACAACTGTACACGTTCCTTGCTACCTTCAACGATACGGTATGCCACTGTAATAGTATCACCAGCTTTGAATGAAGGATGCTGTTTTGCCAGTAGCAAATGCTTCTTCAGCAATTTTAATTAAATCCATTTTTTTTGATTTTAAATTGTTTATCGTTACCAACGCAACATATCAAGTAACTCTTCTTTGACAGCGATTGCGCGAAAGCGGTGCAAAATTACTAGATTTTTGTCATACAGCCAAATTAAATTCAATATTTTTCATCTGATATCGTTGGTTGCAACTTCTTTTTTAACTACATTTGGGCAATAAACAACTAATAAACATGAAACCAAACCGAATTATGTGTATCATTCCGGCAGGAATAGTAGCCGGGATTTTTATGTTTTCAAGCTGTCATTCAGGCTATTCTCTGGCGTCAGTTGAGGGAAGCAGGATAGAAGTGACAGCAGCTTTGGATGCTAATCCGGATTCCGCTGCAATCGCTGTTTTGGCTCCGTATCAAAAAACGGTTGATAGTATTATGTCACCGGTCATAGGACAAAGCGCTCGTTTTATGGATCGCTTTCGTCCTGAAAGTGAGTTATCCAACTTGGTAGCGGATATTTTACGTTATTCTGCTTCTGCATATATAGCCGTATGGCCGACGTGGGGGTGACGAATATGGGGGGACTACGTACGGCTTTGCCCGAGGGGGATATAACTTACGGTAATATTTATGAAATAACTCCCTTTGAAAATACATTGTGCATTGTTACTATGAATGGGTCTTTGCTGCGTGAACTTTTTGAAAATATAGCAGCTGTGCATGGTGAGGGATTAAGTGGCGCTTGTCTTGAAATTTCTGGAGATGGAAAATTATTGGATGCTACAGTGGCTGGAAAAGAAATTGAAGACTCCAAAGAGTATAAAGTAGCCACCTTGGATTATTTGGCTGAGGGAAATGACCATATGACTGCTTTTGCCAAAGTGGGCGATGCGGATAAATTGCTGCCTGAAAAGGCCACAGTGCGTCAGTTGTTTCTGAACTATGTGAATGAGCAGACTAAAGCAGGGAAGAAAATAGACTCAAAGATAGAAGGAAGAATTACCGTTAAAGAATAAACTGAACCGTTATGAAACGAATATATGTATTATTTACTGCTTTGTGTGTATGTTGTGCGCTGGCAGCACAGGATATCAAAGAACTTTTGATACTTCATACTAATGATACCCACAGCCGTGTGGAACCTATCCCCATTACTGATCCGAATCCGGAGTTTGCAGGAAAAGCGGGTTTTGTACGTCGTGTTACCTTAATAAAAGAAATACGGAAACAGGATAAGGATTTGTTATTGTTTGATTGTGGTGACTTTTCACAAGGCTCTCCTTTTTATAATATGTTTGGTGGTGAGGTTGAAGTGAAGCTGATGAATGAAATGGGATATGATGCCGGGATTATTGGAAATCATGAGTTTGATTTGGGCTTGGATAATATGGCACGTCTTTTTAAAATGGCGGATTTTCCTGTTGTTTGTGCTAATTATGGTGTACAGGGAACTGTTTTGGAAGGGCTTGTCAAACCGTATGTTATTTTGGAACGTAAGGGGATAAAGGTAGGTGTGTTCGGACTGAGTCCTGCATTGGAGGGGCTAGTACAGGCAAAAAATTGTGAAGGAGTGGTTTTTGAAAATCCAATAGAGGCTGCTCAGCGTGTGGCGGATATATTGAAGAATCGGGAAAAATGTGATTTAGTGGTTTGTTTGTCTCATTTAGGGTGGCAAGGAAAACCTTATTCTGATGAAACTTTGATTCTTAATACTCGTAATATTGATATTGTCTTGGGAGGTCATTCGCATTCTTATTTTGATAAGACTTTGTTTTATAAGAATTTGGATGGCAAGGAGATTCCATTGCAACAAATGGGAAAAAATGCTGTTTATGTGGGAAAAATGAAAGTAAGGATGGAAAAGAACTGATAGTTGCTGTTGTATAAGGAAATCTGATATAATTGAAGAAATTAGATGAAGAGAAACGTTTTGTTATTTATAAGTTTATGTGTCGTCGGATGTGTGATGACGTATGCACAGCAGATGCCTGGGCTGTTACAAAAGGGGAAGGCGGATACTCAGGATTGTAAGGCATGGTGGATGAACAGCTTTCTGAAATGAGTTTGAAGGAAAAGATAGGACAACTGTTTATACACACAGTAGCTCCTCTTCAGACACAACGAAATAAAAACAATATATATGCAGCTATAAAAGAATATAAAGTAGGAGGATTACTTTTTTCGGGCGGCCAGTTGTCTGATCAGGTTTTATTGACTAATTATGCGCAGAGTCTGGCGGAAGTGCCTTTGCTCATAACTTTTGATGGTGAATGGGGGCTGGCTATGCGCTTGAAGGGAACCCCTCGTTTTCCAAGAAACAGAGTCTTGGGATGTATACAGGATAATGAACTGCTTTATGAATATGGTAAGGAAGTAGCCCGGCAATGTAAGGAGATAGGTGTGCAGATCAATTTTGCTCCGGTGGCCGATGTAGATGTTAATCCTCGGAATCCGGTTATTAATACCCGTTCTTTTGGTGGTGATCCTCGGAATGTGGCTCAAAAAGTGGTAGCTTATGCTCGTGGTTTGGAGGATGGAGGGGTATTGTCTGTCTGTAAACATTTTCCGGGACATGGAGATACGGAAGTGGATTCTCATAAGGCGTTACCGGTTTTGAATTTTGATCGTGCGCGTTTGGACAGCATTGAGCTTTTTCCGTTTAAAGAGGCTGTTAAAGCAGGATTGGGAGGTATGATGGTAGGACATTTGGAGGTACCTGAATTGGGTAAAAATCCGGCTTCGATTTCTTCACATATTATTTATAATCTGCTTTGTCGGGAATTGGGCTTTCAAGGCTTGGTTTTTACAGATGCTTTGGAGATGAAAGGTATTTCGCAAAATGAGAATATATGCGCTCAAGCTTGATAGCAGGTAATGATTTATTATTGGCTCCCCGTAATTTGAAGAGAGAATTGGATGGTGTTTTAAATGCTGTAAAAAGTGGAAAACTATCAGAAGAACTGATTACGGAAAAATGTCGTAAGGTATTGACTTATAAATATGTTTTAGGGTTGAAGAATAAACCTCACATCCAACTTTCCGGGCTGGAGAAACGATTGAACCGTCCGGAAACGAAGGAGTTGATTCTCCGCTTGCAGAAAGCTGCTATAACGGTTCCTGCCAATGTAAATGGAATCTTGCCCTTGGATTCAAAATTGAGGGGAACGGTGGTTCTGAATATTGGGAAAACTCCCGGTGCTGGGCTTGCTTTTTATAATCGTTTGCAAAATACACTTTCTCTCACACGTGTTGTTGCTCGTCCGGATTCGATGGAAGCTATCAGAAAACGATTGTTGGGTAGTCAGCGTGTAATTGTGGTGGTTACTTCGGATGATTACAAAAAGTATAAAACAATGCTTGATTCGCTTCCGGCTGATTTGCCTGTTATTTATGTGTTTCTGATGCCATTAAAGTCTATGTTGGATATGGAGGGCTATTGGAAGAAAGCGGCGGCTGTAGTATTGGGGCATACTGATGAATCTGCTATTCAGGAGTATGTGGCTGATGTCTTGGTAGGAAAGGCAGTGGCAGACGGGCGTTTGTCGGTGGCTGTCGCCGATTTGTTCAAACCGGGTGATGGAGTGACTATAACTCCTAAAGTGTCTCGTATTTATAGACCTGAGGATTATGGTATGAATTCCAAAATACTGGAAAAGATAGACAGGATAGCCATGGAAGGAATCAAGGCGAAGGCTTATCCTGGTTGTCAGATTCTAATTTTAAAAGATGGGAAACCAGTATATGATAAGTCTTTCGGCACTTTCACTTATGAAAGTGACCGAAAGGTGGAAAAGGATGATTTTGTATGATTTGGCTTCGTTAACCAAGACCACGGCAACGCTGTTTGGCTGTTATGAAACTTTACGATGAAGGAAAATTTGGTTTGACCGATCGCATATCTCAATACATTCCAGCTTTAAAAGGTACGGACAAGGAACGTGTCACTATTGAGGAGTTACTTTTACATCAGTCGGGCATTCCTGCTTTTGGCCTTTTTATAAGGAGACTATAGATAAAGACAGTTATAAGGGGAGTTTTTACAGAGCAAGACCGGACGCTAGTATCATACGCAAATAGATACACGGCTGTATGTCATTGATAAGTTTGATTATAGAAAAGAGTTGATGGCAAAAACTTTCTCTGCTGATTATCCTTTACAAGTAGCTGACAGTATGTTTCTTCATCGTTCTTTTCGTGATTCCATTATGGTACAAATAGGACGTATTCCATTAAAAGACAGGAGATATCGTTACAGTTGCCTGAACTTTATGTTATTGAAGGAAATGGTAGAGAATATCAGTAAAATGCCTATGAATCTTTTTTTTAGATAAGGAATTCTATAAACCGATGGAGATGAACCGTACGGCTTATTTGCCGCTTCGGCAGTTCAAAAAGGAGGAAATTGTTCCTACAGTGAAAGCGGATTATTTGCGTAAAGGAAAAGTGTTGCAGGGTTATGTACACGATGAATCAGCTGCTTTCATGGGAGGGGTATCAGGAAATGCCGGTTTATTTTCCACGGCTCGTGATGTGGCAAAAGTGTATCAGTTATTGATTGATGGAGGGGTTTATAATGGAAAGCGTTATCTGAGTAGGGAAACTTGTGATTTATTTTTAACCCATACCTCAAAAATCAGTAGGAGAGGATTGGGATTTGACAAACCGGATGTGAATAATAGTGTGAAAAGTCCGTGTGCGGAGGAAGCGCCCGAAGAGGTGGTAGGACATACTGGTTTTACCGGAACTTGCGCTTGGGCAGATCCGAAAAATCATTTGGTTTTTGTTTTTCTGAGTAATCGGATTTATCCGCGTCCTTTTGACATAAACAGTTGATGCGGTTAAATATCCGTCCTCGTATGCAACAGGTTATGTATCAGGCTTTGATGAAATGATCATATTTAGATTAAATACAAATTAGTGCATTTTTGTAATCTCTATGTGACAACTAATAGAGAAAAGCTGTATATTTGCTCCATCAATTAGTACTAATAATTTAATAATTAACGAAAATGGCTTACGTAATTAGTGACGATTGTATCGCTTGCGGTACTTGTATCGATGAATGCCCGGTAGAAGCAATTTCTGAAGGCGATAAGTATTCTATCAATCCGGATCTGTGTACAGAGTGCGGAACTTGTGCTGATGCTTGTCCTTCTGAAGCTATTCACCTTGGCTAAGCAGTACAATTTTGTTCTTTAAAGTTAATAACGATCGTTTCCGTTGATGGAAACGGTCGTTTTTTTGTTTATCTAAATTTTGTTTTGATTGGAAGCTCGTATGTCTGCTTTATGAATAAAAAAACAGGCATCACAGAAAAAAAACGGATGCCTGTTCTTTTTATAGAGAAAGAATATTTTATTTTAATAGGGCTAATGCTTCTTTGATGCGGCGCATAGCTTCTATAATATTCTCATCGGAAGTTGCATAACTCATACGGATGCATTCGGGGAACCGAATGAAGTACCACCTACACATGCCACATGACCTACTTCAAGCAGATACATTGCTAAATCGTCAGCGTTATTGATGTTGCGGTCACCTGCTGATTTGCCAAAAAGGAATCACATTTCGGGAATAAATAGAATGCTCCTTGAGGATTGCTTACTTCAAATCCTGGAATTTCTTTTGCTAATTTTACAATAAGGTCACGGCGGCGCTGGAATGCTTGGCGCATTTCCTCTACGGGAGCCTGAGTACCTGTATAGGCAGCTTCGGCAGCTTTCTGAGAAACAGAGCACGGACCTGAGGTATATTGTCCTTGCAGCTTATTTACAGCTTTTACAATCCATTCCGGACCGGCAATGAACCCGATTCTCCATCCTGTCATAGCATATGCTTTTGAAACTCCGTTTACAATAATTACATTGTCATGAATCTCAGGGAATTGGGCAATGCTTTCATGTTTGCCACTGTATGTGATATGTTCGTAAATCTCATCGGCTATAACATATACTTGCGGGTGCTTTGCCAAAACAGCGGCCAAGCCGGCCAACTCTTCTTTGGTATAAACGGAACCGGTGGGATTTGACGGTGAGCAAAGAATCAATGCTTTGGTTTTAGGAGTAATCGCTGCTTCTAGTTGTGCAGGGGTGATTTTGAAATCCTGATCAATACCCGCAGTGATAATAACAGGAGTTCCGTCTGCTAGTTTTACCATTTCAGGATAGCTTACCCAATAGGGAGCAGGGACTATTACTTCGTCACCGTCGTTAACTAGAGCCATAATCGTATTACAAACAGATTGCTTGGCACCGTTTGCACAGGAGATTTGTGCAGCTGTATAGTCTAATCCGTTTTCATTCTTCAGTTTGGCTACGATTGCATTGCGAAGTGCAGGATATCCCGGAACTGGAGAATATCTGGAAAAGTTATCATCTACTGCCTTTTTTTGCTGCTTCTTTGATGTAGTCCGGGGTATTGAAGTCCGGTTCACCTACGCTTAAATTAATGACATCAACTCCTTGGGCTTTTAACTCATTACTTTTTTGGGACATGGCCAATGTTGCTGAAGGAGACAAACGATTCAGACGATCTGATAATTGATTCATTGCTATTATTTTTTAATGTGTTTAAGTTTACTTGCTGCAAAATAAAGGATAATATCTTAATTATGAAAGTAAAACAGACGAAATCGCATAAAAAATGATGTGATTTCGTCTGAGTTATAGCTTTTTTATTTGTTAAAGTGCAATGTGTGTCCCATTCTGTCTTTTTTGGTTTTTAAATAACGCTCGTTATATTTGTTAGGCGTGATTTCAATGGGAACGTTTTCAACTATGGACAAACCGTATGATTCCAATCCTACACGTTTGACAGGATTATTTGTCAGCAAACGCATTTGGGTGACGCCTATACTGCGTAGTATCTGTGCTCCGACTCCGTAATCACGTTCATCTGCCTGATGCCCTAAAAGGATATTTGCTTCTACAGTATCCACACCATTTTCTTGCAATTTGTAGGCTTTCATCTTTTCCATTAGTCCTATGCCTCTTCCTTCTTGGTTTAAGTAAACAACAGCACCTTTTCCTTCTTTTTCGATCATTTGCAATGCTTTGTGCAGTTGTTCTCCACAGTCACAACGCATGGATCCGAAAATATCACCGGTGGCGCAAGAAGAATGTAACACGTACCAAAACGGGTTC
>ENA-OQCF01000185-OQCF01000185.1-human-gut-metagenome-genome-assembly--contig:-NODE-185-length-23940-cov-2.353966_pt1 | contig 23940 bp, 28 predicted proteins | sample MGYA00242756_ERZ504573 | MGnify/ENA primary metagenome ERZ504573 (study PRJEB26092, sample SAMD00036240) | human gut metagenome | host: Homo sapiens | study: EMG produced TPA metagenomics assembly of... | reverse complement strand
CCTGGCGCAACAAACAAAAACAGGTGCCGCACTGTTTTTGTTCCGTACCCACCTGCAGGGCTGTATGCCTGCCTGCCAAACCGGAGGAGAAACTGCTACAATGAAAACCATCCTTGTTACCGGCGCAGCGGTTATATCGGCCGCCATGTTGTAAAAAAGCACTGGATATGGGCTACCGCGTCATTGCATCGGACTTTGCCTTTAAGGGCGTGGACGAGCGCGCAGAATTCTGCGATGTGCCTATTTTCAGCGGGGACAAAAATATTTATGCGGCGTTGGGCAAGCCTGATGTCTGCATCCATATGGCCTGGCGGGATGGTTCCGCCACAATGCGCCCAGCCACATGAAGGATCTTTCCTCCCATGTTACCTTCCTGAACAATATGGCAGCGGGCGGCCTTTCGGATTTGACCGTGATGGGCACTATGCACGAAGTCGGCTATTGGGAGGGCGCTATTGAGGATGATACCCCCTGCAACCCCCTGAGCCAATATGGCATTGCCAAAAATGCCCTGCGCCAGAGCATGATGCTTTCTTTGCAGGGCAGCAGCTGCAACCTGCACTGGCTGCGCGCCTATTATATTACGGGCGATGAAGCCACGGAAGTTCCATCTTTGCCAAAATCGCACAGGCAGAGCTGGACGGCAAAACAACGTTCCCGTTTACCAGCGGGCAGAATAAGTACGATTTTATTGATCTGGATGAACTGGCAACCATGATTGTGGCGGCCAGCGTGCAGAACAAGGTCAACGGCATCATCAACGTCTGCACCGGCCAGCCGCGGACCCTGGCTGACCGTGTGGAGCAGTTCCTGCGGGATAAAAACTATAAGATCAAACTGGATTACGGCGTTTTCCCGGACCGCCCGTATGACAGCCCCGGCGTTTGGGGCGACCCCACCAAGATTAACGCAATATTAAAAGATGCAGGTTTGGCATAACGATAACCGGAAAGGGTGACAGAATGAAACGACTGGGTATTTTTTTCTTTTACGAAAAAAACGGTGATGTGGATGATTTTATCACCTATTACCTGCGCGATCTTGCCCGTAACCTGACCGAGCTGATCGTTGTGTGCAACGGCAAGCTGAGCAAGCAGGGCCGCGCGGCATTTGAAGAATTTACCGATCAAATTATTGTGCGCGAAAACAAGGGCCTGGATGTGTGGGCCTATAAAACCGCGCTGGATCATTACGGCTGGCAGCGTTTGAGCGAATTTGACGAAGTGGTCATGACGAACTCTACCTGATGGGCCCTGTGCGCCCCTTGAAAGAAATGTTTGACGCCATGGCCGAGCGCACCAACCTTGATTTTTGGGGCCTGACGATCCACCATGGGGCGGAGGGCAACCCCTTTAAGGGCAAACATCTTTATAATTACCTGCCGGTGCACATTCAGTCCCACTTTATTGTCTACCGCAAAAAGTTCATCCAGAGCAAAGAGCTGCAAAATTACTGGGATACCATGCCCATGATCGAAAGCTATACCGACTCTGTGCAGCGGTACGAATCGGTGTTTACCAAACAGTTTGCCGATAAAGGCTACCAGTGGGATGTCTATGTCAACACGGACGATCTGAAAGAGTTTACGGATTATCCGCTGCTTGTCTGCCCCACGCGGTTGCTGCGGGATAAAAAGTGCCCGCTGTTCAAGCGCCGCAGCTTTATGCATGATTTTGAGGCATACCTGAATGATACCGCCGGGGAGCCGGTGCGGGAACTGTACGCATACCTGCGGGACCATACGGATTACCCGCTGGAGCTGATCTGGAAAAACATGATCCGCACCATGCACCCTTATGATTTTACCCGCAACCTGGGTCTGACCCGCTTGATTCCGGAAAGGGTACAGGATGAGGCCTGCGCCGCTGCCGTGCGCAAAAACCGCCGCATTGCGCTGTGCATGCACCTGTATTTTATGGATATGCTGCCCCAAAGCTGCGCCTTTGCCGCCAACATGCCGCCGGAGACTGACATTTTTATTTCCACCAACACGCCGGAGAAAAAGCAGCAGATCGAAGAAGCGTTCCGCACCCTGCCGTTGCATGCCGTTACCGTAAAGGTGGTCGAAAACCGCGGCCGCGATGTGGCAGCGTTCCTGTGTGACCTTGCCCCGCAGATCCGGGAGTATGATTACGCCTGCTTTATGCACGATAAAAAGGCCATCCAGACCAAACCCGGAAGCGTTGGCGCCAGCTTTGGCTATGTCTGTAACGAGAATATCTGCAAAAACGCAGACTATGTGCTGAATGTGCTGACAGAATTTGAAAAAGACCCTTATCTGGGCCTGCTCTGCCCGCCGTTCCCCACGCATGGCGTGTATTTCATGAACATGTGCTCCAACGGCTGGGGCCCCAACTTTGATAATACCAAGGCCCTGATGAAAAAGCTGGGCATTGACCGCCCTATTTCCGGCGAAAAAATGCCCATTGCCCCCTTTGGCAGCGTATTCTGGTTCCGCGTAAAAGCATTGGCCCCACTGTTTGACCACGGCTGGAAGCACGAGGATTTCCCGCCGGAGCCGCTGCCGCAGGATGGTACCATCAGCCATGCCATTGAGCGTATCTATCCCTTTGTGGCGCAGGGGGCAGGGTATTACCCCGCCCAGGCCATGAGCGCTGATTATGCCGTTGCCCGCTGCGATTCCATGCAGGCATACGCGAGTGGTCTGATCCGCCCGCTTGCCCGCGTGTTTGACTGCACCACCTTTGGCAGTGCCGCTGCCAGCGCCGGTGCTTTTGCCGCGCGCAAGCACTGGTTCGGCTTTGGAAACTATGGCCCGTATGAGAATTCCAAGCGCCGCCGCGCCCGCAACTGGCTGCGTAAGCGGATGCCGAAATCCGCTTACGAAAACATGATGCGCGTTAAGCGCACGGTGTTGGGCCCCCATGACGTGAACTATGAGGATTAAGCCAACCGCTATGAAAAAACGGCTGATTATCTATTTCAATTATCACCCCAACGGGCAGGCTGATGCAGCCTGCCGCTTTGCTGTACAGCAAATGGCCGCAGTGGGGCAGGTGTTCTTTGTCAATAACGGCCCCATGCAGCCGGAATCCCGCCAGTGGGCGCAAGGCTGCTGCCACACTGTGCTGGAGCGTGAAAACACAGGCTTTGATGTGGGAGCCTACCGGGACGCTGTTTTGCAGATCGGCCTGGATATGCTGCTGCAATACGATGAAGTGGTGCTGATGAACTATACCCTTGCCGGGCCGGTGGGGGATGTAGCTGCGCTATTGTTGCGTGCGATGGATGCGCCCGGAGCTGGATTTCTGGGGCCTGACCCGCCACTATGCTATGCGCAGCCACCGCTTTGGCGGGGCAAAAGCATGGTGCCGGAGCATATTCAATCCCACTTTGTTGTGGTGCGTTCCCGCATGATGGCAGACTTTTTTGCTTACTGGCAGGCGGCCGCCCTGCCCGCCAGCTATGAAGATTCCGTCCGCCTGCACGAAACGCAGTTTACCGCCCACTTTGCCGCCCTTGGTTACCGGTGGGATACCTTTGTGGATACAAAAGACCTGGCAAGCCTTTTCGTCAACCCCATTATGGCCTGCCCCAAGCTGCTGCTGGCGGACCGCGGGTGCCCGTTTTTCAAGCGCCGCAGCTTTTTTTACCCCCTATGCGGATGAATTGCGCCGCACAGACGGCCAGGCCGCCGCAGAACTGTATGACTATCTGAAATCCGAGACTGATTACCCGGTGGATGACCTGCTGCGCGCATTGCTGCCGGTGCAGCCGCTGGCCGCCATGGCCCAAAACCTGCACTGGCATTATATCCTGCCGCAAACGGCGGGGGAGTGTGCGCCCATTTTGCTGGATGCCAACACTTTGGCAAAAGGCTGCGTCCTGCAGCCGGATGCCGTCTACTGCCTGCCGCTGCCGCGTGCTGCCGGGGTGGAGGGCTATTATTATGCCCGGTCTATGCCAACCAGCCTGCAGCTGGCCCATGCGGCAGAACTGTTTGATGCCCACCCGCTGGTAGGTGTGCTTGGACCGGCTCTGCCGCTGTATGCGGGCTGCGCCGCCGAAAAAGCCCGGCGCTGGCAGCAGCAGAAACCTGCCGTACAGGCAAAACTGTCTGTGCTGGATTGCCCGCTCCCTCTGGATGAAACCCCGCCGCCGCAGCCAATGGCGGCTGTCTGTTGGTGCGGGGGGCGGCATTCCCGCAGGGGCTGCCGCCGCTGCAAACGGAGTCGGATTTCTGGCTGGTGCCGCTGCTGGCCCAGTATAACGGCTATGCCAGCGCTACATTTGAAACCGCCGCCCAGTGTGCGGCCCGCGCCGATGTGCTGGATGCCGCCCTTGCTGCCCAGCGCGGCGTTGGCCCAGTATTCCGCCTGATGGGCCGCACCGTCAAAAATGCCCTGCGCAAACGAAAGGAGAGTGCCCGGTGAAAAAACAGCGACTGTTTTATCTGGATCTCATCCGCGCCGTGGCGCTGGTGTGCATTCTGGTCATTCATTTCAATGCTGCCGTTACCGGGTATTTTACACTGCCGTCCAAACTGTTCGGCAGTGTGCTGCCCTTTAACATCTATTTGGGGGATTTTGGCTCCTCGCTGTTCTTTATGGTTTCCGGCGCAGCGCTGCAGTATACCAGCCCGGCCAGGGAAGAGAGCCGCTCAATCTGGCGCGCCTTTACCAAAAGCGCGCCAAGGCGGTGTACCCCATGTTCTGGCTGGCGTGGTGTATATTTTTTCCCATCCGTTTTGTCGCAAAGCCGGGGTATTATGCCGCAGCCAAAACGCCCAGCCTGCTGCTGACGGTCCTGGGGCTGGATAATTTTGCTCAGGCCGCGGGCTGGGTCACGATGGATTTTGCCTGCGTGGGCGAGTGGTTCCTGGGCAGTATCCTGTTTTTGTATCTGCTGTTCCCACTGCTGCGCTGGGGGCTGCGCAAACAGCCACTGCTGACCTGGGTCGTGGTGCTGGCGACCAGCCTGCCGGTGCATTACATGGGGTGGGATGCCCGCCTGGTAGCAATCCATATCCCGGAATTCCTGCTCGGCATGGCGTTTGTACACTGGAAGCGCCCGGCGCGCCTTGGTGTGTTGGCCGGGTGTGCGGTGCTGCTGTTTACCCCCCGCTGCGGCGGATGGCAAGGTGGCCTGTGCGCTGTTCAGTGCCGCGGCGTTCATTCTGCTGGCCGCACTGGGGGGCTGCATCCACTGGGTGCCGCTGCAAAATGTGTGTGCGCTCCTCAGCAAGTATTCTTATGCGGTCTTTCTGACCCACCATGTCATCATTCTGCGCCTGGTGGAAAACTTTGACCTGGCCGCCATGACCCGGCGGGATACCGCGCTCTTGTTTGGCGTTTACCTTTTGGCCGTTGCCGCGGCGTCGGCAGCGCTCTTCCGGCTGGATGCCTGGGTGCGCAGCAGTGCGGTAAGGCTGGCTGCTAAACCGGAATAACGTGCCCCATAATTTGCATTAAGATGAAAATGCCTGCTTTGCTGCGGGCATTTTTTTCTGTGGTGAATTATGATCGAAATATCGCAGCGCCGCGGACACCTGTGCGGCAGAACCGGCAGGGAAAGCCCTGCTGTTTCACCCCCGGAACAAGGAAAGAATCAAAATTATTTCGGCTATGACTGTACAAAAAAAATCCTGTACGTTATAATACTAACAAAACCATTTGATCGCAAACCTAAAACGATATACCATAACTAAAATTGGAAAGGGGCGCATTTTCCGTGGAGCAGTTTTTCGTCAGCCTTGACAAGCTTGCGCGCGAATCCCATCTGACCGTTGCCTACACCCCCAAGGATCTTGACCAGTTCAAGGTCTATACCGCCGAGGTATACCGCCCCGGCATCATGCTGGCCGGTTACTATCAGTACTTTGACCGCACCCGGATCCAGATCATCGGCCTGACTGAGCTTTCCTACCTGAATGAGCTGGACCCGGAAATCCGCCGTACCCATCTCGAAAAGCTTTTCTCTTTCCAGCCGCCGGCAGTCATCCTGACCCGCGGATTTGAGCCGTTGCCGGAAATGATGGAGTTTGCCCAAAAGTACGGCGTGCCACTGCTGCAGTCGGCTGAGATGACCTCCCCGCTGATGAGCTCCCTGATCCAGGCACTGAGCACCGAGCTCGCCCCCCGCATCACCCGCCACGGCGTGTTGGTGGAAGTATACGGCGAAGGTATCCTGATCCTTGGCGACAGCGGCGTTGGCAAAAGCGAGACGGCCATTGAGCTGGTCAAGCGCGGCCACCGCCTGATTGCGGACGATGCTGTGGAGCTGCGCAAGTTTCCAGCAGCAAGATCATGGGCATGGCACCGGAGAACATCCGCCACTTTATTGAGCTGCGCGGCATCGGCATCATCAACGTGGCGCGCCTGTTTGGTATCGGCGCGGTCAAAAACAGCGTTGAGGTGGAAATGGTCATTGAGCTGGAAGCCTGGGACCGCACCAAGAATTATGACCGCACCGGCCTGGAAAGCAACACCTATGATATCCTTGGCGTTAAGGTGCCCAGTATGCTGATCCCCGTTATGCCCGGCCGTAACCTGGCCGTTATCCTGGAAACTGCAGCCATCAACAACCGCCAGAAAGAGATGGGCTATAACGCGGCGCAGGAACTGCTCAACCGCCTTGGCTTGCAGAACGATGTGAGCGGGTTCTGAGCCTGGCTGTAAATTATCATTTTATCACTAGAAACGGAAGTACCATCTGTATGCAGATCATTGCGGATCTTCACACCCATACTTTAAGCGCTACCCATGCATTTAATACCTTAGATGAAATGGCTGCCAAAGCCGCCGCCCTCGGCTATGCGGCGCTGGCCATTACCGACCACGGCCCGGCTATGCCGGATGCCCCGCACATGTGGCATTTTGCCAACCAGACGGCTTTGCCGCTGGTACTGCACGGCGTTGCGATGATGTACGGCGCGGAGGCCAATGTGATGGACACAAACGGTGGGCTGGATTTTGCCCAAAGCCGTTTGCGGGCGCTGGATTGGGTTGTGGCATCCATCCACAGCCCCTGCATCCCCGGTCTGCTGACCGAAAAAGAAGCCACCCGCCTGTGGCTGGCTGTGGCCGAAAACCCTTATGTGGATTGCATCGGCCATTCCGAGCAGCAGAATTACCGCTATGACTATGACCTTGTAACCAAAGCGTTCGCCAAAAACCATAAGGTTGTGGAGCTCAACGGCAATTCCGTCAATGTGCGGCGGGATGGTATCCCCAACATGAAGCTGCTGCTGGCCGCCTGCCTGAAAAACGGCTGCCATATTGCGCTGGATACCGACGCCCACAGCACCACCCAGCTGCAAGGCAACATGCCCCCGCTGCTGGCGATGCTGGAAGAAATGCAGTTCCCGCAGGAACTTGTGGTAAACGCCACGCGGCAGAACCTTGTAAATGAGCTAAAACTGCACGGCCGCATCTGTGCAGAATATATAGGAGGAGAAATCTTATGAAATACACCATTGGTATCGATCTTGGCGGCACTACCATGACGGCAGGCCTTGTTGACGAAGCTTACAACATTGTGGGCAAAATTACCCGCCCGACCCGCCTGCCGCGTCCGGCGCAGGACCTGGAGCAGGCACTGGCAGATTTGTGCCGTGCTGTTGCCAAAGACTGCAAGATTGATTTTGCAGATGTCAGCTATGTGGGCATCGGTACCCCGGGCAGTGTGAATTTTACCACCGGCTTTGTGGCTATAACACCAACTTCGGCTACTATGACTGGAACCTGGGGCCTGACCTGGAAGCTCTGCTCGGCTGCAAGGTCTATGTGGAAAACGATGCCAACGCAGCAGCATTTGGCGAATACATCGCAGGCGGCGCAAAGGGCTTCAAGGATGCCGTTGTTATCACGCTGGGTACCGGCATTGGCAGCGGCATTATCCTGGGCGGCAAGATTCTGCGCGGATTCAACTTTGCTGCTGGCGAGATGGGCCATACCGTGATTGTAAAGGGTGGACGCAAGTGCAACTGCGGCCGTTACGGCTGCTGGGAACGTTATGCTTCCTCCCGCGCTCTGTCGGAGGATGCCCGCGAAGCGATGACCCGGCACCCCGAGAGCATGATGTGGAAACTGGCGGGGGACATCGACCATGTGAACGCCAAGATCCCCTTTGACGCGATGGAAGCCGGCGATGCAACCGCCAAGGCTGTTGTGGATAATTGGATCGAATATGTTGCCTGCGGTATTTCCAACGTGGTGAATACCTTTGAGCCGGAAGCCATCTGCATTGGCGGCGGTGTTTCCAATCAGGGAGAAACCCTGCTGGCACCCATCCGCAAGTATGTGGAGGAAGAAACCAAAAACATTACCACCGGCAAAATGCCCGCTATTCGTGCCTGTGTGCTGACCAACGATGCCGGCGTGATCGGCGCGGCAGCCCTGGCAAATTCTATCTGAGCCGTTTGTGAGGTTTGCTTATGAACGAGCAATTTCTTGCAGCTTTGCAGGCAGAAAACCTGCCTGTCAGCCTTGATGAATCCCTGGGGCGGCATACAACGTTCCGCATTGGCGGCAATGCAGACTTTTTTTGTGTGCCCGCCACGGTAACGCAGCTGACCCGTATTCTGGAACTGTGCCGCCAATATCAAGTCCGCACCTATCTGCTGGGCAACGGTTCCAACACGCTGTTTTCGGATGCAGGGTTCGGCGGGGCGGTTATCTGCCTGACGGGGTTAAACTCCCGCTTTTCCATGCAGGCCCAGCCGGATGGCAGCACCAAGGTGCTGGCCCCGGCTGGCATGATGCTTTCCGCTCTTTGCAACACCGCCCAGAAGGAAAGCCTAGCCGGGCTGGAATTTGCCTTCGGCATTCCCGGCACGGTGGGCGGGGCTGTGTATATGAACGCGGGCGCTTACGGCGGAGAAATAAAGGACGTGCTGACAGCCGTTACGTTCTTGGACGAAAACCTGCATCTGCAAACCCTGCCTGTGCAGGAACTGCAGCTGGGTTATCGCACCAGCATTTTTGAGCGGTGCTCCTGGTGCATCCTGGAAGCGGAATTTACCCTGCACCCGGTGATGCACAGGAGATCCATACCGCCATGCAGGAATATATGCGCCGCCGCAAAGAAAAGCAGCCGCTGGAATACCCGTCCGCCGGCAGTACCTTCAAGCGCCTGTGGGCCAGTTTGCCGGCAAGCTAATCGAGGACTGCGGCCTGCGCGGTTTCCGCGTGGGCGGGGCAGCCATCAGTGAAAAGCACTGCGGCTTTGTGGTTAACCTGGGTAATGCCACCTGCGCGGATGTTGTCAGCCTGACGGAGCAGGTGCGGCAGATCGTGCTGGAAAAAACCGGCTGCACCCTGGAACGCGAGATCCGCGTGGTGGAATAACCATGCCGCATCTTGATGCCTGCCAGGCAAGGAACGGTATTCCGTCCCGCTGAATGAGAGAGGAACAACAGGATGAACTTTTTGATCGTAACCGGCCTTTCCGGCGCAGGCAAGTCCATGGCGGTCAACGCGCTGGAAGATATCGGATTTTTCTGCATTGATAATATCCCGGCGGGCCTTTTGCCCCGTATCCTGGACTTTGCCCAGCAGGGCGAAAACCAGCTCAGCCGCGTTGCGGTCGTGATGGACATCCGCGGCTGCATTCTGTTCAGGAAACCAATGAGGCACTGGAAGCGCTGGACGAAAAGAAAATGCCTTATGACATCCTGTTCCTGGATGCCAGCGATGCCGCCATCCGCCGCCGCTATAAAGAAACCCGCCGTGTGCATCCCATGACCATCAGCGAGGGGATCCCGGTCAGTGAGGCAATCACCAAAGAACGGCAGATATTGCAGCCCCTGCGGGAACGTGCAAAATATGTGATCGATACCTCTTTGCTTTCTACTGCACAAAACCGGGAACGTGTTTCCAGCCTGTTTTTGCAAAAAGGTCAGTGTGCCATGTCTATCAACGTGGTTTCCTTTGGTTTCAAATACGGTCTTCCGCAGGAAGCGGACATCGTGTTTGATGTGCGCTGCCTGCCCAACCCGTTCTATGTGCCAGAGCTGAAAGAAAAGACTGGCCTGGACCAGGAAGTGGTGGATTATGTGATGAAGTTCCCTGAATCGCAGGAGCTGCTGCGCCGGATAGAGAGCTTTCTGGAATATGCGCTGCCGCTGTATGTTAAGGAGGGCAAAAGCCAGCTGATGATCGCCATTGGCTGCACCGGCGGCAAGCACCGTTCTATCACTTTTGCCCGCAAGATCGGGGAGTACTGCACAAAGCTTGGTTACCAGCCCAGCGTGCAGCACCGCGATGCCCGCCGCACGGCTGATACATCCCAAATCTCCCGATAAAGAGAGTGTGAACACCAAACGTGAGTTTTTCCCAAGACGTTAAAAACGAGATACTGCACCGCAAAATCGTGCGTAGCTGCTGTGTTACCGCAGCAGCTTACGCGGTTGCCTGCTTTGGCAAGTATTTTGATGACCGCGGCGTGGTTTTGCAGACCGAAAACGAGGGCATTGCCCAGCTGGCACAAAAGCTGTATGCCCGCTGCGGCATTACCGGTACCGTAATTTCCAAGGAGCGCGGCACCGGCCTGATTTATGAGTTCAGCGTAAAAGATCCCGAACAGGTACAAAAAATGCTGAACCTGTTCGGCCACACCGGCCGCGAAACCACCCTGCGCATCCGGCCGGATTGCTTCAAATGCCAGAAATGCGGATCATTTTTCATTTCCACTGCGTTTTTATGCTGCGGTACGGCAACCGACCCGGAAAAGGAATATAACATTGAGTTCCTTTCGCCCCGGCATTCGCTTTCGCAGCAGCTGGAGGGCATTCTGGCCCAGTATGAGTTCAATCCCCACCGCGCCGTGCGCAAGGGGGCCAACACCGTATATGTCAAATCCAGCGACCATCTGGAAGATCTGCTGACCTTTATGGGCGCGGGCAACGCCGCCATGCGCATCATGGAACAACGCATGTATAACGATATGCGCAATAAAACCAACCGCCTTTCCAACTGCGAAACCGCCAACATGGGCAAAACCGTACAGGCAGCCGTGCAGGTGCGCCTTGCGATTGAGACGCTGGAAGAGGCCGGCGCGCTGGAAACCCTGCCCAAACCATTGCAGCAGGCAGCCCGCCTGCGGATGCAGTACCCCGAAATGCCGCTTGCCAAACTGGCGGAAAAGTTTGACCCGCCTGTCAGCAAAGCAGGGCTTTCCCACCGGTTCAAGCGGATCCAGGAGCTACCGCTCGCCTGAACGCCGCTGCATCAGCACAGCCGGAAGAGCAGGAAAATCTTAAAGAGCCGGAACCAGCAGGACAGGACATCGCACCATCTCCGCAATAAACCACGCAAAGCCGCTGCGTAACTGCTGCGGCTTTTCCGCATTTTACCACAGCAGCAAAGGGATACATTATGCCAGAAACCACGCCACACCAACCGCAAAGACAGTTCACCCACCTGCACCTGCATACTGAGTACAGCCTGCTGGATGGCGCCTGCCGTATTGACCGCCTGTTTGACTATATCAAACAGCTGGGCCAGACCGCCGTTGCCATTACCGACCACGGCGTTATGTACGGCTGCGTTGCCTTTTATGATGCAGCCAAAGCCGCAGGCATCAAGCCGATCATTGGCTGTGAGGTGTATGTTGCCACCCGCACCCGCTTTGATAAGGTCAACCGCATTGACGGCAACAACCACCTGATCCTGCTCTGCAAAAATGAAACTGGGTATAAAAACCTGATCAAAATGGTATCCGCCGGTTTCTTGGAGGGCTTTTATTCCAAGCCGCGCATTGACCATGACCTGCTGGAGCAGTACCACGAAGGCCTGATCTGCCTTTCCGCCTGCCTCGCCGGTGAGTCCCTCAGGCGATTCTGGCAGGGGACTATGAGCGCGCCAAGCAGATTGCTCTTTACTATAACGATCTGTTCGGCCAGGGAAACTATTATATTGAGCTGCAGGACCACGGCCTGGAAGAAGACACTACCGTTCTGCCGCAGCTTATCCGCCTTTCGCGGGAGACAGGCATCCCCATGGTTGCCACCAACGACTCCCACTACATCACCCGCGAGGACGCCAAGATGCAGAGCATTCTGCTGTGCATCCAGACCGGCAAAACCGTCAACGATGTGGACCGCATGGAGTTTCAGACCGAGGAATTCTATGTAAAAAGCACCGATGAAATGTATGACCTGTTCTCCATGGTGCCGGAAGCCTGCGAGAACACCAACAAAATTGCAGAACAGTGCAACTTTGACTTTGTGTTTGGCGATACCAAGCTCCCGTATTTCAAAGCTCCGGACGGCATGGAAAACCAGGAATACTTTGAAAAGCTCTGTTATGAGGGCTTGGAACGCCGCTACCCCGGCAAGGTAACGGATGCCTTGCGTGAACGCCTGGAATACGAGATTGGCGTGGTTAAAAAGATGGGGTACACCAACTATTACCTCATCGTGTATGACTTTATCAATTACGCCAAAAGCCGCGATATCCCGGTTGGCCCCGGCCGCGGCTCCGGTGCGGGCAGCTGGCGGCCTATTGTGTCGGTATTACGGACATTGATCCCATCCGCTACAGTTTGATTTTTGAACGCTTCCTGAACCCGGAACGTGTCTCTATGCCGGACTTTGACGTTGACTTTTGTTATGAGCGCCGCCAGGAAGTGATTGATTACGTCAACCGCAAGTATGGCCGTGACCATGTGGCACAGATCGTGACCTTTGGAACTATGGCCGCCCGTGCCGCCGTGCGCGATGTCGGCCGCGTGATGGGTATGCCGTACCAGGACGTGGATAAGGTGGCCAAGCTGATTCCTACTGAACTGAAAATGACGCTGAACCATGCGCTGGAGGTTTCGCCGGACCTGAAAGCAATGTATGACGCTGAACCCCAGGTGCATGAGCTGATCGATACCTCGCTGAAAGTGGAGGGCATGCCGCGTCACGCTTCCACTCATGCGGCGGGCGTTGTGATTACCCGCGAACCGGCTACCGAGTATGTGCCGCTTTCCACCAACGATGGTCTGCCGGTTACCCAGTTCAACATGGTGGAAATTGAGCGCCTTGGCCTGCTCAAGATGGACTTCCTTGGCCTGCGCACCCTGACCGTTATCCATGATACCGAAGCCGCCGTGCGCCTGCATGAACCGGATTTCCGCATTGCCAATCTGGATTATGACGATGCCGCTACTTATGCTATGCTGGAACGGGGCGAAACAGAGGGCATCTTCCAGCTTGAATCTACTGGTATGACCCAGGTGCTGGTCAGTATGCACCCCCGCAGCCTTGAAGACGTCATCGCCCTCATCTCGCTGTACCGCCCCGGCCCCATGGATTCTATCCCGACCTATCTGCGCAACCGCAGGGAGCCGGATAAAGTTACCTATAAAACACCCCAGCTGGCCCATATCCTGGATGTTACCAACGGCTGTATCGTTTATCAGGAACAGGTCATGCAGATCTGCCGCGAGCTGGCAGGCTTCAGCTTTGGCCAGGCTGATAACGTGCGCCGTGCCATGAGCAAAAAGAAGCATAAAGTCATGGAAGCCGAGCGAGAGCACTTTGTGCATGGCTGTACTGAGCCGGGCAAAGAGTGCGCCGGGTGTGTGAAGAACGGGATCCCGGAAGCCGTGGCCAATGAGATCTATGACGATATGGTCAGTTTTGCTTCTTATGCGTTCAACAAATCTCATGCGGCCTGCTATGCCTATGTGGCATTCCAGACAGCCTATCTCAAGTGCCATTACCCGCGCGAGTTCATGGCTGCGTTGTTGACCAGCGTACTGGACAGCACCGCCAAGGTGATTGAATATTCGTCCGAATGCCAGCGCTTGGCATCAAGGTTTTGCCGCCGGATATCAATGTATCCCGCGGCGGCTTTACGGTGGACGGGCAGAGCATCCGCTTTGGCCTGAACGCCGTCAAAAGCGTTGGCCGCGATTTGATTGAAGCGGTCATCAAAGAGCGCGAAAGCCGCCCATTCCGCAGCCTGTACGATTTCTGCAAGCGGATGCGCAGCAACATGCTTAACCGCCGTGCGCTGGAAAACCTGATCAAAGCCGGTGCCTTTGATACCCTGGAACCCAGCCGCCACGGCATGATGGAAAGCGTGGAAACGGTACTGCGCATTGTTGAAAACGATGCCCGCCAGAATCTGGATGGCCAGCTGGATTTGTTCAGCGCCATGGCCGGTGCCGAGGAAGCCCCCCAGAACGATGATTATCAGGTGCCCAACCTGCGTGAGTATGATTCCGGCGAGCTGCTGAAAATGGAAAAAGAGGTCTCGGGCCTGTACCTGTCCGGCCACCCGTTGGATGCTTACCGGGAAAAGATCGAAAAAATCTCCACCTGTACCATCGCTCAGCTGCAGGGAGAGAATGCCAGGGATTTTGATAACCAGACGGTTACCCTGGTATGTACCGTGGTCAAAAACAAGATCATGACCACAAAGTCCAATACGTTGATGGCCTTTACGACCATTGAAGATCTGACCGGCACAATGGAGCTGTTGGTGTTCCCCCGCGTGCTGACCAGCTGCCGTGCGTATTTGCAGGAGAACGCCGTTGTTGTCACCACTGGCCGCGCTTCCGTTAAAGAGGATGAAGGCACCCGCCTGATCGTGGAAAGCGTACTGCCGGTCGATGGTTATGATCCATCCCAAAGCTTTGGCCAGAACCGTTCCCAGCGCATCAGCGCGGCAGCGGGGGATACGCTGCCCAAAGCATATGGCTGCTGGTGCCCTCGCGGGAATGCGCCCAGATGCACAAGGTGGAAAACCTGCTGCAAAATATTTTTGACGGCCCCACACCCGTATATTTCAAATTTGAAGATTCCGGCCAGCGGGTGCGTGCGCCGCAAAGTATGTGGGCCATGGATCACCCGCTGCTGCGCCAGGAGCTGGAACGCATCCTGGGTGCTGACCATGTAAAGTTCACAACGGCACAAGCGGCAAAATAAATCCATGTACTTTGCACGTTTTATCCATAAAATTGGGCCGCTGGTATGGTATAATAGCAGGCAGGGGAGTATGTTAAAAAATAGGCAGGTTGCCCGGTGGTACGCCGGAAAATGCCTGCCGGGGAAAACCAGTTTTGCGTTTTCTTCATTGGGCCGCTCTGCGCGGCTCAACTATAACAGGAGGACATTTTTATGGCTAAGGAAATCAAAACCATCGGTGTACTGACCAGCGGCGGCGACGCCCCCGGCATGAATGCAGCGGTACGCGCCATTGTCCGCGCAGGCATCTCCAAGGGCTACCGCATGATGGGCATTCAGCGCGGTTATAACGGCCTGATCAACGGCGAATGCTACGAGATGAACGTCCGCAGCGTGTCGGAGATCATCCACCGCGGCGGTACGATTCTGTATACTGCCCGCTGCCTGGAGTTCAAAACCAAGGAAGGCCAGGCCAAAGGCCTTGCACGCTGTAAGGAACTTGGCATTGATGCCTCGTGGTCATCGGCGGCGACGGTTCTTTCATGGGCGCCCGCGCATTGGCGAACCAGGGCATTCCCTGCGTTGGCATTCCCGGCACCATTGATAACGATATTGCCTGCAGCGAGTATACCATTGGCTATGATACAGCCATGAATACCGCGGTAGAAGCCATTGATAAATTGCGTGATACCACCCAGAGCCATGACCGCTGCAGTGTTGTTGAGGTTATGGGCCACCATGCAGGCTATATTGCGCTGAACGTCGGCATTGCTACCGGTGCTTTGGCTGTGCTGCTGCCGGAGCGTCCGTTCGACTTTGAGCGTGACATTCTCCAGCGTATGCGCCAGACCCAGGTTACCGGCAAAAAGCACTTCATCATCATTGTGTCGGAAGGCGTTACCGATGCCCAGACCCTGGCCAACCAGATCCAGGCTGCAACAGGTGTTGATTCGCGTGCAACTGTTCTGGGCCACATCCAGCGCGGCGGTTCACCTACCGTGCGTGACCGTGTAAATGCCTCCCTGATGGGTTACCATGCAGTGGACCTGCTGGATAAGGGCATTTATAACCGTGTGGTTGCCCTGTCCGGCGGTAAGATCGTGGACTATGATGTCAACGTGGCGTTGTCGATGCACAAATACCTTGACCCGATGGAGATCGAAGTGGCACAGGCGATTTCCATCTGATGCGGTAAAGTCCGTGCGGCCCTGTATATGGGCCGCATTTTTTTGTAAAGGTGCATATTTTGCGCCGTGCAGGCAAGAATTTTCGCATAATGAAAAAAAGTTCTTGCATTTTGCTGCACCTTGTGCTACTATACTATAGCAATACACACGCATTGCGTTGTTTTTTTGTGCCTTTTTTGCCGTAACACGTAAAAAGGTTAGAAAACAAGTACGCGATGCGGAGGGTAAAAAACTAAATTTTGGAGGAAATTAACTATGGCAGTCGTATCTATGAAACAGCTTCTCGAAGCCGGCGTGCATTTCGGTCATCAGACCCGCCGCTGGAACCCCAAGATGGCAAAGTACATCTTCACCGAGCGCAACGGCATCTACATCATTGACCTGCAGAAGACCGTAAAGAAACTCGATGAGGCTTACAACTTTGTCCGCGATGTTGCTGCTGACGGCGGCGAGATCCTGTTTGTTGGCACCAAGAAGCAGGCTCAGGAGTCCATCCGTGACGAGGCTACCCGCTGCGGCATGCACTACGTCAACGCTCGTTGGCTGGGCGGCATGATGACCAACTTCCGCACCATCCGTAAGCGCATCGACCGTATGGAGCAGCTGAAGACCATGCAGGAAGACGGCACTTTCGACCTGCTGCCGAAGAAGGAAGTTGTTAAGCTGGAGCTGGAGATGGCTAAGCTGGACAAGTACCTGGGCGGCGTCAAGAACATGAAGACCCTGCCGAAGGCTATGTTCATCGTTGACCCCCACAAGGAGCGCATCGCTGTTTCCGAAGCTCGCAAGCTGAACATCCCCATTGTTGCTATCGTTGATACCAACTGCGATCCCGATGAGATCGATTACGTCATCCCCGGCAACGACGACGCTATCCGTGCTGTCAAGCTGATCTCCGGCGCTATGGCTGATGCTGTGCTGGAAGGCAAGCAGGGTAAGCAGGATGCTCCCGCTGCCGAAGAGGCCGCCAAGGCTGAATAAGCCCGATCCCGCCCGAAACTGTTTGTACACCTAAATTCAGAAAGGACGAATGAACATGGCTGTTTCTGCAAAGGACGTTATGGAACTGCGCCGCCAGACTGACTGCGGCATGATGGAATGCAAGAAGGCTCTTGTCAAGGCTGATGGCGACATCAATAAGGCTATCGAGATTCTGCGTGAAGAGGGTCTGGCTACTGCCGCTAAGAAGGCTGGCCGTATCGCTGCTGAAGGCATGGTTTACGCTGTTGCCACCGCTAACGGTGCTGTTGTTGTTGAAGTCAACGCTGAGACCGACTTTGTTGCCAAGAACGATAAGTTCGTTGAGTTCACCAAAGATCTGGCCAATGTTGTTGCTGAGCAGAAGCCCGCTGATGTTGAGGCTCTGATGGGCTGCAAGATGGGCGAAGGCACTGTTGACGAAGCTCTGAAGGCTCTGATTCTGGTCATCAAGGAGAACATCAAGGTTCGCCGTTTTGCTTTCTATGAGGGCCATTGCGCCGCTTACGTTCACGGCGGCGGCACCCACGGCGTTATCGTTAAGTTCGATACCACCGATGAAGTTGCTGCTAAGCCGGAGTTCGTTGAGTTTGGCAAGGATATTGCAATGCAGATCGCTGCTGCAAACCCGAGCTACCTGAACCGTGAGGCTGTGCCTGCTGAGGCTATCGAGAACGAGAAGAAGATTATCATCGCTCAGATGGCTAACGATCCGAAGGCCGCCAACAAGCCCGACGCTATCAAAGAGAAGATGGCTACCGGCCGTCTGGGCAAGTTCTACAAGGAGAACTGCCTGGTCGATCAGGCTTTCATCAAGGATGGCAACATGGACGTGAACGCCTATGTGAACGCTACCGCTAAGAAGCTGGGCGGCGATATCAAGATCGTCGAGTACACCCACTTCATCAAGGGCGAAGGCCTGGAAAAGCGCGTTGACGATTTCGCTGCTGAAGTTGCCGCCGCTGTTAAGGGTTAATTAGCTGATTGCTTTCTGAAAGAGCACTTTGAGAGTTTACCTCTTAGGGTGCTCTTTTTTGTTTGCTTTTGAGTGGTAAAATTTGGAACACTATCCCCAGAAAAGCCACCTGCCTTTGTTCAGCTAATCCGATTTTTGTGTCTCTTTCACGAATGTGATTATCCTCAATTTCTGCCAGTATCCTATCCGAAACTCTACCATGACCAATGGCATCATCCTTGATCCGTTCCTTGGCAGCGGCTCTACGCTGATTGCCGGCAGCTCTGAACGCCTTTGGCACCTGTTCCAGTTCGGCCACCATCCCCCTCAGCAAGCAGTGCATGGAGGACGAGATGGGCGTATCCGATAAAATCACCAGTATCGCTATCCCTCTGGGCGCAACGGTCAACATGGATGCTGTTTCCATCGTGTTGTCGTTCATGATCGTGTTTTTCGCCAACGCCTGCGGCGTTGAGGTCAGTACCTCCATGATGATTGTGATCCTGCTGGCAAATGTGATCTTGTCCGTGGGCACCCCCGGCATCCCCGGTGGTGCAATCGCTTCGTTCGCCGCGCTGGCTACCATGGCGGGTCTCCCGGCTGGCGTGATGGGCGTTTATATCAGCATCAATACCCTATGCGATATGGGAGCTACCTGCGTGAACGTTATTGGCGATATGGCAGGCTGCGTGGTGCTGAAAGAGAAAATTAAGCTGGATGACTGACATAGTTCCCACAAAACAAAATAACAAGTTACATTTGGGCGGGCAGCAACGAAAAACAACTGCCCGCCTTTTTGCTGCCTGCTTGCTTTCAGCGGAAAAAGATGCTAAAATAAAGCAGTTGAAAAATCACACCGGAAGGGGAGCGCACAAAAACGCAAGATGGACGATAAAATAAAGAATACCTCAAAGCCCGGCGTGGCATATTATCATCTGCCGGGGCTGTTTGAATTTTATGGGCTGTACCGCATGTTCCTGCCGCTGTTCTATCATCACAGAGAATATTTTTACAACTGGTGCGCCATCGGCTCCATTTATGGGGCCCTGGGCGACTGCATCTGGGGTGGCGGCCGCACAAGTTTTGGCGTGCAGGACCCCGAAGATGTTATGGATCTGATGCGCGAATATGGGATATCCGCCCGGCTGACATTCAGTAACTCACTGTTGCGTGAAGAACATCTGGCGGACATAAAGTGCAACGCCCTGTGTAAGCTGTTTGAAAATAGCGGCGGCGCACAAAACGGCGTTATTGTCCATTCGGACTTGCTGCTCAGATATCTGGAAAGCCGTTATCCGGGGCTTTACTTTGTTTCATCTACAACCAAGGTGCTCACGGAATTCCCGCAGCTACAGGCGGAATTGAATCGGGATGACTTCCGCTATGTTGTGCCGGATTTCCGGTTAAATAAAGAATTTGAACAGCTGAACAACCTGCCCCAGCCCCAGAAAGATAAAGTGGAATTCCTCTGCAATGAATGCTGCTGGTTTGGCTGCAAGGACAGAAAGCGCTGCTATGAAAATGTAAGCCGTAAAAACCTTGGCGAAATCTGCCCCGACCACCGCTGCGCAGCCCCTGGCGCACAGGAAGGGTATCGCTTTTCAAAAGCAATGGACAACCCCGGTTTTATTGGCATCCAGGATATTCAAAATATCTATCTGCCCATGGGTTTTTCCAACTTCAAAATTGAGGGCCGCGGGCTTGGCAGTGCTTGATTTTGGAGTTTCTGCTTTACTATATGACAAAGCCAGAATACCAGCTGCGCGTCCGCGAAGAAATTTATCTCAATAATATGCTAGACCTGTTCTGAATGAGGAAACGGCGCAATCGCTTTATTCAATATTTAAGAATTAAATGTCAGTTTAGCACAGAAAAATTCTGGAATCCTCTTGCTCTCATGCTACATGAGGGACGTATACGCAAAGTATCCCTTAAAAATAAAAAAGCAAATCGAAAGTGAGGCATGATGAACGAATGAATGATTTTGCTTATAACAGCGGCGTACGGATTATTATGCGATTGCGGAAAACTTGAACCGAACAGAATCCGAAAACCTGAACGGAAACCACATTTTTTGCAGGCGGGCTGGCACGATTTGTGATATAATAGACGGCATACAAATCGAAGAGAGGGGAATGTTTTGATGGAACTGCAAAAAGGCCGCCCGATGGATACTACGGGCAGATTGGCCAAAGAAACCCGTACCTATGATTTACTGGATCGTCTTGGGATCGAATATAACCGCATTGACCATGCCCCGGCCATGACGATGGAAGTCTGCCAGGAAATTGACAAAACGCTGCAGGCGGTCATCTGCAAAAATCTTTTTCTTTGTAACCGTCAGGAAACCGCGTTTTACCTGCTGATGATCCCGGATACCAAGGTGTTCCACACCAAGGATCTATCCGCCCAGATCCACTCCGCGCGCCTGTCCTTTGCCAAGCCGGAATATATGGAAAAGTTCCTTGATATCACTCCCGGCTCGGTCAGTGTGCTGGGCCTGATGAACGATACCGAAAACCATGTGCAGCTTTTGATCGATGAAGATGTGCTGAACAGTGAATATGTGGGCTGCCACCCCTGCATCAATACTTCCAGCCTGCGCCTGCGCACAAAAGACCTGGTGGAAACCATTCTGCCCGCCATCCACCATGAATTTGTCCGGGTTAAACTGTAATTCCGTGGGGGTAAAGCAGAATGATTTTGATTATGGCAAAATGATGTGATGCTTCGCCGATTTCTTACACATAAACCACTTTACAATCCAGAGTTATACCATATAGTGGTGCAACCGGCCAGGGGAGCTTTGCTTTTTTGAGCGATTCAAAAAGTGAAGTGTTCCTGGCATTCTTTTTGTCTTTTTCCATGCCTGCAGCAGGCAAAACTTACCGTAATACCGCAGTTGGTGCCAGGGGGCGCACGGCCAAATGCCACATGCAGCACGCTGCCCCGCGCCGGAATGCGGCGTAACGTTAGCAGCCAACGGCATGGATGCGGCGCGCACTTTAACCTTGTTACTGACCACACCTCGTTTTATGAGCGTTACGGCTGGCAGTTTTACTGCATGGTGCAGGGCGATGGCGAGGAAGGGCCCTCGCGGCTGTATATCCATACGATGTAAAGCGTGTTATTGTTCGCTGTGCCCCGCAAGATGTCTGTAAGGTGCGATGCCCTCATTGCGCCGAGGAAGAACCCGAACGATTTATCATCCTCCCCAATAAAAGCATAAACAAAAAGCGGCGTGAACCCAATCACGCCGCTTTTTTAATCGTTAATGCAGATGATAAATATCGGATCGTCCCAATTATACGAAACCAAGCAATCTCTCTTAATACTCCGTCTCGCGGAACTTCAGGCTGCCGTTATCGCCCATTTCGTCCACAATGGCCAGGCTGGCCAGTTTGTAACCCTCGCGGCGCAGCTCATCGCCGCCCGGCTGGAAGCCTTTTTCAATGCAGATGCCGATACCCGCCACACTGGCTCCGGCCTGCTGGCAGACATCCAACAGACCGCGCATGGCCTTGCCGTTTGCCAAAAAGTCATCCAGAATCAGCACACGGTCGTTGGGACCAAGGAACTTTTGGGCCAAGGTGATATTGTAATCTTTGCCGTAAGTATAAGAATGTACCGTGGAAGTATACACATCGCCATCAATGTTTTTGCTTTTGGCCTTTTTGGCAAACACCACGGGCACATCAAAATGGCGAGCGTCATGCAGGCAATCGCAATGCCGGATGCTCAATAGTCAGGATCTTGTTTACTCCGTCATCCTTGAAAATGCGGTAAAACTCCTCGCCGATTTTATCCAGCAGGTCAACATCCAGCTGGTGGTTCAAAAAGCAGTCAACTTTCAGCACATTGCCCGGGCGGACCTGCCCATCGCGCAGAATGCGGTCTTCCAAAAGCTTCATCTTAAGATACCCCTTTCATGTTTACCAACTATTATGCCTAATTCCGCCGCGTTTTTCAACCCTTAAAACCAGGTTTTTCATTTTTTTATTACAAACTTTGTCAATATGGTAGTTTGATAATATTTTGTAACCAAACTTTGTGCAAAACCGCCACAAAGGCTTTGGATTCCATCTGCAATTTATGCCGATATTCCGTATTGAAGATTTGCCAACTTGGCGGTATACTTTAACTTAAATTACAGCTATGGGCTGTGCAACCCGTTCCGGCAGGCGTTTGCCCGCTGGAGGCTGTAAATCATTAGGAGGGAATAACAATGAACAAAAAGGTCATCAGTGCAATGCTGGCTGCTTCCATGGCTGTCAGCCTGGCCGCCTGCGGTTCCACCGCTACTTCCGAAGCTACTTCCGCTGTCTCTTCCGAGACTTCCAGCACCGTTGCTTCCGGCGAGTCCGCTGCTTCCGGCTCCTACACCGGCACCCCCATCAAGGTTGGCGGCATTGGCCCCATCACCGGCGCTGCTGCAACTTACGGCAATGCTGTTAAGAACGCCGAAGAACTGGCTGTCAAAGAGATCAACGCCGCAAACGGCAGCGATGTTTTTGACTGGAAGTTCGAGGACGATGAGCACGATGCTGAAAAGAGCGTCAACGCTTACAACTCCCTGAAAGACTGGGGCATGCAGGTTCTGGCTGGCCCCGTTACTACCACCCCGACTCTGGCAGTTGCTGCTGAGAGCGTCAACGATAACATGTTCGTTCTGACCCCTTCTGCCTCTGCACAGACCGTTATCGAAACCGGCGACAATGTCTTCCAGATCTGCTTCACCGACCCCAACCAGGGTGTTGCATCCGCTGACTACATTGCTGAGAACGCTCTGGCTACCAAGATCGGCGTCATCTATGACTCTTCTGACGCTTACTCTTCCGGCATTTACGCCAAGTTCAAGACCGAAGCTGAGAGCAAGGGCCTTGAGATCGTCACTGCTGAAGCTTTCACCAGCGACAACAAGAGCGACCTGTCCACCCAGGTTGCCAAGTGCCAGGAAGCTGGCGCTGAGCTGGTGTTCCTGCCCATCTACTACACCGAGGCTTCTCAGATCCTGACCACCGCCAACAAGACCGGCTATGAGCCCATCTTCTTCGGCTGCGATGGCATGGATGGCATCCTGGATGTTGAGGGCTTTGATACCTCCCTGGCTGAGGGCCTGATGCTGCTGACTCCGTTCGCTGCTGACGCTCAGGATGAAAAGACCCAGGCATTTGTTTCCGCTTACGTTGCCGCTTACGGCGAAACCCCGAACCAGTTCGCTGCTGACGCATACGACGTTATCTACAGCATGTACCAGGCAGTTCTGGAAACCGGCATCACCGGCGATATGGATGCCAGCGAGATCTGCGAACAGCTGAAGACCGGTTACACCAGCATGACCTTTGACGGCTTGACTGGTACCGGCATGACCTGGGATGCTTCCGGCGCTGTTTCCAAGGATCCTAAGGCTGTTGTGATCAAGGACGGCGCTTACGCCGCTATGTAATCTCTGCACAAAAGCAGGGGACCGCGTGCTGAAAAGCATGCAAAATTGAGTTTTGGCCAATGGGGGCTGCTGATTTACCATGTCAGCAGCCCCCATTTTGTTACGCGCAGAGAAAAAAGTGACAGAAAGTGCCTGTTTTAGCCAAAAATACGTACCTTTTGCGCTTTAAGGCATTGTACTGTGCGGACAGATGTGTTAATATTATATACATATTTTGTTTTTCCGCTGTGCAATAATCAGGTGGTGTGCGCCGCCTTGGTGTGGAAGAACAAGGGAAAAAATAGAGTGAGGTGTTCTGCACAATGCAATTTCTATCCTATCTGATCAATGGCATCAGCTTGGGCAGTGTGTACGCGCTGATCGCATTGGGGTATACCATGGTTTATGGTATCGCTAAAATGCTGAACTTCGCCCATGGCGATGTCATCATGATTGGCAGCTATGTGATCTTTTCGCATTCGGCTCGTTCGGCTTAACCCATTGTGTCGGTGCTGTTGTCCATGGTGGTCGTGCA
>ENA-OQCF01000184-OQCF01000184.1-human-gut-metagenome-genome-assembly--contig:-NODE-184-length-23943-cov-7.233163_pt1 | contig 23943 bp, 23 predicted proteins | sample MGYA00242756_ERZ504573 | MGnify/ENA primary metagenome ERZ504573 (study PRJEB26092, sample SAMD00036240) | human gut metagenome | host: Homo sapiens | study: EMG produced TPA metagenomics assembly of... | reverse complement strand
ATCGAACCCACGTATCCAGCTTGGAAGGCTGGTGTTCTACCATTGAACTACACCCGCATATTTAATTGTTCACAAGTCGGGTGACAGGATTCGAACCTGCGACCTCCTGGTCCCAAACCAGGCGCTCTAGCCAAGCTGAGCCACACCCCGATATGCTGTTTTGCTGTTTCGTTTTTGTTGCCTCACCGAAGCGACTCCGATATAATATCACCCTATTCCATACTTGTCAACACTTTTTTACATTTTTTTGAAATTAATTTTTCAAATGCGATACATCCCACGTTTTTACAATGTTTTCGATAACCTGAAATAACAGTTTTACTGACTCCTTAAATGATTTACTAACCGCACTTTCTGCTGTAGGAAATCTGAACGGACAGCTATGTCATGACCGCCGGCGTCCGGAAGACCGACCACGTACTCAAGTCTGTATACAAGCATGCTCAAAAGGACAAGAAAGAGGTGCGGTTTTGCAAGAAAAAAAGGCGGTTTTATCACAAACCGCCTTTTAGTGGACTAGACGGGAGTCGAACCCGTGTCCGAAATACAATTCCCTGTCCTTCTACGAGTGTAGTTTATTATTTAACATTCCCTCTGCCACACGATAACAAACAACCTTGTGGTTTCAGTAGCTTCATGATACGCCCGATGGCTCAAAGCTTTGCCAACGTCGTTTCTCACATAGTCGAAGCCTGGGTCCTAAAGTGTGAGTGCTCTAGGTCAGACTGCTGCCATTAGGCAGCGTATGCTAAATTATCTTCAGCGTTTAATTTTAATTTGGCCATTTAACGCATCGCCATACGACTCGCTTCTCCAGCTGCATGTACCCCGTCGAAACCTTTACTAGCCCATATTCAATTTTTTTTGCGGGGTACATGCAGCTACGCTCCATGTTCTCCGCTCCGCTTCGGTCCGCCCAAAGCCAAGGTCCACCGGACCTTGTGGGCCCCGTCGAAACCTTTACTAGCCCATATTCATTTTTTGCTAACCAAGATTTCTGATTTTGAAATCTCTCTGTGCCTCTCGCTTTTGATCCTTCTTGGCTATGTCTGCTCTCTTATCATAAAGCTTCTTACCTTTGGCAAGTGCTATCTCTACTTTGACCAGACTCCCCTTAAAGTATACCTCCACCGGCACAATTGTGAAACCCTTTTCCTTCATCTTTGATGAAAGCTTCTCGATTTCCTTCTTGTGGAGCAAAAGCTTTTTAGGTCTGAGTGGATCCTTGTTGAAGATATTTCCCTTCTCATATGGTGTGATATGCATGCCATACAGGATAATCTCACCGTTCTCAATACGGATGAATGACTCCTTTATGCTGCCCTTTCCCATTCGAAGTGACTTCACCTCAGTTCCTGCAAGTGAAATACCGGCTTCGTATTTCTCAAGCAAAAAGTAATCGTGATAGACCTTTTTGTTGTTGGCTATTAATTTCTTTGGTTCCTTAGCCATGTCGGTATCTCCTTTCCTCAAACTGCTTTACAATACTAACACATTTTTTTACAATTGCCAATATCTAAAACGTAAATTATTGTAAACCGCTGGTTCACATTTCTTTTTATTTACACTATATAATATATTATGACATCTTTTTCAATAAATCTATCGCACAACGACCGACAAATAACAGATAATCAAATAAGTATTTTTAAATCATAAAAAAATTTCGTCATTATTGTCATATTATTCCGCCGGTTTAAAATCAATTGTACGCATAATTTTGTCAGCACTGTCCACAACAACCTTGATTTTTTGTCCAAGCTTGTATCTCTTATTGGTGGCTGAACCGGCCAGCTCATAGGTATCCTCGTAAAACTCATAGAAATCATCTGTCAGGTCTGTCACGCGCACAAGTCCCTCAACTGTATTTGGAAGCTCCACGAAAAAGCCCCACTCTGTGACACCTGATATAACTCCTTCAAAGCATTCACCAATATGATTTGACATGTATTCACATTTTTTAAGCTTGACTGTTTCACGCTCTGCCTCTTCTGCACGTCGTTCGGTCTCACTTGCCTGCTTTGCAACAGCATCGAGTATAGACTCATAGTGCTCCCTTCGGTTATCATTCATCCTGCCGCGGATATTTTCCTTGATGATACGGTGTATCTGCAAATCAGGATATCTGCGGATTGGTGATGTAAAGTGACAATAATAATTCGCCGCCAGTCCAAAATGTCCTGTACATGCTGTTGTATATCGTGCCTGTTTCATAGAGCGCAGTGTCAGTCTGCTTATCAGGGATTCTTCATCTGTGCCATCCACCTTCATCAAAAGCTTCTGAAGCTCCTTTGGGTGTACCTCATCAGCTCCAATATGAAGCGTATAGCCAAAATTATTGATAAATGTGGAAAGCTTTGCGATTTTTTCTGAGTCCGGCTTGTCATGTGTTCTGTATACAAAAGGTATTTCCTGCCAGAAATAATCCTCAGCCACAGTTTCATTTGCTATAAGCATAAAATCCTCAATGAGCTTTGTTGCCACATTTCTGTCATACGGCTTTATATCTATCGGATGACCATCTTCATCAAGCACGACTTTAGTCTCCGGAAAGTCAAAGTCTATAGAACCTCGTTTCATTCTCTTTTTGCGTAGAATTGCTGCAAGCTCTGCCATTTTTTCAAACATAGGCACAAGCTCCTTATATTCTTCAATCACAGCGGCATCCTTATCTGCAAGAATCTTTTTTACATTTGTGTATGTCATCCTGCGGTTTGTCTTTATGACTGTCTCTGCAATCTTATGATCGATGACTTCACCCTTTTTATTTATTGTCATAATGCATGAAAGAGCCAGCCTGTCACATCCCTCATTCAAGGAGCATATGCCATTTGAAAGCTCTCTCGGAAGCATCGGAATTACTCTGTCTACAAGATAAACCGATGTTCCTCTCTTAAGTGCCTCCACATCAAGGGCACTGTGCTCCTGCACATAATTCGACACATCTGCTATGTGTACTCCAAGTACATAATTGTCGCCATCCATGTATAAAGACACGGCATCATCAAGATCCTTTGCATCCTCTCCGTCTATCGTGACCATCATCCAGTCGCGTAAATCCATCCTGCCCGCATATCCGCAGGTGTCACATCCTTTGCCACATTCTGCACCTGATGCATGATTTTCTCTGAAAAATCCACAGGCAGATCATAAGCCTTTACTATAGAAAGAATATCTGTACCCGGGTCATCTATATGTCCGATTATTTCAACAACCTTGCCCTCCGGCTTTTTTGCCCTTTTTACCATAGCTTGTGATTTCAACCACTACCTTATGGCCCGACATAGCACCCTTTGAGCGCTCCTTTGGTATGAAAATATCTGTGCCAAATCTGGTATTGTCAGGCACTGCAAAGCCAAAGTTATCACTCGCCTCATAGGTGCAGACTACCTGCTTCATGCCTCGCTCTATGACGGAAACAACCTTTCCCTCCTTGCGGCGTCCTGTTGTGACAGGTGAGATAGTAATCTCAACAGTGTCCATGTGCATAGCACCATTTACATACTCTGCAGGGATAAAAATATCATCAGGCTCTCCCTCCACAGTGACAAAGCCAAATCCCCTTTGATGCGCTGTGAATACGCCGACTGTCTTTTTAATTTCCGACTTTGAGTATTTCCCGCGCTTTGAGAGTGTTATCCTTCCCTCTGCCTGCAAATCCAAAAGAATCTGTTCAAGCTGTGGTCTGTCCTCTTTTTTTACTCCGAGTACTATGCAAAGTTCCTTGATTTTCATCGGAACATACATGTCATCACACATGAAGTCATAGACCATCTTTTTTCGTGTTTCATATTTATCTATATTACCCATTATCTCTCCTTTTCGTTGCCCCATCTGATTTCAAATGCACAGGCTTTAAATAAAATTTCATCATCCGGATGTTGATGCGATAAAAAAGACTGCCGATTTCTCGACAGTCTAAGTATTTACCATATTCCCATATTTAAAGCAATTGAAATAATAAAGAAAAGAACAACACATACAATTGTCGCTTTAACCAGGCGTCCTTCCTTTGAACGTCCCTTGTTCTTGCCCCAATATGTATCAGCAACTCCGGCGATAGTGCCAAGTCCTGCTGACTTGCCCTCCTGGAAAAGAATAACTATAGTAATTACTAAACTGACGATTATAAATAATACCGATAAAACAATTTTTAAAGTTGCCACGATAAGACCTCCTAATTTCAATTCTAAATAACAGAACTAATATACTACGTTTTTATTGCACAGTCAAGAGTTTTATACTGTATGTAACAGATTTTCACACTTTATGCAATGGCTATCTTGCTCTTACAGTATGGGCACTCCTTTGTGTCCGGCGCTTTTTCCTCTTTGTGTCCAAATCTCTCTCCTGCTGCATTCATAGCCTTTACTATGCAAAATACGATAAGTGCCATGATAAGGAAATTGACTACTGCGGTAAGAAACTTTTCATCACTAGTATCCTTTCTTTTTGCTCTCTTCTTTTGATAATCTAAACCATTTTTAATATTATACATTTTTCCATTTTATTTTACAAGAAAATACATTATAATATAATTAAAAAAAGAAACAACTTTATATTTAGGAGATTTTTATGAAGTGCATACTGTATAAAAAAGCACTTCCACTCATATTATTATCATGCCTTTTGCTTGGTGCATGCGGTAATTCCAAAAATGACAGTGTATCTAAGGAGCCTCTTTCCCATACTTCTACCGAAAAGGGCACCTGGGACTCTGCTCCAAAGGTGCTTACTCCAACTGCCGACGGCACACAAACCTATACATGTGATGTAGCCAGTATCGATGCTTCAAACAGCGGCAGCGGCTATATCATAGTGAATTATCACGGTTCTAATCAAAAGGTCAAGCTTCAGATAACCGGGCCTGACAGTGTCACGTACACCTTTGATCTGCATGGAGGAAATGAAGTGTTTCCTCTGGTTGCTTCAAGTGGTTCGTATACTGTAACCGTGTTTGAAAATGTTGAGGGGACACAATATGCCACCGTGCTGTCGCAAGTGATTTCTGTCTCCATCACCGATGAATTCGGACCGTATCTGTACCCTAACCAGTATGTAAATTTCACTGCCGATTCTCTGGCTGTGAAGGAAGGCAGCTCACTGGCGTACTACTGCAGCAGCGATACTGAGGTCGTGGAAAGTGTATACAATTATATCATTTCAAACTTCAAATACGACTATGACAAGGCTAAAAATGTCAAAAGCGGCTATCTGCCTGATGTGGACAAGGTCTTTACCGAAAATACCGGTATATGCTTTGACTATGCGGCAGTCATGGCCACTATGCTAAGGACTCAGGCTATTCCCACACGTTTAGAGGTCGGATATGCCGGTGAAGAATATCATGCCTGGATCAGTACTTATATAAAGGACAAGGGCTGGATAAACGGCATCATCGAGTTTGATGGTACCTCATGGAACATGCTGGATCCAACATTTGCATCTACCAGTGATTCGCCAAAGAAGTTCATAGCACAAAAAAGTGATTACATTACCAAATACGTCTATTAGGAGGACATAAATGTCTAGAAAATCCAAGATTTTAAGCAATGCAGAGCTTTCTGCCTTCTGTCAGCAGATTTCTCTTATCATAGCAGCCGGGCTTCCTACATACTATGGTGTTTCCATATTATGTGATGAAGCACTGATAAGCAGACACGTGATCTACTTGAGCAGATATATAAGCCAATGGAGCTTGGTGCAACGCTTCACAGTGCACTTAAAGATACAGGATACTTTCCAAAATATATGATTAATATGATACAGCTGGGTGAAGAAACCGGCCGTCTTGAAGAGGTCTTAAACTCACTCTCAAAGTACTATGACCGCGAAGACGAAATAGCTTCAGGCATCAAAAGTGCAGTTGCCTATCCTCTCGTGCTTTCTGCCGTGATGATTGCCGTTATTGTCGTTATGATTGCCAAGGTTTTACCTGTATTCTCACAGATATATGCAGAGCTTGGAAGTGAGCTTACCGGCACCGCTGCCGTGCTCATGAAGCTCAGTGAATACATCAACAGATATCTGCTTATCATTATAGCTTTCATGCTCTTTGCCGCACTGGTTCTTTTTATATTTTTTAAGACACGCTTCGGAAAAAAGCTCCTTATGAAAACTGCTCTTTCCATGTCAATCGCATCCAGCCGTTTTGCAAACTGCATGTTTTTAGCACTCTCAAGCGGGCTCGACACAGACCGTGGTCTTGATCTGGCACAGGCTCTTGTAAACAATCCTGTCCTTGATTCTAAAATAAATGACTGCCGTAAAAATATATCTAACGGCGAGACATTTTCGGAGGCACTGCTGCACTCCAATATTTTTTCAAAGATGTACTCAAGCTGGATTGCAATCGGCAGCAAAACCGGGTCTATGGACGAGGTCATGCAGCATATATGTACATCCTGTGAGGACGACACAGATGCAAGGCTGTCACGATTCATATCAGTGATTGAACCTTCCATGGTTATCCTGCTTTGTATATTCATTGGCTTCATACTAGTATCATTTTTACTCCCACTGCTTGGAATTATATCAAGCATAGGATAGCTTACGGAGGCACAGTATGCTGTTTTTTGTTCAGAAAAAGAAATCAACCATATGGAAATTCATACCAATTGTGCTTTTAGCCGCATGTACTGTTTTGTTTGGTGCTTTCTCTTTCAAAGCTGTCAGATGACAATACCAAAAGAAGCAAGAGCACGCTGGAACGCGCCCTCACACGAAGTATCACACAGTGCTATGCTCTTGAGGGAACATACCCTCCGGACATAAATTATCTAACAGACCACTATGGTCTCACATACAACAGCGACTATTATTACATAGACTATCAATACATCGGCTCCAATCTGCGTCCCGATGTGACAATAATAGAGAGGAAATAACCCATGTTCAAGCTAAAATCAAGATCACATCAGGCTGACAGTTTTTTTGTGATGCTGCTGTTTTTTCTTTTTGCGCTGACTGCTTTTATCCTCGTGCTGATTGGCGTAAAGCAATACAAGTCCACTGCCAATGCCATGAATTACAACTACGAGGTACGCACTGTCACATCTTATCTGCGCGAAAAAGTCAGACAGAATGATTCTGACGCTGCAATCAGTGTAGAAACAATAAATGGCACAAAGGCTCTATGTCTGAAAAACACAATAAATGACATCGTGTATAATACCTTCATATACTATTATGACGGTTCTCTAAGAGAGCTCTATGTACAGGATGGTTCCTCATACAGTCTGGACAGCGGACAAAGGATTGTCGAAATTGGGGGACTTGACATGACAGAAACCACCGACAAAATGATTACCGTAACTATCACCGATACATCCGGTGGCACTACCGATACCTACTGCTCCGTCAATTCCGACTAACCATCGTCGTACAATAAATGCAGCAATATCACGTACACCGCTCCACGATATGCCACTCGATGCCACACAAACTTACATACCACAAGGAATAAACCATGATTTCAACAAAGCTTAAACAATCGAAAAACAGAATATTCCTGCTTGAGATTACCATTAATCTGCTGCTTTTTTCAGCTCTTTTGATTGTGGGACTGCTTTTCTTCATAAAGACCCACAAGCTGACAGAAGAAACTCAGGTGCTGCATGAGGCTGTTAATGCATGCAGCAATGCAGCAAGCGCATACGAACAGGAGCATGGCGATTTAAACGCCGTATCATCGCTCTTTAACGGCTCCATCTGTGCAGATGAAAAGCTATTCATTTATCTTGACAAAAGCTATCATCCATGTGATAAGGATGATGCCGCATACAAGGTTATTGTAAGCAGGCTTGGGCAGGATGCCTACGGAGTACAAAAGGCTGACATAGAGTTTATAGCAGCAGACAGCCACTGTGTATACAGCATTACCGCGTGCAGCTATACTGCACTTTCCTCTGATGGAAGGACGGTGAGCACCCCATGAAAAAAAGAAGAGAATTTTCAAATTTCGGTTTTTCGACCATCCTGCTTACCTTTTCCATGATATGCATTGTCACGTTCTCGGCACTCGCCTTTGTCACAGCAAACTCTGACTATAAGCTGAGCAAACGCGTTGCTGATAACAACAGCTCGTATTACCGTGCATGTGAAAATGTATGGGATGAGATATCACAGATTGATGCCATTCTTGCATCCACCTACGAGGCAGTCCTGATAAAGCAGCATACTATGAGGCCATAAAGACTGCTCTATCATACAACGATACTGCCATAAATAAAAACCTCGCTGAAAATGAATCAAACGGCAAGGTTACCGGTCTGACCTATACCATCACCTGTACTGTAAGCGATACGCAGACTCTCACTGTAAAGCTTGATATCAACTATCCTGTCCACAGGCAGGATGCTTTTTATAAAATAAAACAATGGAAGCTCAATACCGACACAGCTTTCGAGGAAAATGATACACTAAATTTAATTGGAGGAAACTAAAATGGATGTCAAAAAGATATTAAAAGAAGCGACTGACAACGGAGCATCGGATATTTTCATAGTGGCCGGCCGCCCTCTCACATACAAATCAAAGGGAGTAATGGAGTGCCTCAATGAAATCAGAATGATTCCAAAAGAAACCTTTGAATTTGTCACATCAATCTATGCTCTTGCCGAGAGAGATATTTCAAAATTCGAGGAAACCGGAGATGATGACTTTTCCTTCGCTATACCGGGAGTATCGCGTTACAGAGTGAGCACTTTCAAACAGCGTGGCTCTTACTCTGCTGTCATCCGTGTTATCTCATTCACACTGCCAAAGCCAAGCGATTTACATATACCGGACTCTGTTATGGAGCTTGCGGAAACAAACAACGGCATGGTGCTGGTTACCGGCCCAGCCGGAAGCGGTAAATCTACCACACTAGCATGTATTATTGATCAGATCAACCATGAGAAGGAAGAGCATATTATCACTCTTGAGGATCCGCTTGAGTTTTTACATCGTCATGACAAATGTATTGTGTCACAGCGTGAAATCAACACAGATACAGAAAGCTATCTCACTGCACTTCGCGCCGCACTCCGCCAGAGTCCTGACGTCATATTGCTTGGAGAGATGCGAGACTATGAGACCATCAATACAGCTGTCACAGCGGCTGAAACCGGTCACCTCATATTTTCATCACTCCACACAATTGGTGCCGCAAATACCATTGACCGAATAATCGATGCGTTTCCTGCTTCCCAGCAGCACCAGATAGCCATCCAGCTTGCATCTGTGCTGCAGGCTGTTGTCTGCCAGAAGCTTTTACCTGCCACAAACGGTGAGATGGTTCCTGCTTTTGAAATCATGGTACTCACGCCTGCAATAAGGAACTTAATCCGTGAAGGCAAGGTCCATCAGATTGACGGTATCATCTACACCTCTGCAGCTGAGAATATGATTGCAATGGATACAAGCATCTTCAATCTGTACAAGGCCGGTGTAATCAGCAAGCATGTGGCAATCAGCGAGGCTACCAATCCTGAGATGATGTCAAAGAGAATTAATTTAAACTAACTTCATACTTGACGGATATATAAAACCCCGGCATATAAACCATGAAACAGGTTTATATGCCGGGGCTTTTTATTTAGATAAATATGTTAACACAAGCAAATTACCGTTATATATACTTTCGATATTATACGTTAATCTCTGCCTTTACTCCACTCTCATCCTTATGTGCTTCAAGCACCGGATTAACTACATCACGCAGATATACTTCTACCTGGCGTGGTGCACGTCCCACATAAAGCTCAGGCTTAAGGTTCTTTTCGATATCAGCCTTTGTCAGTCCAAATGCAGGGTCTGCAGCGATTAAGTCTACGAGGTTATTTTCTTTTCCCTCTTCCTTGACTGTCTTTCCGGCCTGCATTGAGAGCTGTCTGATCTTCTCATGGAGCTCCTGACGATTTCCACCGTTCTTTACAGCATCCATCATGATGTTCTCTGTTGCCATGAATGGTATCTCTGCCATAAAGTGCTTTTCAATAACCTTTGGATATACTACCAGTCCATCCACCACATTGAGGCAGAGGTCAAGGATTCCGTCTATTGCAAGGAAGCCCTCAGGTATTGAAAGACGCTTGTTTGCTGAATCGTCAAGTGTCCTCTCAAACCACTGTGTAGCTGAAGTAATTGCAGGATTCATTACATCTGCAAGAACATATCTTGAAAGAGATGCAATTCTCTCACTTCTCATAGGATTTCTCTTATATGCCATGGCTGATGAACCTATCTGATTCTTCTCAAACGGCTCCTCTACTTCCTTAAGATGCTGGAGCAGTCTGATATCGTTTGACATCTTTGTAGCTGATGCAGCGATGCCTGCGAGCACATTTACTACTCTCGTATCTACCTTACGGGAATATGTCTGGCCAGATACCGGATAACAATCCTTAAAGCCCATCTTCTTTGCGATCATCGGATCTATCTTGTCTATAGTCTCATTGTCTCCGTCGAAGAGCTCAAGGAAGCTGGCCTGTGTTCCTGTAGTGCCCTTAGAACCAAGGAGCTTTAATGTGCCCTGCACATACTCTAAATCCTCGAGATCCAGCATAAACTCATTTAGCCACAGTGTGGCACGCTTTCCAACTGTTGTCGCTGTGCCGGCTGGAAATGTGTAAATGCAAGAGTTGGCTGATTCTTATACTTATCAGCAAAGTTTGCAAGCTCCGCAATAACACTTATAAGCTTTTTGTGAACGAGCTTTAATGCTTCATTCATGATGATGATATCTGTATTGTCACCTACATAGCATGAGGTTGCTCCAAGATGTATAATTCCTGCTGCCTTAGGGCACTGCTGTCCATATGCATAGACATGACTCATTACATCGTGACGCACAAGCTTCTCACGCTCCTTTGCCACATCATAATTGATGTCATCCACATGTGCCTTTAATTCATCAATCTGTTCCTGTGTGATAATCGGCTTGCCATCCTGTGAAAGCCCAAGCTCCATCTCAGTCTCTGCAAGAGCAATCCAGAGCTTTCTCCAAGTGGTAAATTTCATATCCTGCGAAAAAATATACTGCATCTCTTTGCTGGCATAGCGCTCAGAAAGAGGACTTGTGTATCTGTCTGTACTCATATTCTCTCCTTTATTAGCGATTAAGCATTTTTCTCTCGAGGTCTATTTCTTTATCAAAATACTCGCCTCTGATATCATCCTTCGGTGGCTCCATCGGATATTTTCCTGTGAAACAGCCCATACAGATTGGCAATCCCTCTACCATCTCATGAAGTCTGTCAATTCCAAGGTAGCCTAAAGAATCTGCACCTATAATCTGTCTGATATCCTCAATAGTCCTGTTGTAAGCGATAAGCTGCTCTCTTGCAGGAATATCTGTACCGAAATAGCAAGGCCATAAGAATGGCGGTGAACTGATACGCACATGCACCTCTGTGGCACCCGCCTCTCTTAACATACGCACTATTCTGTCTGAGGTTGTTCCTCGCACAATTGAATCATCAATCATAACAACTCTCTTGCCCTTAACAGCCTCCTTTAATACATTGAGCTTTATCTGCACGCTTGATTCACGGCTTGACTGCTTAGGCTTGATAAATGTCCTGCCGACATAACCATTCTTGACAAATGCTGTGCCATATGGAATGCCCGACTCAAGTGAATAACCAAGAGCAGCGGCATTTCCTGACTCCGGTACTCCTGTCACGATATCAGCCTCAACCGGTGAATCCATTGCAAGGAATCTACCAGCCTTGATACGGCTGCCATACACGCTTACTCCATCAATATGGCTGTCAGGTCTTGCGAAATAAATGTATTCAAACACGCATCTGGCCTGTTTTTCAGGGGCAAGTGCCATAGTCATATCAGACTCAATGCCCTTTTCAGGAGTGATAGTGATAACCTCTCCCGGCTCTATATCCCTGACAAACTCTGCACCGATTGTATCAAGCGCACAGGTCTCAGATGTAACGATATATGCATTGTCTCTCTTTCCGATGCAAAGAGGCTTAAAACCAAATGGGTCTCTGGCTGCAATAAGCTTTCTCGGGCTCTCAACCACAAGTGCATAGGCTCCCTTAAGCTTCTGGCAGGCACGTCTGACCGCCTCCTCCGCTGTTTTTGAGTTAAGACGTTCTCTTGCGATATGATAAGCTATAACCTCAGAGTCGATTGTGGTCTGGAAAATTGCTCCTGTATACTCAAGCTCCTTGCGAAGCTCCTTTGCGTTAATGAGGTTTCCGTTGTGTGCCATGGCAAGTGTGCCCTTGACATAATTTAATACGAGAGGCTGTGCATTCTCACGTGTTGATGAGCCTGCTGTTGAATAGCGCACATGTCCCACTCCGATATCCCCCTTCATAGGCTCTAAAATATCAGGAGTAAACACCTCATTTACAAGGCCCATACCTTGTGTGTGGTCACCTTACCCTTTGGTCCGTGTGTATCACTCACTGCAATACCACAGCTTTCCTGTCCTCTGTGCTGAAGCGCAAAAAGACCATAATAGATAGTGGATGCGACATTTCCTCCATCAAAATCATACATGCCGAACACACCACACTCCTCATGAAGCTCATCAAATACATGGTTATGCTCGTCAATATCAGAACACCTTTTTAATTTTGTACCGGTATGACTTTTTGTATCTATACTAGTATTTATATACTGATTTATGTTATTGTCCTGGTTCATAATATCTCCGTTTATAATTGCGAAATAGTAACGCGGAATAAATAATATATTAGCGGCTGAATTTGCTTCCTGTAAGAAGCTCAAATGCCTCTTTATATTTCTCTACAGTCTTCACAACAACCTCATCAGGTAAAAGAAGGTCATTGTCCGGATTTGCCTTGAGCCAGTCTCTTACATACTGCTTGTCAAATGAAGGCTGTCCCTGTCCAGGCTTATATCCATCAAGTGGCCAGAAGCGTGAGCTGTCAGGTGTGAGCATCTCATCGGCAAGCACTACCTCACCCTGCTCATTTAAACCAAACTCAAACTTGGTATCTGCGATGATGATGCCCTTTGTAAGAGCATACTCTGCACATTTCTTGTAGAGAGCAATTGTATAATCGCGAATCTTCTCTGCGTACTCTCTGCCCTTCTCAGGATAAATCTTCTCTAATACTTCTACTGATTTTTCGAATGAGATATTTTCATCATGATCTCCAAGATCAGCCTTGGTAGATGGTGTATAAATAGGCTCAGGGAGCTTATCAGACTCAACAAGTCCCTCCGGAAGTCTGATTCCGCAGACTGTACCGTTCTCCTGGTAGCTTGCCCAGCCGCTTCCTGTGATATATCCACGAACTATACACTCGATTGGAAGCATCTCAAGCTTCTTGCAGAGCATGCTGTTTCCGTTGAACCTGTCCTGACCGAAGAACTCCGGCATATCCTTTGCGTCTACTGAAATCATATGGTTAGGAACGACATCCTTTGTGAATTCAAACCAGAACTTAGACATCTGTGTGAGGATGGCTCCCTTGTCTGTAATTTTATTCTTTAAAATATGGTCAAAAGCGGAAATACGATCTGTTGCGACCATAATAAGGCTGTCCCCGTTATCATATACTTCTCTTACTTTTCCTTCTTTGAATGGTTTAAATTCCTGCATGATTGTCCTCCATCTTATGTGTAATTTATTTTACAAATCAAATGCTACCCTTAAATTATATACCAGCTCAATTTGTAAAGTCAACGTATATTATAAGTTTTTTTAAATAATTTTGTACTATTTATAAGCAGTTCTTATATTTATTATTATATCTTTAATATATCAAAACAAAAGCTCCGGTTCAAACCCTTTGTCTGCGCCGGAGCCTATATAATACAAATTTTATTTAACGATAAGTGACTTTCCTGTCATCTCTTTTGGCTGTGGAAGTCCCATAATCTCAAGCAGTGTTGGAGCGATATCTGCAAGACATCCGCCCTCACGAAGCTTGTAAGAAGGGTCAGCGTTTACAAGAATGAAAGGAACAGGATTGGTTGTATGAGCTGTATGAGGTTTTCCTGTCTCATAATCAATCATCTTCTCTGCGTTTCCGTGGTCAGCACAGATGAATAATACTCCATCCACATCCTTGATTGCCTGAACTGCATCACCTACGAGTGAATCAACTCTCTCAACAGCCTTTACAGCAGCCGGAATCACACCTGTATGTCCAACCATGTCAGGGTTAGCAAAGTTGATGATAATAACATCATACTTATCTGACTTGATAGCCTCAACAAGATCCATTCCAACCTCAGGAGCGCTCATCTCAGGCTTTAAGTCATATGTTGCAACGTCCTTAGGACTGTTTACAAGAAGACGTGCCTCATCGATATTCGGCTCCTCTACTCCACCATTAAAGAAAAAGGTTACGTGTGCATACTTCTCTGTCTCTGCGAGACGAAGCTGTTTCTTGCCATTTGCTGCAAGATACTCACCAAATGTATTCTTGATTTCTTCCTTCTCAAAAGCAATAAGCTTGTTAGGAATTGACTCGTCATAATCCTTGAAGCATACAAATGTTGTCTTAAGGAATGGGCGCTCAAAGCCGGTAAACTTATCATCGCAAAATGCTCTTGTCATCTCACGAGCACGGTCCGGACGGAAGTTGAAGAAGATAACAGAATCATTGTCCTTTACAACAGATACCGGTGTGCCATCCTCGTTTGTGATAACTGTAGGAAGCACGAACTCATCTGTAACGTCATTCGCGTATGACTCCTCCATAGCCTTTACAGGGCATGTAGCTTTTACGCCTTCACCCTTAGTGAGTGAATCATAAGCCTTCTGCACACGATCCCAGTTGTTATCTCTGTCCATTGCATAGTAACGTCCTGAAAGAGATGCAATCTTTCCTACACCGATTTCCTTCATCTTGGCGAGAAGCTGCTCGATATAGTCCTTGCCTGATGCAGGAGGTGTATCACGACCATCAAGGAATGCGTGTACATATACTCTGTCAAAATTCTCTTTCTTGCAAAGCTCAAGAAGTCCGTAAAGATGCTCGATATGGCTGTGAACTCCACCATCTGAAAGAAGTCCCCAAAGATGCAGATCGGAGTCATTCTTCTTGCAGTTTTCGATTGCAGAAATTAATACCTTGTTCTTGAAGAAATCACCATCAGCAATTGCCTTTGTGATTCTTGTAAGATCCTGATATATGATACGGCCTGCGCCGATATTCATATGTCCTACCTCAGAGTTTCCCATCTGTCCGTCAGGAAGTCCAACTGCAAGACCTGAAGCTGCGCCCTTTACAAAAGGACACTCTGCCATCAATTTATCCATAACAGGGGTATTTGCCATAGCTATGGCATTTCCCTCTTTGTGGTCACTTAAGCCGTAACCATCAAGTACCATTAATACTACCGGTTTCTTACTCATTTATATTTCCTCTATTCTTCATATGAGGCTTGCAAAATGCTCTATTACAGTGACATATGCAAGCTCACAAAAAATTTCATTACATAATAAATGCCACTAAATGCAGCTAAGCTGGTGAATTTAGTGACATTTAGTTATTGTGATTGTCAAATCAAATATTAAATTATGATTTAATAATTACTTGTAGTTTACGATCTTTCCAAAATCAGCCTTGAGTGAAGCGCCACCAACTAATCCACCGTCGATGTCAGGCTTTGCAAAAAGCTCTGCTGCATTTCCTGCATTTACAGATCCGCCGTACTGGATACGAACTGAATCTGCTGTAGCCTGATCATAAATCTCAGCTACACACTCACGAATTGCACCGCAAACCTCCTGAGCCTGGTCAGAAGTAGCTGTCTTTCCTGTTCCGATTGCCCAGATTGGCTCGTAAGCAATAACCATGTTTGCAACATCTGATGCAGCAACACCTGCGAGATCTGACTTAATCTGAAGTCTGATCCAGTCAAGTGTAACACCGCTCTCTCTCTGCTCAAGTGTCTCACCACAGCAAAGGATTGGTGTAAGTCCAGCCTCGATAGCCTTCTTTACCTTCTTGTTGAGAAGTGCGTCATCCTCTTTGAAGTAATCTCTTCTCTCTGAATGTCCGATGATAACATACTTAACACCTGCATCAAGAAGCATCTCTGCTGAGATTTCTCCTGTGTAAGCACCCTTCTCCTCGAAGTACATATTCTCTGCTCCAACAGCAACATTTGTACCCTTTAATGCTTCTACAACAGGTACGATGTCGATTGCAGGTACACAGTAAACAACTTCAACATCATCTGAAACTACGAGTGGTTTTAACTCTTCTACTAATTTAACAGCCTGGCTTGGAGTCATGTTCATCTTCCAGTTGCCGGCTACAATTTTCTTTCTTGCCATTTTATATCTCCTTGTATTTGTATACAAATATTTTTTGCCTGCGGCTTAATTTCATTAAGTTGCTTTCGGCTTATTTATCATCAGCACAAGCTACGCCAGGAAGCTCCTTGCCCTCAAGGAACTCAAGGGAAGCACCGCCACCTGTTGAGATGTGACTCATCTTGTCGCCAAGTCCCATCTGGTTAACTGCTGCAGCTGAATCTCCACCACCGATGATTGTGATAGCATCTGATTTAGCAAGCGCCTCTGCTACTGCAAGTGTACCTGCTGCAAGTGTCGGGTTCTCAAATACACCCATTGGTCCGTTCCATACAACAGTCTTAGCTGATGCAACAGCGTCAGCGAAAAGCTCACGTGTCTTAGGTCCGATATCACAGCCCTCACGATCTGCAGGCATCTTGTCATAATCATATGTCTCTGTCTCTACAGGAGCATCAATTGGATTTGGGAAATCCTTGATTGTAACTGCATCAACAGGAAGAAGAATCTTCTTTCCAAGTTTCTCTGCTTTTGCAAGCATCTCTTTACAGTAATCAATCTTTGTCTCATCAAGCATTGAGATACCAATCTCATAGCCCTGTGCTTTAAGGAATGTGTATGCCATTCCACCACCGATGATAAGTGTATCAGCCTTCTCGAGGAGGTTGTCGATAACATTGAGCTTGTCAGCTACTTTAGCTCCACCAAGAATAGCTACGAAAGGACGTACAGGATTCTCTACTGCCTTGCCAAGGAAGTCAATTTCCTTCTGCATAAGGTATCCAACAACATTCTCTCCACCCTTAGCTGTGATGAACTTTGTAACACCTGCTACAGAAGCATGTGCTCTATGAGCAGAACCGAAAGCGTCACATACATATACATCAGCAAGGTCAGCAAGCTCTTTTGCGAATGCATCTCCGGCTTCCTGTGGCTTTGTCTCCTCTTTGCCTCTGAAACGTGTATTCTGAAGAAGAACTACATCTCCCTCTTTCATCTCTGAAACAGCCTTTGTTGCAGCCTCTCCTGTTACGTTGTAGTCAGCTACAAATGTAACCTTCTGTCCAAGCTTAGCCTCAAGAGCTGCAGCTACAGGAGCAAGTGACTCACCCTCGTTTGGTCCGTTTTTAACTTTTCCAAGGTGTGAGCAAAGGATAACCTTTCCACCGTCCTTGATTAATTTCTGGATTGTTGGAAGAGCTCCGTTGATACGGTTCTCATCTGTGATTTTTCCGTCCTTAAGTGGCACGTTGAAGTCACATCTAACGAGAACTCTCTTGCCTTTTACGTTGATATCATCAATTGATTTCTTGTTTAATGACATAATATGTCCTCCCTTATTTCAAGGCATAAGCCATGTGGCCACGCCATATTGTGCATATTAAAAAATATAATTAATTCTACAATTCACAGATATTCAAAAGAAATAGCCATGCTTTAAAAAAGAGGCGCGGTTCAATTAAGACCGCGCCCCTTGAGTAGTCTTGAGATATACTGTTCTTGTGGGTACAAGAATTAAGCTAACTCTGAGAAGTACTTGATTGTACGAACCATCTGAGATGTGTAGCTGTTCTCGTTATCATACCAAGAAACAACCTGTACCTCGTACAGATCGTCAGAAACCTGGTTAACCATTGTCTGTGTTGCATCGAATAATGAACCAAATCTCATTCCAACGATATCTGAAGATACGATCTCATCCTCGTTGTAACCGAATGACTCGTTAGCTGCTGCCTTCATAGCTGCGTTGATATCCTCTTTTGTAACGCCTGCTTTCTTAACAACTGCTGTAAGGATTGTTGTAGATCCTGTTGGTGTAGGAACACGCTGTGCAGATCCGATTAACTTTCCGTTTAACTCTGGGATAACAAGGCCAATTGCCTTAGCTGCTCCTGTTGAGTTAGGAACGATATTAACTGCTGCTGCACGTGAACGACGAAGGTCTCCCTTTCTCTGTGGTCCGTCAAGAGTCATCTGATCTCCTGTGTAAGCATGGATTGTTACCATGATACCAGACTGGATTGGAGCATACTTGTTAAGTGCATCTGCCATTGGTGCTAAGCAGTTTGTTGTACAAGAAGCTGCTGAGATGATTGTATCAGAAGCCTTAAGTGTCTCATGGTTTGTATTGTAAACGATTGTAGGAAGGTCATTTCCTGCTGGTGCAGAGATAACTACCTTACGAGCTCCAGCATTGATATGAGCCTGAGCCTTCTCTTTTGATGTATAGAATCCAGAGCACTCAAGTACAACGTCAACCTTTAACTCTCCCCATGGGCAATTGTTTGCATCTGGGAATGCGTAAATTTTGATTTCCTTACCACAAACTGTGATAGAATCATCGCTTGCAGAAACCTCATCTGCATGCTCGTATTTACCCTGTGATGAATCATACTTTAATAAGTGTGCTAACATTTTTGGGCTTGTTAAGTCGTTGATAGCTACTACCTCGTATCCCTCAGCTCCAAACATCTGTCTGAAAGCAAGACGTCCGATACGACCAAATCCGTTGATTGCTACTCTTACTGCCATTTTAATTCCTCCTAGAATTGTAAAAAGTATTTTTAGGGACATGCCCTAAGATGCTTTTATTATAGCGAATAATTCTCAAAGGTTCAAGTACTTTATTTGCGTTTGTTAAAATTTTCACTAAATATTTTCATTTACACACATTTTTTATCATTCTTCACAATTTTTCTTTTTAGATATTGCACTTTATTATAATCTCGGCTACACTTAATTAATTGCTGTAACTCGCACTTTCCGGAAGCCGGCAGCAGACAATTATAAATCATGTAACTTATAAAGTTTTTTAACAACAATACATCAGTTTTACGGAGGTATTTATATGTGGGATCAGCACATGCACTGCATGTTTTCGGGTGACAGCGATGCCGACCCGGTATTGATGATAAAATCAGCAATCAACAAAGGGCTGGACGGCATCTGCTTTACAGACCATCTGGACTATGACTATAAAGAGGAGCCCGGGCTTTTCGACCTTGATATAGCAGCATATGAAAAGCGCATCAAAAGACTTGCAATTGCTCTTAAAGAAAAGGGCTGCCCGGTAAATATCCACTGGGGCATTGAAATCGGTTTACAGCCTCATATTACAGACAAAAATAATGAGGTCACCAAAAAATATCCGTTTGACCTCGTGATTGGCTCAAGCCATGTGGTAAACGGCATTGACCCATACTACCCTGTATTTTACAAAGGCAAGACAGAGCACGAAGCCTACACCGAATACTTTGAATCGATACTTGACAATCTGCACTCCGGCGCGGATTTTGATGTGTACGGTCACATCGACTACGTGGTCAGATACGGTCCTGACAAAAATAAATACTATTCATATGAAAAGTATGCCGACATAATTGATGCTATATTAAAGGAAATTATCTCACAGGGAAAAGGCATCGAGCTCAATACCGCCGGCTTTAAATACGGCTTCGCCACCCAAATCCGACCGAAGATGTGCTAAAGCGCTATCATGAGCTTGGCGGGGAAATAATCACAGTCGGAGCAGATGCCCACAAGCCCGAGCATGTGGCATATGATTTTGACAAGGTTTCAAATATCCTCAAGGATGCCGGGTTTATGTACTATACAGTATTTGAAAACCGCGTTCCTGCTTTCATCAAATTATAGCCCAGCCTTAAAGGCTTACGTTGTCATTCTATCTAACTATTAAACCTCACATGCATTCGCAAATGTCAAAAATAGGAGCCACCTGATCTACATTTTACATCAAGTGGCTCCTAAAGCATTGGTTCCGTAAGCTTCACTGTATAACCTCCAAGTTCCGCTTTCGCTATATGAATTTATTTTGGCATTTCCATATTGCTTTGCTATAAATCTGATTCTGTTTATAACAGGATTCTTATTCTTTTAGCTTAGCTATGGACCTCTACCCTTCTTCATAAAATCACTCCTTTTGGTTACATTATCTATGTAAACTCTTATGAGAGATTCTATCTTTCACTTTTAATCTACAAGAACTTTTTCAACGATATTATTTATTTGCTAATATATCTGTGCGATTACTGCTCTTCGGCTCGCCCTACAGATTTAAATATTCCGTTCAATCATCCTTATAGTACTTTGACTTAAATTATGTAATCCCCATTGGACTGTACCTCCTGTGTTTTATTTTTGTTCCTTTCGTATCTCTTTTTGTTGATTTAAGATTACACTAATTTCACCTATTTGTCAACATATTTTTTGATATTATTTATATAAATTTTCTGTTTCCTGTTTTTATTCTTTTATCATCTGATTTTTCTGAATAATCTGTCATTTTATACACAGGAATATGATATGGGTTTATCTGCAGCAAGCGATCGCTTTTCAGCCGATCGCTTTCATGATACAATCATTCCGACAGACGGCTGTCTTTGTAATTCTATCTATGCAAAAAGGAGAAATTTGAGAAATGATTCAGAAATTTACAGATGAACTCAGACGGTGGGCAGAGAACAATGACCAGGTGGAAAGCGTTATCCTTGTAGGTTCCTATGCGCGGGGAACCTACACAGATACCTCTGATCTTGATCTTGTCCTGATTACCCCGGAAAAAGAAAGAATGGTCCGGGGAGCAGAATCTTCCGGAGACGTTTGGTCCGTTTGTAAAGAAACAGACGGAATTCTATGGCGCTGCACCTCAATCCGCGTATGGTACCGGAACGGCCTGGAAGTAGAATTCGGGCTGGTGGAACCTTCCTGGATCGCCCTTCCTCTGGATCCGGGAACCCGGCAGGTGCTGAGCGACGGGTTCCGGATTATCCTGGACAAAAAGGGATATTTCCGGAAGCTGCCGCTTTGATTCCGGCAGCTTCCGTCAATCAGCCAGTTACTTTTTCAAAATCAGACGCCGGATGCCTGCAGACCGGACAGACAAAATCTTCCGGGAGTTCTTCCCCTTCATAGACATATCCGCAGACTGTGCAGCGCCATACTGCCCTGCCACTCTCCGTACTTTTCTCCGGCTTCGGCTTGATGGAAGAATGGTAATACGCATACGTTGCAGACGGAGCGTCCGCCAGCAGATCCATATCCTCCACAGAAGCGATAAACATTGTATGGGTTCCCAGATCGATCGTCTGCTCTGTCACAGCGCTGATATAAGCATTGGTTCCTTCTGTGATATAGTAAATCCCATTCCCGCTGCGCCGGCAGGAAGAGTATCCGGCAAATTTGATCTGCCGTTCTTCCGGACTGAAATCCGAACCTGCGGAACAGTTCGAAATCCGCCCGCTCGCTGATCACTGACAGATTGAATTTCCCGCTTTCCATCACCATATCGTGGGTCAGATTATCCTTGTTCACCGTAATGCTGATGCGGTTCGCGCCGCCGTCACCTGACCGGCTGTATTGATAATGCAGCCATTGTCTTTCTCTCCCATCCTGGCTGTGAGAACAAATAATCCGTAAGTCAGCTGAAACATTGCTTTTTCATTCATCACTCTGATCTTCCTTTCCTGTATTATTTTTCCTTGCGGGTTCTTTCTTTATTCCGCGAGAGTCAAATATATCCTCCCCGCAGCTCTGCTGTGGGATTTTTGACTCGATGTATTTGCGGCTGAACATTTCCGGCTCACTGCCCGCGGTAAGAATATCAGAAAAAGCCGGATATATAAAAACCCCCGGAAAAAGAATTGCCGAAACTCTTTCGCCGACGGGATCGTTTCGGATTTTCCAAAAACCGGGGGATTTTCATCTGCTGCAGCCGTTCAGGTCAGAGAACGGCTGCAGATCTCTTATTCATTTTTCAAACATCGCCTTCCCGTTCCATGAACGGAACGGCTGCGGCTTTTCCTCTGCTCCGCAGATGCATGCGTCCGCTCGTCCGGCAGAATGTCTTCCGGCCCTTATCTTTCACCAGCAGAGAAGTACCTGTCATTTCCTTCGGCTGTTCCATTCCCATCAGCTCGATCAGGGTCGGAACGATATCCGCCAGCTTTCCGCCTTCTCTCAGTGTGTAAGAAGGATCTGCGTTCACCAGAATAAACGGAACCGGATTTGTCGTATGGGCGGTAAACGGTTCGCCGGTCTCATAATCTACCAGCTGCTCCGCATTTCCGTGGTCCGCACAGATGAACATCTGTCCGTCAACCTCCTTGATTGCGTCAACCGCTCTTCCCACGCAGCGTCAACAGTCTCAATGGCCTTGATTGCCGCGCTCTCCACACCTGTATGTCCAACCATATCCGGATTTGCGAAGTTGATGATAATCACATCGTATTTTCCGGATTTGATTGCCTCTACCAGCTTATCGCACACCTGCGGCGCGCTCATTTCCGGCTGCAGATCATAGGTGGCAACCTTCGGAGATTTTACCAGAATACGGTCCTCGCCCGGATCGGCTCCTCAACGCCGCCGTTAAAGAAAAACGTGACATGCGCATATTTCTCAGTCTCCGCGATACGGGCCTGGGTCATATTGTGCGCCGCCAGATACTCGCCGAAGGTATTTTTGATTTCTTCCTTCTTGAAAGCAACCAGCTTGCCCGGAATCGTCTCGTCATAATCCGTAAAGCATACGTATGTCAGATTCAGCTTCTTCTCTCTCTCGAATCCTTTGAACTCAGGATCACAGAAAGCTCTGGTGATTCCCGCGCGCGTCCGGACGGAAGTTGAAGAAAATCACAGAATCATTGTCCTGAATCGTTGCAACCGGCTTTCCGTCTTTCTCAATCACCGTCGGCAGTACGAACTCATCGGTCTTTCCGTCGTCATAGGAAGCCTGAACCGCCTCTGCAGCGTCGGTTCCTTTCACGCCTTCGCCCTTGGTCAGCGCTTTGTACGCCAGCTCCACACGATCCCAGCGGTTGTCACGGTCCATTGCATAATAACGTCCGGATACCACGCCGATCTCTCCGACGCCAAGCTCATCCATCTTTTTCTGCAGTTCCTCAATATATCCTTTTCCGGAAGCCGGCGGTGTGTCACGTCCGTCCAGGAAGCAGTGTACATAAACTTTTTTCAGCCCCTGGCGTTTTGCCAGCTCCAGCAGACCGAACAAATGAGTGATATGACTGTGAACGCCTCCGTCGGACAGAAGTCCGAACATATGCAGGGAACTGTCGTTTTTTCTTTACGTTTTCCACTGCAGCCAGCAGCTCAGGATTCTCAAAGAAATCTCCGTCTTCAATCGCTTTTGTGATTCTTGTCAGCTCCTGGTACACGATACGTCCCGCGCCCATGTTCAGATGGCCGACCTCGGAATTTCCCATCTGTCCCTCCGGAAGGCCTACTGCCAGCCCGCTGGCCTGTCCTTCCACATAGGGGCACTGGCTCATCAGCTGATCCATAACCGGTGTCTTTCCTTCGCATACGGCGTTGTGCTCACAGTTCTTGTTCAGGCCATAGCGTCCAGAATCATTAATACGGTTGGTTTCTTGCTCATATTTTTCTCCTCTCTATCTGTGATGCCGCAACAGTTCAGCTGGCGAACCGCTGCGTGATGTCTGACATCTATTGTTATTTTCTTGTCAGAAACATTCTATCACGAATTCCGGCAAGGGTAAATGCCTTTTTTCTTTTATTTTTCACCTACAGAACCTTCGAGAGAAAGTCTCTGGCCCTCGGACTTTGCGGATTTGTAAAGAATTTGTCAGGAGTGGTGTCTTCCATGATAACGCCTTCGTCCATAAACAGGATCCGGTTGGCAACCTCACGGGCAAATCC
>ENA-OQCF01000182-OQCF01000182.1-human-gut-metagenome-genome-assembly--contig:-NODE-182-length-23990-cov-2.651846_pt1 | contig 23990 bp, 29 predicted proteins | sample MGYA00242756_ERZ504573 | MGnify/ENA primary metagenome ERZ504573 (study PRJEB26092, sample SAMD00036240) | human gut metagenome | host: Homo sapiens | study: EMG produced TPA metagenomics assembly of... | reverse complement strand
CAGCAAAAGATTTTGTGGATTTCCTAGTCAAAGCCGGTCAGGCTTACTGGCAGATCCTTCCGGTTTGCCCCACCAGCTATGGCGACAGCCCTTACCAGTCTTTTTCTACCTTTGCGGGCAATCCGTATTTTATTGACCTGGACCTGCTGGCCAAAGCGGGCCTCCTCCAGCCGGAAGAATATGAATCTATCGACTGGGAAAGCACCCCTGGCTGTGTCAATTACGGAGCGTTGTACCAAAAGCGTTATGCGGTGCTGCACAAAGCCTGTGCCCGCCTGTTGGCAGCGCCCCCGGCGGATTACGCCGATTTTTTGGCGAAAAACGCGTTCTGGCTGCCGGACTATGCCCTGTTCATGGCCCTGAAAGATGCCCATAACGGGGTCTGCTGGCAGCAGTGGGAAGAACCGCTGCGCCGCCGCGAACCGGAGACCTTGGCCGCGGCCCGCGCCAAATATGCGGCGGATATTGACTTCTGGCAGGCTGTGCAGTATCTGTTCTATACCAGTGGCATGACCTGAAAGCCTATGCCAACGCGCAGGGCATTGAGATTATCGGCGACCTGCCGATCTATGTGGCGGAGGACAGCGTGGATGTCTGGTCCTGCCCGCAGGAGTTCCAGCTGGACGAAAACCTGGTCCCCACCGAAGTGGCCGGCTGCCGCCGGATGGCTTCTCCGCCACCGGTCAGCTATGGGGCAACCCGCTGTTTGACTGGGACGCTATGGCTGCCAACGGCTATGCCTGGTGGGTGCGCCGCATCCGCCACCTGTGCGGAATTTATGATGTGTTGCGCATTGACCATTTCCGCGGCTTTGCGGGGTATTATGCCATCCCCTATGGTGATAAGACCGCCGAAAAACGGCCGCTGGCGCACTGGGCCGGGCTATGCCTCTTTGCTACCGTCAAAAAAGAGCTGGGCAGCCCCCGCATTATTGCTGAGGACTTGGGCTTTTTGACCGACGATGTGCGCGCTCTGCTGAAAGAATGCGCCTACCCCGGCATGAAAGTGCTGGAATTTGCCTTTGACAGCCGTGACGGCGGTGACTACCGCCCCCACAGCTACCCCACCAACTGCATTGCTTACACTGGCACCCATGATAATGAACCGGTGGACGGCTGGTTTGGAACCGCTCTGCCGGACGATATTGAGCGCGCCATCCGGTACCTGAATCTGACCAAAGAGGAAGGTATGAACTGGGGCATGATGCGCGGCATCTGGTCCAGCGTGGCGGATCTGGCCGTGGTGCAGGCCCAGGATGTGCTGGGCCTTGGGCATGAAGCCAGGATGAACACCCCCGCCACCTTGGGCGGTAACTGGTGCTGGCGCGCCCTGCCCGGCGCCTTTACCCCGGAGCTGGCCCAAAAGCTGCATGACGCTATGGAGCTGTATGGCCGCCTGCCGGAAGAACCCGCTGCAGAACCCGATGAAACAGAAAAATCGGAAGACGCAGAAAAAGCGGCGGAACCCAAAACCTGATCTCTCCCTCTCCAACGCCCCCCACCGGAGCAGCTTCCGGTGCGGGGGCTTTTTTTGCAAATTTTTGGGTTGTTGCCTTGGCAACAGACGGCCCCGATGCGGGTTGGTATACTAAAGGCACTCTGCAGGGTATGCTGAACCAGCAACCCGGCAGAGCCGGTATGAAAACTCCGACTTTTGAAAGTGCTTTCTGTGTTAGCACAACCTAACCATGAAAGACAAAATTATACCTGCACCGTTCGCCATGGGAAGCCACCGACATGTGCGGCAAATGCCATGCACAAAAAGCAATGCAAAAGTTTCCAACACAATTTTTGGTGCAGTTGTTGCTTTTTGTAAGAACATATGGTAGAATGATTGTGGCCCGGATACGGGCTGGTCAATGGCGTCCTTTTGGGCTGGAACCGTGGGCAACGCAGAAAAGCTGCCCGCCCGCCAGCTGGAAAAGGACAAGATTTTCAATAGTTGGTTAGAATAACCTAACTAATAGAGCAGCGCATTTGGTTTACAACAGGAGGTAACCGATGACAGATTTTGTACAGTGGGAAGGCTTCCAGGGCCGCATCTGGAAAGAAGAAGTCAACACCCGCGATTTTATCCAGAAGAACTACCGCCCCTACTCCGGCGATGAAAGCTTCCTTGCCGGCCCCACCGAAGCAACCGATAAGCTTTGGGGTGCTCTGCAGGTTCTGCAGAAGGAAGAGCGCGCCAAGGGCGGCGTTCTGGATATGGAGACTGAAGTGGTTTCCGGCATGACCGCTTACGGCCCCGGCTATATCAGCGAGGACCTGAAGGATCTGGAAAAAGTCGTCGGCCTGCAGACCGATAAGCCCTCAAGCGCGCCTTCATGCCCTATGGCGGCATCAAGATGGCAGAACAGGCCTGCACCACCTATGGCTATACTCCGTCCCCGAAGCTGCACGAAATCTTTACCAAGTATGCCCGCACCCACAACACCGCTGTGTTTGATGCCTACACCCCGGAGATGAAAAAGGCACGCCACAGCCACATTGTGACCGGCCTGCCCGATACCTATGGCCGCGGCCGCATCGTTGGCGACTACCGCCGCGTTGCCCTGTACGGCATTGACTACCTGATCAAAGAAAAGCAGAACGACTTTGCCAACTGCGGTGACGGCACCATGACCGATGACGTCATCCGTCTGCGCGAAGAGATCGCCCTGCAGATCCGCGCCCTGAACGATATGAAGGCCATGGCCGCTGCTTACGGCTATGATATCTCCCTGCCCGCTGCCAACGCCAAGGAGGCTGTGCAGTGGCTGTACTTTGGCTATCTGGCTGCCATCAAGACCCAGAACGGCGCTGCCATGAGCGTTGGCCGTATCTCCACCTTCCTGGATATCTACATCCAGCGCGACCTGGATAAGGGCATCCTGACCGAGACCGAGGCCCAGGAACTGATCGACCACCTGACCATGAAGTTCCGCATGGTCAAGTTTGCCCGTATCCCCAGCTACAACCAGCTGTTCAGCGGCGACCCCGTGTGGGCTACCCTGGAAGTTGGCGGCATCGGCATGGATGGCCGCTCCATGGTCACCAAGACCGACTTCCGCTTCCTGCATACCTTGGAAAACATGGGCCCTGCACCGGAGCCGAACCTGACCGTTCTGTACTCCTCTGCTCTGCCCAAGACCTTTAAGGATTACGCCTCCAAGATCTCTATCAAGACTTCCTCCGTCCAGTACGAGAACGACGATGTGATGAACCTGTCTGGGGCGACGACTACTCCATCTGCTGCTGCGTTTCCGCAACCCAGACCGGCAAGGAGATGCAGTTCTTCGGCGCACGTGCCAACCTGGGCAAGTGCCTGCTGTATGCCATCAACGGCGGTATGGACGAAAAGCTGCATGAGCAGATTGGCCCTCACTATGCCCCCATCACTGCAGAGTACCTGGATTATGACGAAGTTATTGCCAGGTATGACGTTATGATGGATTGGCTGGCAGGCCTGTACGTCAATGTGCTGAACCTGATCCAGTACATGCACGACAAGTACTACTATGAGGCGGCTGAAATGGCCCTGATCGATACCGATGTGCGCCGCACCTTTGCCACCGGTATTGCCGGCTTCAGCCATGTAGTTGACTCCCTGAGCGCAATCAAGTACGCCAAGGTCAAGTGCGTGCGTGACGAGACCGGTCTGGTCACCGATTACGAGATCGAGGGCGAATTCCCCCGTTACGGCAACGATGACGACCGCGCCGATGATATCGCTGTCTGGCTGCTGCGCACCTTCCTGGAGAAGATCAAGCGCCGCCACACCTACCGCAACTCCGAGGCTACCACCTCTATCCTGACCATCACCTCCAATGTGGTATACGGTAAGGCAACCGGCGCAATGCCGGATGGCCGCGCAGCCTTTACCCCGTTTGCCCCCGGTGCAAACCCGGCTTACGGCGCAGAGCAGAACGGCCTGCTGGCCAGCCTGAACAGCGTTGCCAAGCTGCCCTACCACTGGGCACTGGACGGCATCTCCAACACCCAGACCCGGAATACGTAAACTAAATCCGCGTAATCCGCGCCTAAAATTATTCTCCAAACAGCCATTTATTCAACCACTTGTTGACATAGATATTGACCACAGCACATCCTGCACCGATTGCAGCCCCCGCCAATACATCCGACGGATAATGCACTCCCTCGTTCATACGGGAAACTCCCACGGAACAAGCCCACAAGGCAGACGGAGCTATCACATACCATTTAGGATACTTCACACTGAGCGAGGTGGCAAGGGCAAAAGCCGTTGCCGTATGCCCGGAAGGAAAAGACGGGCTGCCTTCATGACTATATGCATGTACTCTGTCGGGATATTTATCATAAGGACGTTCACGACCCACCAGATACTTCATTCCATAAGTCACAACAAAAGCCCCCGCCACACTTGTACCTACGTAGACCGCATCTTTCAGCAAACCCTTATCATGTTTTATCCAAGCGGCAACGGCCATCGCCACCGGAACACCGACAGCAATATAGGGCTCCGAACGTGAAATTATCTTATTATAGTTACGGACAAACTTGCCATCCCAACTGTTAACCCGGTGCAAAGTGTTGATATCCCAATTCTGTGCCGAAAGACCGGATACAACAAGGCAGATAAAATATACAAAAAAAACAGCCTTTTTCATAAGTCCTTTATACTAGTTTGACGCAAAGATAGGACAAATAGATAGAGTTTTCACAAAAAAAATTCTATCTTTGTTGCCACATTTATAATAATTTGCTAATCATTTCATGAGACTGGAAACTTACTGCAACCGACAGATTGATTGTGTGGTATGTCCTCAAAAATCAGAGGAAGTATTGGTTTACCGCCACTATCCCAAGGGACAACATTTCTCTGCTGAAAAGTGCACACAGAACTGCATGATATTTATGCTGAAAGGCGAATTACTTGTAAACAGTAACGAATATCCGGGCACCACTCTCCAAAGTCGCCAGCTCATTCTGCAAGCCATCGGCTCCAAAGTAGAGCTCTTGGCTCTAACCGAAGTGGAATATATTGTCTATTGGTTCACCGAGCTCCCCCTGATTTGCGAAGAACGTTACAAGGAGATACTGAAACGCTCGGAAGCCCCTCTGATTTACACCCCGCTTACAGCAATTCCCATGCTCGAAGGACTTCTGAAAAGCCTTGCCTGCTACCTCAACGAGCAGCCTTATGCGTGCAGCAAATACATTGAAATGAAATGCCAGGAACTGACATACATATTAACATGCTACTATCCACTACACCAAATCAGTACATTTTTCTACCCCATCAGCACTTATACGGAAAGCTTCCAGTATTTCGTCATGCAGAACTACGACAAAGTGAAGAATGTGGAGGAGTTTGCCCACCTCGGCGGATATACCACCACCACATTCCGCCGTATGTTTAAAAACATGTATGGGGTCCCGGTATATGAGTGGATTCTGGACAAGAAAACGCGAAGGAATTCTGAACGACCTGCAATATACCAAACAACGCATTTCAGTCATCAGCGCCCGCTATGGCTTTGATTCCCTATCCCACTTTGCCCACTTCTGCAAAGACTCTTTCGGAGACACACCCCGCGCCCTGAGAAAACGTTTGGCAAACGGAGAAAAGATTTCCATTATCTGCAAAGAGCAAGGCAAAGACCAGGAGGACGAGTAAACCTTTTACTTGTCCGCAAACTTCGCATCCTGCCGGATTACGGAATTATTTCTTTAATCGCTTGCTTTATCGCTGGATTTCTCCTATTTTTGCGAAACATTTACAGAAGTATCCTGATAGAACAAATTTTCAAACTATTAAATAACTTAAATTCAATCATTTATGTGGTTAAGTAATTCATCTGTAGGAAGAAAGTGGTGATGAGCGTTACCGGTATCGCCCTTGTCCTGTTTCTGACATTTCACATGGCGATGAACCTGGTTGCATTAGTCTCGGCTAATGGCTACAACATGGTTTGTGAGTTCTTGGGAGCAAACTGGTACGCATTGGTGGCTACGGTAGGTCTGGCTGCCTTATTCATCATCCACATCATCTACGCTTTCTGGTTGACTATGCAGAACCGTAAGGCACGTGGTAGCGAACGCTATGCCGTTACGGAAAAGCCCAAGACTGTGGAATGGGCTTCTCAAAACATGCTCGTATTGGGTATCATCGTAATCGTAGGTTTGGGCCTGCACCTCGTAAACTTTTGGGCTAAAATGCAGCTTCCCGAGTTGATGCACAACATGGGCATGCATGCCGACACCCTCACGCTGGCATATGCAGCCAACGGTGTCTATCACATTCAGAACACCTTCAGCAATCCGGTATTCGTAGTGCTTTACCTTGTTTGGCTGGGCGCATTGTGGTTCCACCTCACTCACGGTTTCTGGAGCTCCATGCAGTCTTTGGGCTGGAACAACAAAGTATGGATTAACCGTTGGAAATGTATCTCCAACATCTATTCTACTATCGTTGTCCTCTGCTTCGCTCTGGTAGTTGTCGTATTCTTTGCAAAATCATTGTGCGGCGCTTGCTAAATTCAAATTGTAAATGACTAAATTGTAAATTGCATTATGACTAAGATAGATTCTAAAATACCGGAAGGACCGGTGGCTGAGAAATGGACCAATTATAAGGCTCACCAAAAATTAGTAAACCCTGCCAACAAACGTCGTCTGGACATCATCGTAGTAGGAACCGGACTTGCCGGTGCCAGTGCTGCCGCCTCTCTGGGCGAAATGGGTTTCAGAGTATTCAACTTCTGTATCCAGGACTCTCCGCGCCGTGCACACTCCATCGCTGCACAAGGTGGTATCAATGCTGCTAAGAATTACCAAAACGACGGTGACTCTGTGTACCGTCTGTTCTACGATACAGTAAAAGGTGGCGACTACCGTGCCCGCGAAGCCAACGTTTACCGTCTGGCTGAAGTATCCAACAATATTATCGACCAATGCGTTGCACAAGGTGTTCCTTTCGCCCGCGAATACGGCGGTACACTGGACAACCGTTCTTTCGGTGGTGCCCAAGTATCACGTACTTTCTACGCTAAAGGTCAGACCGGACAGCAGCTGTTGCTGGGTGCATACTCTGCATTGAGCCGCCAGGTGAACGTAGGTACCGTAAAACTGTACACCCGCTACGAAATGGAAGATGTTGTCCTCATTGACGGACGTGCCCGCGGTATCATTGCAAAGAACCTCGTTACCGGTAAATTGGAACGTTTTGCCGCCCACGCTGTGGTAATCGCTACCGGTGGTTACGGCAATACCTACTTCCTTTCTACCAATGCAATGGCATGTAACTGCTCTGCTGCAATGGCTTGCTACCGTAAAGGTGCCTGGTTTGCCAACCTGCTTACGTACAGATTCACCCCACTTGTATTCCGGTTCACGGTGACAAGCAGTCCAAACTGACTTTGATGTCCGAATCTCTGCGTAACGATGGGCGTATCTGGGTTCCGAAGAAGCTGGAAGATGCCAAGAAACTGCAGGAAGGTACACTGCAAGGAAAAGATATTCCCGAGGAAGACCGCGACTACTACCTGGAACGCCGTTATCCGGCATTCGGTAACCTCGTTCCGCGTGACGTTGCCAGCCGCGCTGCCAAAGAACGCTGCGACAAGGGCTTCGGCGTGAACAACACCGGTCTTGCCGTATTCCTTGACTTCTCCGAAGCTATCAACCGCCTGGGTAAAGATGTCGTTGCACAACGTTACGGCAACCTCTTCGATATGTATGAAGAAATCACTGATGTCAGCCCATACGAAAACCCGATGATGATTTATCCGGCTATCCACTATACCATGGGTGGTATCTGGGTTGACTACGAACTGATGACCTCCATCAAGGGACTGTTCGCCATCGGTGAATGTAACTTCTCCGACCACGGTGCAAACCGCCTCGGTGCTTCCGCCCTGATGCAAGGTCTGGCCGATGGTTACTTCGTATTGCCTTACACTATCCAGAACTATCTGGCCGACCAGATTACAGTTCCCCGTTTCTCTACCGACCTGCCCGAATTTGCAGCTGCAGAAAAGGCCGTTCAGGAGAAGATTGACTGGATGATGAACATCAAGGGTAAGAAGTCTGTAGACTCTATCCACAAGGAACTGGGCCACATTATGTGGGAATATGTAGGTATGGGACGTACGGCCGAAGGCTTGAAGGAAGGTCTGAAGAAGCTGAAAGAAGTCCGCAAGGAGTTCGAGAAAGAACTGTTCATCCCGGGCGACAAGGAAGGTATGAATGTAGAACTCGACAAGGCTATCCGTCTGTACGACTTCATCACTATGGGCGAGCTGGTTGCTTACGATGCACTGAACCGTAACGAAAGCTGCGGTGGTCACTTCCGTGAAGAATATCAGACTGAAGAAGGCGAAGCCAAGCGTGACGATGAAAACTACTTCTACGTGGCTTGCTGGGAATATCAGGGTTCTGACGAAAAGGAACCGGTATTGCTGAAAGAGCCGCTGGTTTACGAAGCAATCAAGGTACAGACTCGTAACTACAAGAGCTAATCGGGAAGTTGAACATTTAAAGAATTAAAGAAAATGGATAAAAATATATCATTTACGCTCAAGGTATGGCGCCAGAAGGGTCCGAAAGCAAAAGGCGCTTTTGAAACATACCAAATGAAAGATATCCCGGGCGATACTTCATTCCTCGAAATGCTGGATATCCTGAACGAACAGCTGATTTCTGAAGGTAAAGAACCGGTTGTATTCGACCACGACTGCGCGAAGGTATCTGCGGTATGTGTTCGCTCTACATCAACGGACACCCCCACGGTCCTGCAACCGGCGCTACGACTTGCCAGATTTATATGCGTCGTTTCAACGACGGCGATACCATCACTGTTGAACCGTGGCGCTCTGCCGGTTTCCCGGTTATCAAGGACTTGATGGTCGACCGTACGGCCTACGACAAGATTATGCAGGCAGGCGGCTACGTCAGCGTACGTACCGGTGCTCCCCAGGATGCCAACGCTATCCTGATTCCGAAGCCCATCGCTGACGAGGCTATGGATGCTGCCAGCTGTATCGGTTGTGGTGCTTGTGTGGCTGCTTGTAAGAACGGTTCTGCTATGCTGTTCGTTTCTGCCAAAGTGAGCCAGCTGAACCTGTTGCCCCAAGGCAAACCGGAAGCATTGCGCCGTGCCAAGGCTATGTTGAGCAAGATGGACGAACTCGGTTTCGGTAACTGTACCAATACCCGTGCGTGCGAAGCTGAATGTCCGAAGCTGGTTTCTATCAGCAACATTGCTCGTTTGAACCGCGACTTTATCATTGCGAAACTGAAAGAACTAATCCGGTCTTTCTGCAAATAATATAGGATGCGCTTCGGATAAACCTTTTGAGCAAGCTCAGATTTATCACTCAGCTTTCACTATATTTGATTAATATCACAAGAGACTCCTCTGCCGGGAAACCGCCGGAGGAGTTTTTTTATGACATGCCGCTTACTTCAGATAAATTGCCGGCACGCAAGCTACGGGGAGAAGCCCCGAAATTCTTTTTGCAGAAATTGGAAAAATGAGGCAGCGATTCAAAGCCATATTTATAGCAAATCTCTGATATGGAAGCATCCGTATAACGAAGTTCATAAACCACACTTTCCTTCCTCCGTTCCATCATCCACTCGTACACCGGTTGATGAAAAACAGAATTGAATATACGCCGGAAAGTAGCCACTGTATATCCTCCCAGCTGGGCAAATTCCTCTACTGTCTTGACTTTGGCATGATTCTGCAAGACAAAGTAATGGAAGGAATTAGTATACTGGGCAAGAGGATGTATCAGCATGGAAAGCTCATAGTCGGAGTAATAATTTCCAAGAATGAAAGCAAGTTCTTTCCGTTTGAAACAAAGCATTTCCCGGCAAATTTTCTCCTCGGACAAATAGGCCTTGGAACTTTCCAGAAAGAGCTGCAATTCGGGAGTAATGGTCAAAGGACAGAATATCAATGGAGGGGTAATCTCTTTCATGATATGGTTATACCGGTCCTCACAGAAGAATTCAGGCTTACTGAACCGGTAACAAACACATTCCACATCCGTCATGGCAAGTATTTCGTACTTTGAACCAATGGCTTGAAGGATGAACTCACCTGCATGCAACACAGTTCCCGCATACTCCTTACTGTTAACAAGCACTTCTCCTTGCAGCAGAAAAATTACAATATTTTCCTCACACTTCCGTGCCGGCAGATGGAATCCTCTGGGGTGAGAAGCATATATTATTGCATTGTCCACAGCCTTGGGACATTGAGCGCATTGTTTTTTACCTCCGCAAGCAGAAGAGTTGGGCATCGGCAAGTAGATTTGTTTGTTTGTTGCAGTGACAAAAATAGATAAATAATACTCATAAAAGAAACATTCCCCGAAAACTTTCATAAAGAAGTCTCGGGGAATGAATAAAATAGAAGCAATTCAGTTTTGCGGACAGTACCCGTTTCTATTTACACAAAATTATGGATACTGCCTTTTATTTTTCCACATTCGTATCATCAGCCGTACTCCACGGACCAACTTCAGGTACAAAGGTTACTTTTGCCGCCTTATTGGCCAGCGTCAGCGTATAACGTATCTTTTTGCCTTCACCCCAGGCTTGTGTACCATCCAAGTCAATGGCGGAAGTTACAGTATCAAGAAGAACGTCTTTCTCATAGATGTCATAGACAACATTGATTTTGGCGTTCGTATCCAACGTCTGGGGCATCAACATCCAGGCTGTATTCACTTCCACACCCGTTGTATTCACTTCCAATGCACCACCGTCAATCGTATGTGCATAAGTAGCCGTTCCTTCCTGTGACTTCCATGTTGAATCATCAAAACCATAAGTTCCCTTATTGTGCACACCGGATATTGTAAGTGTTTTCAGTTTATAAGTCAAAGCGTCGGCTGCCTTGACAGTGAAATTTATTTGCGTCAGTATATGGCCGAATTTCAAAGATACCCCACTGGCATTTGATGCCTTGGTTGCATCCGTCGCTTTCGCGGCTACCAAGTCCGTTTGGGTAACTACATCCGCTACCGTATAAGTAATGGAAGGATATATAGCACCAGCAGCCGGTTGATTGTACGTCAAGGCCCCGGTACCCGGATCCCCGTAAGCAAAGAACTGCAAGTTATCCGTCATTGGCCAATAATATGTTCCCCCAGTCAAACTCCAGTCGGGAGCACTATAAGTTACCTTAACATCTGCCATGAATTCCTTCATTGCATCAAAAGTCGCAACAGAGGCCATTGTTGTTGCTCCCGTATTATAAGCATACACAGTGAACCCTACCTTCTGCAATTCCGGCAAATCAGTCACTGCGGCTCTCGTAGTGTTACCCACTACTGTTCCCAATTTAATCTCCGCCTTTTGTCCGGCATTCTCTATCTCCTCACTTTCCGAGCAACTCATTACTGCTGCTGCAGCCAAAGCCAAAAATAAAACCTTCTTCATAATTGTCTGTTATTAAAGTTAATATATTTATTTGTCTGTTTGCTATCAATTCACCGGTAGCTCCACATCCGTCTCATCATCCCAATCATCCACATCGCCACCAATCCCTCCATCTCCTTCATCGGTTCCCGGTTCCAAATCATCCACCACAACCTTGTCCTCCGGTACGGGAACCTCGATATGGATTTCCGACCCAGGAACGCCCACATCAGGTTCTTCTTCGCCTCCTCCCGAGGGAGGAGCTGTTTCAATCACTTCCGTGATATCCACCTTCACCTCTTGAACCGTTTTATCTCGTTTCACAATCTTCAATGTCAGCAACATAGGACTATCCGCACGGGTCTTGGCATCTTTCAGTAATACAAAACTGGAGAAATACCCCCATAAAAGCCCGTTTTCACGCTTTGTATTCACACATATAGGTACCTCGCTCAAATGGCAAGCACGGTTGCCTATAAAGTAACTTCCGTTCAAGCCGTCCACATGGCAGATGATGCTCAATATTCTATCCCATCCTTCCACCTTTATATCAAAGGAATAATGGTCCACTACCGCTTCCGGCTTCCAGTCCAACGGAAGCGCCACATCACTCTGCCTTATTTCCACCTCGTCCAAAGCCACCACATACAAAGGGTCGGGCGACCAAACCATATCTTCGTGTATATCCAGCCCCGTACAGTGTCCCGTAAAAGCCTCAATCGTCTCATAACTCTCGTCGCCCCGTATCTGTATACTCTCCGTATTGAAGTTATAGGCCACCACCGCATACCTCCCGGCGGTACCTTCACCTCACCCCCTTCGGCAGGCAGATAACTTTCAACCTTTTCTCCTCTGAGTATCTTTCGGATAGAAGATAATCCGCATGGTCTGCGGCAGCTTATCCGTCACCCCTTTCCAATCCAATTTAATCTGTACTCCGCTAACGGGATAATCATCCAGCATATCGCGGAAGTCACAGCTTCCCAGCATTGGCAACAGTCCGAAGAACAGCCAGAGAATCATATGCCGTGCATCTTTCATACCACTCATCTCCCCGACGTTAGAAGCCACACCAAAGAAACTTTTGCTTTTGTCGGCCCGATAAAGTGATACTTTCCACTGCTGACCCAAACCAAGTCATTTCCATAAGAAGTATATTTCCTGTACTCCGTATCCAAGTATCCAATGCCCACACTGAATTCAATCGCCAGATGCCGAGCCAGTGGACGCACGTATCCATAAGTTATTCCTGCAGCTGCGTAATACTTCCCCCGGTATCCCTTCTCCTCTTTCAACTGAAAATCATAGGTACCTCCTTCGGCATATGCTCCCAGGAAATGTCCGAACAATATTCCATGCGTATAGCGGTTTCCCAACCAGTAACGTACCTCTGTCCCTCCCGAAAGGAACTGATAACAGAAACCACATCCGCTGTCAGACCACCAAGGGCATTTGTACTCAACATTCAAAGACCACCTCTTTCTCAATGGCAGCTCCACTTCTATGTTCGGAGCCAAGGCCAGGTCGTAAAGCAAATTATTTTTTAACGCCAGCACCGTTTTACAAGTATGGCTATGAGATTCCGCCGACTTATTCTGCCCTATTACCTGCCCCGACATCATGCAAAAAAGGAGTAGCCAAAGAACATATATAAGAATGCGTTTTCCCATAATTTCGCGTTGTATACAAACAAAAGTAGAAGATAATTACCGAATAAAATCCACTTTCCATCACTCTTTTCAAAGGCTGAAAGGTTCTGTGAAACGATTGAAACAGATTTGCAACTTTTGCCTTATCCGGGACGCTGTGAATAGATTCTTTCCATACTCTCTCAAAAAGTCAATCCGTGTGCGAAAACAGTAAAATTCAGTGAAAGAAATACAAAAGAAGTAGCAGAATCATTCTGAAATTTGGAAGATAACAATGGAAACCTTACATTTGCAATGTGATTTTTTCATAGTATTAGATTTAAGGTTAACAAAGGTTGGAGTACGGCGGTACTCCTTTTTTTATACCCATACGTTTCTCCGAATGACAAAAAATAGCTATCTTCGATGGCTTTTATAACTGTTAAAGAAGAAAACATCACCACTTGAGCCCATTATGAAAAAACCGGTACTCGCATTGCTTTCCATAATCCTACTTACCGCAGGATGTTCCCAACGGCCTGCCACCACCAAGATACCCCTGACCAGCGCACACCGTGGTGCGGCCACCATTGCTCCCGAAAACACAATGGCATCCGTAGATTCGTGCATCAAATACGGTGTAGGCAATATAGAATGCGATGTCTGCATCAGTAAGGACAGTGTCTTCTACGTACTGCACGATTCCACCTCGACCGTACCACCAACGGTACCGGCGCCATCTCCCAATGGCTGTCCGCCGACATCGACACACTGGATGCCGGCTCTTGGTTTGCGCCCCGATTTGCCGGACAACGGGTACTACGCCTTACCGACCTGCTACGCAAGGCCAAAGAGCACGGTTTAAGAATCACCATCGACTACCGCAACGGCGGTCTGCACCAATTACTGAATCTGATAAAGGACGAAGGCATGCTGGAAAACAGCAACTTCACCTTCAGCAAGGAGTATCATGCCAAATGCTTCAGAAAAATGGCACCCGAGGTAAGAACCCTGCAAGCCTACATCAAAAGTGAAAAGGACATAGAGCATGTCGTAAAGGAACTGCATCCCGACATCGCTGTCGTCTGGATTGACTCCCTTACCCCGCAATTCGTAAAGAAATGCCGTGAGCACAACCTGCAGGTACTGGCACTTGTCCTGGGGCTGGACGACAAGACGGAAGAGAACCAGAAGGCGGTCGACCTGGGGGTAGACATCATAGCGACGGACCATCCGGAAAAGTTCATCATGAAATACGGGCAACCGTCCATATAAGGCAAGAGACCTGCCGCGCTCAGGTCAGCAAATGATAGACACCGCCCACCATTGCCTTGACCACTCCTTTCATCTCCAATTCAAAAAGCAAGGCACTCATCCGGTTGACGGGTATATCCGCTTCCACCACCATCGCATTGATATGGAGGTCTCCTTGCCGCATAAGGATGCGTACAACAAGCTCCTCCTCTTCCGTCAGTTCCGGGAAGAGATTACGCTGAATACCTTCTGTCCGGGCAGGCTGCTCCGCTACGGACCAGCCCATAATCTGCACAAAACTCTTCCGCATTCTGGATAAGGGCAGCCTTGTTGTCGCGTATCAACCGGTTGCAACCGATGGAAGATTCGTCCGTAACACGTCCCGGAACAGCAAAACAGTCACGATGATATCCCTCCGCCAACTCTGCAGTGATAAGGGAACCTCCCTTTGCGGCAGACTCCACCACAATGGTAGCATCACTCATACCCGCCACAATACGGTTGCGGCTGACGAAATTATGCTTGTCCGGATTCGTCCCGGTAAGGAATTCGGTCAGCAGTCCGCCTTGTGCCAGCATGTCGATGGCTGTTTTCCGGTGGACATACGGATAGATGCGGTCCAGTCCGTGAGCAAGGACAGCAACGGTAGGGAGATGATTTGCCAAAGCGGCCCGATGGGCATGGATATCTATCCCGTAGGCCAGTCCGCTTACTACCAGCACATCGGGACAAAGAACGGCCAAATCGCGCAGGAAGTCGATACAGAATTGCTTGCCGTAATCGGTGGCACGACGTGTACCTACCATATCGATGACATGCAGGCGGTTGAAATCGGTGTTTCCTTTAAAGAAAAGTACAATCGGCGCATCTTCACATTCACGCAAGCGCGAAGGGTAAGCCTCATCCTTCAACGTCAGGCAGGAAAGACGATTCTTCTCTACAAACTCCATCTCCTGCTCGGCACGCAGAAAGGCAGCGGGACAATCAAGAGCCGTCACTACCCCCGGATTCACACCGGGCATGATTTCGGGAAGCTCCTTCCGCCGACTGAATACTTCGGCAGCACTGCCCATACCCTCTATTAAACGCTTTGCCCCGATATGTCCTATACCGGGGCAAAGTGTGAGAGCTATACTGCAAATCCGTTCGTCACTGTTCATTCCACCAAAAATTACACGGACTTACACGGGTTGAGATAAGGGGCAAAAAGGCGGTCGAACAGTTCGCTGTCGCTCAACCGGCCATTGACTACACACACGGTCTCTACCACGCCTTTGAGGCAGACCTTACCGTCGGAAACACGGAAGATATCTTGATAGAAGACGTACTTGATACCTTCCTTCTTCATATAAAGTTTGGAAACAAACTCGTCACCACTCCTCAGGGGAGTCTTGAAAGCCATATTGATACGTGCACTACCGGGTCTACCCCCTGCTCGTGCAGTCCGGCAAAGCTGACGCCGGCACTCAACAGAAACTCATGGCGCGTATGCTCCAGATAATGCTGATAATTGGCATTATTGACGATGCCTTGCAGGTCGCATTCATAGTCGCGCACCTTCATGGGAAGTTCATAGATATAATTCATATTTAGTATTGGACTATTTACTATTTGATACTTAGCCACGTTGTTTCTCCACATCCAAGCCTTTGAACTTCTTCAGTTCCTCTACGCTGACCAGCTTGTAGAGTTTGTCACTGGGACGTATTTTCACCGATTTCATCGAGAAATGCTGGCCTTTCTTTACAGTCTGCACGGGTTTCAAATCGACGCGTGCCTCGTCCAAAGTGACGAATTCGGCACCCGTTGTGGGACCCGTAATCAGCAACTTGTCGCCTACGCTCACTTCGGCTGCTTCTACCAGGAACTCCGCCACACCGATGTTTGAGAAGTAGCGGATGCCCTTACCCACATAGATTTTACGTTCCGTAGCGGCAGAGCCGTAGTTCTTGGTCCATTCGCCCAAGCGTTGTCCCAGGTAGTAGCCGTCCCAGAAACCACGATTGAAGACCGTCTTCAACGTTCATCCCACCGGGCAATCTTCTCATCGGTGAATGTATCGTCCAGATAGGAACGGATGGCTTCTTTGTAACACTCCACTACCGTGCGCACGTACTCGGGTCCGCGGGCACGTCCTTCAATTTTGAAAACACGAACACCTGCATCCAGCATCTTGTTCATGAAGTGGATAGTTTTTAAGTCTTTGGGGGACATGATGTACTGGTTGTCCACCTCCAATTCCACATCCGTCTCCTTGTCGCGCACCGTGTAGCTGCGGCGGCATACCTGCATGCAGGCACCGCGGTTGGCGGAGTGGTTCATTTCATGCAATGAGAGATAACACTTTCCGCTGACTGCCATGCAAAGGGCACCGTGGCAGAACATCTCTATACGTATCTGCTCTCCGCTGGGACCGCAGATATTCTCCTCACGGATATGTCGGTAGATTTCTGCCACCTGCTCCAGATTCAGCTCACGCGCCAGCACCACCACATCGGCAAACTGCGCATAGAAGCGCAGGGCTTCCACATTGCTGATGTTGAGCTGTGTGCTGAGGTGTACCTCCTGCCCTATCTGACGGGCATAGCTCATCACTGCCACATCGGCGGCAATGACAGCCGAGATACCTGCCGCCTTTGCCGCATCTACAATGGTACGCATCAGCGGAATGTCATGGTCGTATATGATGGTATTGACGGTAAGATAGCTTTTCATACCATGTTCATCGCACATCCGGGCTATCTCCCGCAAATCGTCGATAGTGAAGGTATTGGCCGAACGGGCACGCATGTTCAGGTTCTCGATACCGAAATAGATGGAGTCGGCATCTGCTTGTATGGCTGCTGCGAGAGATTCGCGCGAGCCTACCGGTGCCATGATTTCGAAGTCACTGATTGAGTGTTTCATCATTTCTTTTTGAATTAGAGTATGCAAAGGTAGGCTTTTTTCTGTACTTTTGCGGACAAATCCGCTTAGATTATGAAGATTAAAGATATAGACCTGGGCCCACGCCCCGTATTCCTCGCCCCGATGGAGGACGTCACCGACCCTGCTTTCCGCCTGATGTGCAAGCACTTCGGAGCAGACATGGTATATACCGAGTTCGTTTCTGCCGATGCCTTGATACGCTCCGTAGGCAAGACCCAGCAGAAACTGAATATCAGTGATGAAGAGCGGCCCGTAGCCATACAGATATACGGACGGGACACCGTCACCATGGTAGAAGCCGCCCGCATCGTGGAGCAGGCACACCCGGACACGCTGGACATCAACTTCGGCTGCCCCGTGAAGCGCGTTGCCGGCAAGGGTGCCGGTGCCGGTATGCTACAGAACATTCCGCTGATGCTGGAAATCACTCGTGCGTGGTAGATGCCGTGAAGATTCCCGTCACCGTGAAGACCCGCCTGGGCTGGGATGCCAACAGTAAAATCATCGTAGACCTTGCCGAGCAGTTGCAGGACTGCGGCATTGCCGCCCTCACCATCCACGGCCGTACCCGCGCCCAAATGTATACCGGTGAGGCGGACTGGACACTTATCGGCGAGGTGAAAAATAACCCACGCATGCACATTCCCATCATCGGCAACGGTGATATCACCACTCCCCAACGGGCCAAAGAATGCTTCGACCTCTACGGTGTGGACGCCATCATGATAGGCCGTGCCAGCTTCGGCCGCCCGTGGTTCTTTAAGGAAGTGAAGCATTATTTGGAGACGGGCGAAGAACTCCCTCCGCTGAGTTCCGAATGGCGGCTGAACGTACTCCGCCAGGAAGTGGAAGACAGCGTCAACCTGCTGGATGAACGACGGGGCATACTGCACGTGCGCCGCCACCTGGCAGCAAGCCCGCTCTTCAAAGGGATTCCCAATTTCCGCGACACCCGGATAGCCATGCTGCGGACAGAGACGAAGGAGGAACTGTACCGCATCTTCGAAGAGATAGAACCGTTGCTGCCATAGGAGAAAACCGCATACGATTTTTACCATCGAGTCCGATACTTGAGCAATCATCCTCACGCCCCTTCTTGAATAGCTTCTGAGAGGGGGGGGAGTATTCAGACACAGATGACACGCTTTGTTGCCATCCGCATAACTCACTGTCTGTCAGCAAGAAATTTTGCCAACCACTTGCCTTGCCCTTGGCAAACTTTGCCATGCCTATGGCAAAGCCTTGCCAATGGGAAGGCAAAACCTTGCCAACAAGGAGGCAAGAAAAAAAACATTGTTTCTTTGGCAGAAAGAAACAAGTCCCTATATTCGTCTTCCCAAGAAAGAATCCCATAAATATGTCTTTATGAAAAAGAAAAAACTACTCAAACAGCTCATCGTAAACTTCCAGCATTCACTTCCGGCAGAAGTTTATCCGCGTACATTGGTATTGCCCACAGACAGTGGAAAGATAATCACCGTGCCCGACTAGCGGAACATCGGCTGCGCAAACCATCGCTTGAACATCCACGTGGCCAGGATATAAATGCCGAAAGCCGATACGAAACCCACGATAGAGTCTATCAGGTAATGTGCCTGGATATAGACCGTAGCCCCACACAACAGCAGATAGAAAGGAAACAAGCAGGCAAACAGACGCTTGCTGCCACGCCATGCCATAATCATCAGTACCGTAGACATTCCGACGTGCGAACTGGGAAAAGCAGCCGTGGGGCGCTCACCCACCTGCTGGGAACTCTCCACCAGGTTGTAGAAGAAGCCGTGCTCATAGCCCGGACCGGGAAGAAGTTCCTGATGGTGATGGAAATAGTCACCGATGGACGGGAAGATACCTTGCGCCACATGGTCGCTTCCAATGGCGGGGAAGTAGAACTGCGGCCCGGCAACGGGGACGAAGATATAAATAAGGTAATAGATGAAGAAAGCGGTGACGATGACGAACGAAACCTTCTCGAAAAGGTCGAAACGATAAAGGAAATACCACACCACCACCAGCAGAATCATCGGATAATAGAAGAAGTATCCCATATTGAACGGCTCGCTCACCCACATCTGCGGAAACCTTTCACAGAACCATACAGCAGGCTGTCCGCCAAACATCCACTGCTCCACCGACGCGAACACGTGGTCGAGATTGGGGAATATCCGGTTGAACTCAAAGGTGTCGGGATACCAATAGGAAAGCAGTGACATCTGGATGGCTATGCGCACAAAGGCAGAGAACTTGCAGGGTGCCAGCCGGTAAAGATACATCAGCAGGAACGTCATACCCGCAATGACAACACGGTCTGCAAGCATCTGCACCGGATGATCCATTTCCTGAAAAAGAAACAGAATGAGAATGGAAGTCAGCAAATTGTATATCAGCGTAATCTTCTCTACCGCAAAAAGCCCCTTACGGGTTTCTACCCTTTTAAATAAATCTAAAGCCATCCCTTATCCTTATACCAGGCAATGGTTTCCTTTACACCCCGTTCCAGGTCGTACTCAGGACTGAAGCCCAGTTCCTCGACGGCCGGTGTGATGTCACACTGCCAGTTGCGTTGTTTCATTATTCTATACTTGTCCGAATTGAGCGTACTGGTCTTGTTCTGCCGCTTCGCCCAAAATTCAGCGAGCAAAGATACGACTTTCAATACAATTAACGGACATCTCAGGCGAATAACAAACGGGTTGCCCAATTCTTTCCTTATCAAATCGGAAAAAGCACGGCTACTATACACCTTCCCGTCAGCCAGAAAATAGGCGCGGCGGGACACCTGCTTCTCTATCCCGAGGAAGACGGCCTGCACGATGTCCTTTACATATACAAACGTCAAGTCCTGGCGGCGGAAGCCACAGAAAAGTCCGTATGCTGCCGGATGGACTTTGCCATAAGATAATAATCCTTCTCACGCGGCCCGTATACACCCGTCGGCCGGTAGATGACGTAGGGGAAACCCGGAATACTCTGCAAATAAAGTTCTGTTTTCAGTTTACTGAGCCCGTAGGCGGTATTGGGTGAAGGGGGGTCACTCTCCATAATCGGGTCGTAGGTCCTCTCGCGTACCGGACCGAACACACTCAGCGTACTGATGAAAATAAACTGCTTGGGAATCATGTTCAGCTCCCTCAGCGTATCGATGAAGTATTTGGTCTGCAGGTAATTCACCAAATCGAATTCGTTCTTGTCCACGCACTTCGTCACACCGGCACAATGAACAATATAATCAAACTTATTGTAGGTCCTTTATGTCCCGAAAGCTGCGCCCTCAGTTCATTGGGATGCGCAAAGTCCAGTTCGAGAAAATGTATCTTGCGGTCACGCAGATACTCGCGGCTGCTGGACGAGCGTACACCCGCCCACACACCGAACTTGCGCTTCAACGCTTCCTCCACGATGAAACTTCCGATAAATCCGCTTGCTCCTGTAATTAAAATCGATTCCACTTCTTCAGTTACAAATTACTAATTACTTTTCATCCGATTACTTTTCATCCAATCCGTCACCTTGGCGCTCCTTTATTACTTTGTCGCCTCGTTACTCTTCTTCACCGGCTCCACATGGATGCTGACCAGTGTTCCTTTGCCGAACTGCCTTTTCAACTTGTTCTCCACCGCCGTTGCCGTCTCGTGAGCTTCCTCCAGCGAGATGCTGCCATCCATACGCACATGCACCTCGATGGCACAATAACTGCCGATGCGACGCGTACGAAGGTGATGCGGCGAGCTGATACCGGGAAAAGAGAGAATTGTCTTTATTATCTCATCCTCTACCTCGCAGGCAATGATTTCTCCAACAGTTCGTCCACACACGGTATCAACAATTGCACAGCCACCTTCATAATGAAGAAGCTGACAATAACCGCCGCCACCGGGTCCAGCACCCGCCAATGGTCACCCAAAAGAATGGCTCCACCTATCCCCACTGCCGTGCCTATGGATGAAAGCGCATCACTCCGGTGATGCCAGGCATTGGCAACAACCGCCTGCGAATTCAACTTCCTACCCTTGAAAACGGTATATTGATAAAGCACTTCCTTGAAAACGATGGATACCAATGCAGCCACCAGCGCCAGCATACCGGGCTCCTGCAAAGAACCGCCTTGCAGGAAACGGTAAATGGAGGAAGCCCCGTTCCAGAAAATGCCGAATCCCACAAACAACAGAAAGACACCGATAATGGCAGTTGCCAGCGTCTCGTACTTGCCATGACCGTAATCGTGCCCCTCATCCTCGGGCTTTGCTGAGATGCGCACAAATACAATGACAATAATATCTGTAATGAAATCCGACAAAGAATGCACCGCATCCGCCAGCATGGCGGCACTGTGCCCCACAATACCTGCAAAGAACTTGAAGACAAGCAAGAGAAAGTTTACCACACTTCCCACAACCGTCACCCGGTAAATGTCTTTTTCCCGTGTGGCATCTGCTTTTTTGTTCAGAGTTTGCATTTCCATCTGCTTTTCGTCTAAGGTACAGCCTATCTCGCTTTTTGTGCAAATATAGTACATAAATCCATTACAATCTGTCGTCTCTTCATTATTTTCAATAGAATGATAAGGTTAAATTTGACATCCGGGGTCTCTTCCGGCTGTGTGGAAACCCAGTAAGGATGTTGGATGTAATCGCATGATGCAGGTTGTTGCTGTATTTGTAGATTGTTTTCCCTTTATCCGTGGTTCCCATTTTGTCGATCCAGTATGGGTAGTAGTCCAGCTGGTCTTTGGTAGGGGCGGTTATTTTTTATGGTTAGAAAAGATCATTACGATCAGATTGATAATAGCAACAATCAAATTCACCGCCTCCGGTAAAAACAATTCCGGCTGATTTGGAAAATTCCATAGTGCACATTCACTTTATTTCTTGTGTATTTTTGTGTATTTTAGTTGACTTTTGTGTAATATTGTGTATGATATAATTAAAGGAGGTACATAATGAATCCAAGGCAACAAACGATTAAACAACTCAGTGCTTCCAAATAGGAGGGTTACTATGAAATATATTTATACAGCTTTGTTTACACCTATCGAGGACGGATCTGGATACTACGCAAAAGTCCCTGATCTTCCTGGATGCATCACTACTGGCAATAGTCTTTCTGATGCAATTGACCAAATTACCGATGCAATGAGCGCATGGCTTGTTGTTGCAGAGATGAAGGCGAACCGATTGCTCCTCCATCACCACAGGAAAAATTAAGTGTTGATGCCGGCACAATCTGTTCCCTGATTTCCGCAGATACCATTGAATATCGTGCCCAGACAGATACTCGCGCCGTTCGAAAAAATGTTTCTCTTCCAAGTTGGATGGTACGTCTTGCTGACAAGCGCGGAATCAACTGCTCACAAGTCCTTCAGGATGCCTTACGAACACTTCTTATAACTCCACTATCGCACATACTCATTAACATTATCCCTTAAAAACCAGTTATCTATATGGGTAACTGGTTTTCTCATAAAACAAAACTGCCTCTCCATCAACCATAACACGGTTATTTACTATCTTGAAATGTGGAGCATCCCTGCCTATAACCATAAATATAAAAACGAGCAGCAAAACCGGATTTACACCAGTCTGCTACTCGTTTGATGATTATAATATTTTCTTTTCTTGTGCCATTGCAACCAGTTATCGGACAAATGGCAGGAACGTAATGCTATACTTTATTTTCCAAACCGGCTGATTTCTTTCGCATATGATATTTCCGTTTTTCCTCATACATTTTCTCATCCATATGCATTAAAAAAGTTTCTGCATCATCTTCTGTCCCAAATTCCGTGTATCCCATGGAAACACTTAAACGAAACGGTTCTATCCCGGATTCATTAAACTGGGACAGATTATGGTTAATCTCCTCCATTGTCGCTAAGACACGCTCCGTATCAACACCTGACAGCAGCACAATAAACTCATCTCCCGCATACCGGATTGCCATACCATCATCCGGTATGGATCTGATGAGTATATTTCCCAACGTACAAATAGCCTTATCACCCGTACTATGACCTAAATTGTCATTAATACACTTGAAATCGTTTACATCCATCATGATTCCATATAAGGATTTCTGGCTTGCAATTTTCTTTTCCGCAAGCACCGCATTAAAATATCTCCGGTTGTATAATCCGGAAAGCTCATCCATATACAAACTCTCTGCGTATGATTGCATCTGCACAAATATCAATGCGACCGCAACCAGCACCCATGATGATGTAATTCCATAAAAAAGGAACTGGATAACCACACCTGCAAAACAAGGACCAACGAAATAGATCACCGGGAAAAAATTCAGGTTTACCCCTTGTTTTTTGGAATGATACACCAGATAGATACTGTAAGCAAAATATATGACAAGCGAAATATATCCCACCAGCACACCGGCAGTTCTCTGGTATACATTCTCCCCGGATATTTTAAACATAATCCCTGTTCCAAACAGATTACATAAAACAATAATTACTTCTACCAGCCAGGGAAATATCTCCACTCCTGCTTTTTGAACCATTCTTTTATAATTTCGATAGATACGCAATTCCACGTACATACACCAAAGCATACCCATACTGACTGTCCCTATAAAGCATATGCTGTTAGAGATATAATTAATCTGCCGGCTGCCAGTAAACTGTTTTCCATCTACGAGAAAAGCAATGGTTTCAGACAAATGCACCCACTAAATTTACGATTGCTATTCCATCATATATTTTATCTCCCACATGAAGGCTCTCTTCTGTTCTTTCGTCTGCAAAACAAATGGAACCACATCACAATAACAACGGTTC
>ENA-OQCF01000180-OQCF01000180.1-human-gut-metagenome-genome-assembly--contig:-NODE-180-length-24019-cov-12.576009_pt1 | contig 24019 bp, 25 predicted proteins | sample MGYA00242756_ERZ504573 | MGnify/ENA primary metagenome ERZ504573 (study PRJEB26092, sample SAMD00036240) | human gut metagenome | host: Homo sapiens | study: EMG produced TPA metagenomics assembly of... | reverse complement strand
GTCAATTTTCACCGTGAACGGTTTCCAAACCATTTCAAACAATATCAAACATGATTAACGGAAACCCAAAACAGGACCGCGCCCTAGCGCAAATCGCGCACCGTATCGCCTCTACGAGCACGCCGGGGATCAGCATGTGCTCCACGCCAGACGCACCCCCCTCGGCACCGGCGATCTTATCGACTGCCACATGCCGACACGCCTGTTGTCAAAGCGCACGGTGGTCAGGCGACGGTCGGGCACGATATCGCCCAGGCTGTCATCAACACCCACCACGCTCACGTCCTCGGGCACACGCCTTCCGCGCGACTCGAGCCCGCGAATGCAGCCGTAGGCCATGGCGTCGTTGGAGGCATAGATGGCAGTACAGGTCGGATCGTCCGCCAGAGCCTGGCCTGCGGCATATCCGCTCTGCGCCGTCCAATCGCCACGGATGAGTCGCGGCAGCTCAATACCATGTGCGCGCAATGTCTCGCGCCAGCCTTCCTCGCGCTGCATGCCCGAAAGCGAGCGCTCGGGGCACGAGATAAAGTGCACGGTCTTGTGCCCCTGCTCCAGCAAATACTCGACCACCTGGCGCGAGCAATCGAACTGGTCGTTATCGACCGTTGAACAAAGCGGGTGCTCCAACATCGTAACGAGCACTGTCTGCATGCCGGGCAGTGGCTCGAAGGTGCCAAAGTCCGCCGGCATGCGATTCATGATCACGACCATGCCATCCACCGGCAGTGCGCTCATGCGCGACGATGCGCTCTCGAGGGTATACGGATGCCCATCTACTTTCGTGAGGGTAATGGCGTAGCGTGCTTATCGGCGGCGGCAGCAAAGCCCTCCATACGGTCGAGGTTGCCGGTACCGGTAATGTTGAACATGGCGACGCGACGGTCTTAAACTTGCCGCGGCGCAGCGATCGACCGGCAAAATTGGGGCGATACCCCAGCTCGCGCATGGCGGCACGCACGCGCTCCTTGGTCTCGGGGCGCACGCTGGGCGAATCGTGCACCGTACGCGAGACTGTCTGCTCCGAGACGCCCGCGAGACGCGCCACGTCCTTAACGGAAACCGATTTTTTAACAGCGGCCATAGGTCGATCTTTCTATGTCAACGATGCCATTAGTGGCATCCTGCGCAGTCAAATGAAACGTCTTCAAGTATATCCAACGCCTTCCCCACCATACGCTCACCACCCAAAACCTACCGTTCACCGACATTTTTGCTTCCCCGAACGGCTTTTGTCGACCAAATGTTAACGTTGCCATTGTGCAAACATAGAGCCACCGGGCGGCTCAATCGTTTACGCGCAAGGAATCGACGGTCCACAGGCACAGGGACCACCGGTTCGCTTCTTTTTTGTGTCACAAAATGGCAACGTCAACATTTTGGCAACCGAAAGTCAAAAGCTACCATCGTTGCTAACCCACCGACTCTTAGGAGCATTGCATGGAGCAACTCATCGCCATCATCGAAAAGGGCCAGCCCTTTTTCAACGCGATCGCCCGCAACAAGTACCTCAAGGCGATCCGCGACGGCTTTATCTCCGTCATCCCCATCATCATCTTCTCGTCCATCTTCTGCCTGGTAGCCTCGGTCCCCAACATCTGGGGTTTCTACTGGCCCGATGACATCAACAATGCCCTGTGGAAGTGCTACAACTACTCCATGGGCATCCTGGCCATCGCCTGCGCCGCCACCACCGCCAAGCACTTCGCCGACGCCCAGAACCGCGATCTGCCCAAGAATAACCAGATCAACTTCATCTCGTGCATGTGCGCGGCCATCATCGGCTTCTTGCTCCTTTCGAGCGACACGATCGCCACGGACGCCGCCAGTGGCTTCAACACCACCTACCTTGGTTCCAAGGGCCTGTTGACCGCTTCATCGCTGCGTTTGTGACCGGCATCATCTACAAGTTCTTTATCAAGCGTAACATCACCGTCAAGATGCCCGAGCAGGTTCCGCCCAACATCTCGCAGACCTTTAAGGACATCATCCCCTTCTCCGTCTGCATCACCGTCTTTTGGGTCTTCGACATCGTCTTCCGCGCTGCCTTTGGCTTCTGCTTTGCCCAGGGTGTCATCCAGGTGTTCCAGCCCCTGTTCACCGCTGCCGACGGCTACATCGGCCTTGCTGTGATCTACGGCGCCATGAGCCTGTTCTGGTTCGTCGGCGTCCACGGCCCCTCGATCGTCGAGCCCGCCATCGCCGCCGCCCTCGTTGCCAACATGACCGACAACCTGGCTGCGTTCCAGGCCGGCCAGCACGCTTCCGCTGTCTTGACCCAGGGTGCCCAGTACTTCGTCGTCTGCATGGGCGGCACCGGCGCCACGCTCGTCCTGGTCTTTATGTTCTGCTTCCTGGCCAAGTCCCAGGAGATGCGCGCCGTCGGTAAGGCCGCCATCGTCCCCGTGTGCTTTGCCGTTAACGAGCCGCTGCTGTTCGCCGCACCTATCGTGCTCAATCCCGTCTTCTTTGTCCCGTTTGTCTTTGCCCCGATCGCCAACATCTGGATCCTCAAGATCTTTATCGACTTCTTGGGCATGAACGGCTTTATGTACACCCTGCCTTGGACCGTCCCCGGCCCCATCGGCACCATCATGGGCCTGGGCTTCCAGCCGCTCGCCTTTGTGATGCTCGCCTTATCCTGGTCGTCGACTTCGTTCTGTACTATCCGTTCTTCCGTGCCTATGACGCCCAGAAGTGCGCCGAGGAGGCCGAGATTTCCGAGGAGGAGCTCGCCGCCAAGAACGCCGAGAAGGCCGCTAAGCTCAACGATGCCTTCCAGGGCAAGGCTGACGCCAAGAGCGTTGCCGCCGGCGCTGCTGCCGAGGCCGTGAAGGCCGACTCCCCCGCCGCTTCTGCAGCATCCGCTGCCGAGGCTGCGACCGCCAGCGACCTCAACGGCAAGCGCGTGCTCGTGCTCTGCCAGGCGGCGGAACCTCGGGCCTGCTCGCCAACGCGCTGGCCAAGGCTGCCAAGGAGCGCGGCATCAATCTTGAAACCGCTGCTGAGGCCTATGGCAACCACGTTGACATGCTCCCCGACTTTGACCTGGTCGTCCTGGCCCCGCAGGCCGCCAGCTACCTGGCCGACCTGCAGAAGGACTGCGAGCGCGTGGGCAACAAGTGCGTCGCCTGCCGTGGTAAGCAGTACATCGAGCTCTCCCAGAACGGCGATAAGTCTCTCGCCTTCGTAAGCGAGCAACTTTCGAAGTAAGTAACGCCCAAGGCCAGCCGACCATCCAAGACCGGCTGGCCCTTCGATTTAGACGATTGGATCATCATGTCCGTTAACCCTGCTAGCGTCACCAACCCGCCTGCGCAGTTTCCCGAGGACTTTGTCTTTGGCGGTGCTACCGCTGCCTACCAGGTAGAGGGTGAGACCCGCACTCACGGTAAGGCAAGGTTGCCTGGGACGACTTCCTGGAGGCCCAGGGGCGCTTTTCCCCCGATCCCGCTTCGGACTTCTACAACCAGTACCCCGTCGACTTGGAGCTGTGCGAGGAGTTCGGTATCAACGGCATCCGCCTCTCCATCGCCTGGAGCCGCATCTTCCCCAACGGTACCGGCGAAATCAACCCCGAGGGTGTCCAGTTCTACCACGATCTCTTCGCCGAGTGCCACAAGCACCATGTTGAGCCGTTCGTCACGCTGCATCACTTTGACACGCCGCTGCCCCTCTTTGAGAAGGGCGACTTCCTCAACCGCGAGACCATCGACGCCTTTGTGGACTTTGCCACCTTCTGCTTTAAGGAGTACGCCGACCAGGTGACCTACTGGTTCACCTTTAACGAGATCTGGGCGAACGCTCCAACACCTACATCGAGGGCACCTTCCCCGGTGGCGTCAAGGCGCATCTTGCCGAGGCCTTCCAGTGCGAGCACAACATGATGCTCGCCCACGCCAAGGCCGTACTGGCCTTCCACAACGGCGGCTTTAAGGGCAAGATCGGCGTCATCCAGTCGTTGGAGTTTAAGTATCCGCTCAACGAGAACGACCCCGCCGACATCAAAGCCGCCAATAACGAGCACGTGCTGCAGAACCAGTTCTTGCTCGACGCCACCTTCCGCGGCGACTATGCTCCCGACACCCTCGAGTGCGCCAACCGCCTGGCGGCCATCTCGGGCGGCACCATCGAGATCCCGGACGAGGATCTGAAAATCATGCGCGAGGCCGCGCTCTACAACGACTACCTGGGCGTTAACAACTACCAGTGCCGCTTTTTGAAGGCTTACGACGGCGAGAACGACCTGCACCACAACGGTACGGGTGAGAAGGGCACCGGCCGCTGGCGCGTCAAGGTATTGGCGAGCACGTGAACAAGCCCGGCATCCCCACCACCGACTGGGACTGGATCATCTATCCCGAGGGCCTGTTCGACCTGCTCGTCTACATCAAGCAGCGCTACCCCAACTACAAGCAGATCTTCATTACCGAAAACGGCATGGGCTACAAGGACCCCTACAAGGACGGTTTTGTGGACGACCAGCAGCGCATCGACTACATCGAGCAGCACCTGCGCTGGCTGCTCAAGGCCATGGAGGTGGGTGTCAACGTGGGCGGTTATTTCCTGTGGAGCCTGCAGGATCAGTTCTCCTGGACCAATGGCTACAACAAGCGTTATGGCTTCTTCTACGTTGACTTTGAAACCCAGAAGCGCACGCCCAAGGCAAGCGCCTACTGGTACAAGCACGTGGCGCAGACCCGTCGTCTGGACTAGCGGCTTGCGGGGTTGTCTGCCCACATAACCTGTCCCCATTTCTCAGCCGGGGGCGCACGTCACACGACGCGCCGCCCCCGGCCTTTTTTTGGGCAGACCGTACCGCACGTTGTCTCAATCTGTAACATCTAGCCGAGTTTTTCGCTCCAAGCTGTTACAGATCGAGACAAACAGAACGCCCGAGCAGAAAGATCTCAATCTGTAACATCTAGCTGAGATTTTCGGCCCTACCTGTTACGGGTTGAGATGAACGAGCCGAGCACGTCTACGCCCGCAGGTCTTTCACGCTGGAACGCTCGACCAACACGCCCGAGACGAGCGTACGGCTTCTGGAGCTCGGGGCTTCCAGACCTGCGACGACCTCGTTAAGCGCACGGATGCCCAGCTCGCGGTGGCGAAACTTCACCGACGTCAGAATCGAGTTGGGAATCGTCTTATAGAGCTCATCGTCGAAGCCGATCACGGACACATCATTGGGCACACTGAGCCCTTTGTCACGTAGAGCCATCATCACGCCGTTTGCCATGCAGTCGTTAGCAGCGAGGACCGCCGTGCAATCGGGTTTATCGGCAAGCACAAGGCCCGCGGCATAGCCACTATCCGCATTCCAATCGCCTTGCAGAGGCTCGGGCGGCTCAATGCCACGCGCCTCGAGTGCCGCACGCCAACCTTTCATACGGCACTGGCTCGACAGCGACTCTTTCTTACCCGAAACGAAATACACGTTCTTGTGACCATGATCCAAGAAGTACTCGCACGCCATGCGCGCGCCACCCTCTTGATCGTCACTAACGGTAGAGCAGGTAGGATGCTCCATCGGCGTGATAATCACCGTCTTGAGGTCTTTCGGTGCCTCAAAAGTATCAAAGTCATCGACCATCTGACGCAGGTTGAAGATCATGCCATCAACAGGCAGCTGCGACATCCTACGCGCCGCTTCGGCAAGGGTCATCTTCTCCCCCGCCCGCTTTTTGATCATCGTGAGCGCAAAGCCGCGTTCTTCGGCGGCATCTGCGATACCGTCAATCATGTCCACGGCACCGCCCGACAAGTGGAACAGCACCACGCCGATGCACCCGTAACGGCCCAACTTGAGCGAACGCGCGGCAAAGTTGGTTCGAAACCCGAGCGCTTCCATTGCGGAATGGACCTTATCGCGTGTCGACTCTCGCACGCTACCGGGCTCGTTAATCACACGCGAAACCGTCTTGAGAGAAACACCCGCGGCAACTGCCACATCATTCATTGAGACATTTTTCTTGTCCATCGTTGCCACTGCTTCTCCGCTCGGTTCTCTATCGCTTGTTTTTTGCGTTCTAGCATACACTACCTGCCTGACTGATAAATCAACCATTCACCGGACAATATCGACCGCTCGCCCGTATATCCTTGTTGCTCTTCCAGAAATGTCTTACGTTGTCATTAACGAAATGACAACGTTGTCATTTCGCAATGCCTTCCTTAAGCAGGAAGGTTTCCGGGCAGTCCTGACCATCCATCGACGACCAGTTCCATCCACATGCATCGCGCATCGAGCAGCAAAGGAGCTCTATGGACGCCATCGTAAAGATGCTCGAAAAGCATCAACCGTTCTTTGAGAAGATCTCGAGGAACATCTACCTCCAGGCCATCAAGGACGGATTCCTTGGGTGCATGCCCATCGTCCTCACCTCTTCGATCTTCCTGTTGATCGCCACCCTTCCCGGCGTAGTCGGCATCACGCTGCCCCAACCGCTCATCGACTGGTGCAACAAGCTGTACAACTTCACCATGGGCGTTATGGGCATCATGGTCGCCGGCACCACTGCCAAGAACTTTACGGCTTCCATGAACCGTCGCATGCCCGCCGGCAAGGTGCTCAACGACGGCTCCACCATGGTGGCCGCCCAGTGCAGCATGCTGCTGCTCGCCGTTACGCAGTTCACCACCAAGTTCAACGGCTCCGAGCTTTCGGTCTTCGACTGCACCAGCATGGGTACGCGCGGTCTGTTCTCGGCCTATATCGCCGCGTTCATTACCGTGTGGGTCTATAAGTTCTGCGTCTCGCGCGATCTGACCATTAAGCTGCCCAAGGAGGTCCCGGGCGCCATCGCTCAGAACTTCCGCGACATCATCCCCTTTGGCGGCGCCGTCATCATCTGCGGCATCATCGATGTCGTCGTGCGCAACCTCATGGGCGTTCCGTTCTCCGAGCTGCTTATCAAACTGCTCTCCCCGCTCTTTACCGCTGCAGAAACTATCCTGGCCTTATCCTTATCCAGCAGCCACCGCGTTCTTCTGGTTCATCGGCGTCCACGGCCCCTCGATCGTCCAGCCGGGCATCGACCCCATCCGTCTTGCCAACCAGGCCGAGAACCTGCAGGTTCTGCTGGCAGGCGGCCACCCCGCCCACTCCCTCACCTTTAACATGTCGCTCGTGGGTGAGTTCGGCGGCACCGGCGCCACGTTCATCGTGCCGCTTCTGCTGATTCTCTTCATGAAGTCCAAGCAGCTCAAAGCCGTCGGTAAGGCCTCGATTGTCCCTGTTGCCTTCGCCGTCAACGAACCGCTGCTCTTTGGCGCGCCGATGATCCTTAACCCCTACATGCTCATCCCCTTTGTTGCCGCCGGCTGCGTCAACGTGAGTGTTGCCAAGTTCTTTATCGACAATGTGGGTATGAACGGCTTCTCCTTCGTGGTGCCTTGGGCTACCCCTGCCCCCATCGGCATCTTCATCACCACGAACTTCCAGCTTATCGCCCTGGTATTTGTCGCGATCATCATCTTGCTGGACGCCATCATCTACCTGCCGTTCTTGAAGGCATACGATAAGCTGCTCTGCGACCAGGAGGCCGAGCGCGCCGCCGAGCTGGGACTCGAGTCCGATGGTGCCGCTTCCGTCGCCGCCAACGCCTCTACGCCCGCTGTCGAGCAGGCCACCGCTTCCGTCGAGACGACCGTTGCCGCCGCCGACAGCAAGCCTGTCGCCGATCAGCCCGAGCCCGCTGCCGATGCATCCGCCAAGAAGGATGTCGATGGCCTGAAGGTCCTCGTCCTGTGCGCCGGCGCCGGCACCTCTGCCATGCTTGCCAACGCCATCAAGGAAGGTGCCGCACAGACCGGAGAGAACATCGCTTCCTCGCAGGCGCTATGGCCAGCACACTGCCATCATGGATCAGTACGACGTCATCGTGCTCGCTCCGCAGGTTCGTAGCTACTACAACGACATGAAGGCCGACACCGATCGTCTGGGCATTAAGCTGCTCGCCCCGCGCGGTAAGGAATATATCGACCTTACTCGCGACCCCGCTGGCGCCATCAAGTGGCTCCGCGAGAACCTCGACTAGTTCCTCCCTCTGTTGGTGCCCGGATCCCCAGTTCGGGCACCTCTCCCTATTCGTATCCCACAGAAGGATGACTCATGACCAACCCCATGCAGTTCCCCGACGGCTTTGTGTTTGGCGGCGCCACCGCCGCTTACCAGGTTGAGGGTGAGACCCGCACGCACGGCAAGGGCAAAGTGCCCTGGGACGATTTCCTGGCTGCTCAGGGTCGCTTCTCCCCCGACCCCGCAAGCGACTTCTACAACAAATATCCGGTCGATATCGACTTGTGCCAGCGCTTCGGCATTAACGGCATTCGCGTCTCCATCGCTTGGAGCCGCATCTTCCCCAGTGGCACCGGCGAGATTAACCCCGAGGGTGTCGCTTTCTATCACGAGCTTTTCGCCACCTGCAACAAAGCTGGCGTTATCCCCTATGTCACGCTCGATCACTTCGATACGCCCGAGGCCTTTTACCAGAACGGCGGCGAGGGTTTCCTGACGCGCACGACCATCGACGCCTTCGTCGAGTACGCCAAGTTCTGCTTTGCCGAGTTCACCGAGGTCAAGCACTGGTTTACCTTTAACGAGATTCCCGCAACCGCCGAGGGCAGCTTTATCGTCGGCAACTGGCCGCACGGCGAGAAGTACCGCCTGGACAAGGCCTTCCAGCTCATGCACAACATGATGGTGGCCCACGCCAAGGCTGTCGTCGCCTTCCATGAGGGCGGCTTTGAGGGCGAGATCGGCATTGTCCAGAACCTGGAGCCCAAGTATCCCCTCGACCCCAACAACGCCGCCGACTGCGAGGCAGCTCGCATGGCCGATGTCATCAACAACCGCTGGGTACTCGACGCCACCTTCCGCGGCCACTATGCAGCCGACACCATGGAGGCTGCGACCAAGCTGGCCCATATCGCCGGCGGCGAGCTCGACGTCCGCGACGAGGACATCGCCGCGCTGACCGCCGCGCTCCCCTACAACGATTGCCTGGGTGTCAACACCTACAAGTGCCAGTTCCTGCGTGCCGCCGAGGGCGAAAACGACATCAACCACAATGGTACCGGCGACAAGGGCTCCTCGCGCTGGTTCCTCAAGGGCGTGGGCGAGTCATGCGTACGCGAAGGCGTACCCACCACCGACTGGGACTGGATCATCTATCCCGAGGGCCTCTACGACCTGCTGCTCCGCATTAAGAACGATTACCCCAACTACAAGAAGATCTACATCACCGAGAACGGCATGGGCTATAAGGACGACTTTGAGGACGGCTTTATCGACGACGCCCCTCGCATCGATTACATGCGCCAGCATCTCGCGTGGATCCTCAAGGCGATCGACGGCGGTGTGAACGTCGACGGCTACTTTGTGTGGTCGCTGCAGGACCAGTTCTCCTGGACCAACGGCTATAACAAGCGCTACGGCCTGTTCTACATCGACTTTGAGACCCAGAAGCGCTATCCCAAGGCAAGCGCGTACTGGTACAAGAACGTCGCGGAGACCGGCCTGCTCATGGCCTAGTTTCCGCCGCATACTCCCTGTCGGCCGCATACGAATCCCAAACCGGTTCGTATGCGGCCTTTTTGTTTTGGCTCGGCCCGAGCAGACCGTTTGTCTCGATCTGTAACATCTAGCAGGGATTTTCGGTCCTACCTGTTACAGATCGAGACAAACGGGTAGCCCGAAGCAGAATATCTCGATCTGTAACATCTAACCCGGTTTTCTACTCCCAACTGTTACAGATTGAGATAATTCGACGACGCCGACGTTTTAATATACCGTGGTACAATTGTGTCCCAACGCAAAGGAGGTACCCATGTCAGCTTGTGTGCCCGTCCGAGATATGAAGGACACTGCTGCATTCACCACGCTTGTTGAGTCTGAGCGCGACGTCACCGTAACTAAGAACGGCTACGAGGCCATGCACTGCATCAGCAGCGACCAGTATCGCCTCATGCAAGAAGAAATCGCCAAGGCAAAACTGCTGTCTCGCATGATGATGGCAGAAGATGAAATATCGCAAGGCGACTACAGCGACTACGAATCCTTCGCGGCTTCGATACGAGACAAATATGACCTATAACGTCGTAATCCTCAAAAGCGCGCGGTATGAGTACGAGAGTATTGTCGGATACCTTGCTCAAATCCTCAAGAATCCGCGTGCAGCAGGCAATTTTGTCGCTGAGTTTGAATATCAGCTTGATCTGCTTCGCGAGCAGCCTCTTTTACGTCCCCTCTCGCACATGCAAGAGCTGGCGGCACGTAATTACCGATCGTTTCCCGTCAACAACTACGTGTGTCTATACAAGTTTGAGCACGAAACAATCTATATCGCCCACATCTTTCATCAGTCACAGGACTACGCCCGCCTGGTCTAGCCCACAAACTGAATATTTGTTTTGAATCAATGCGTTGAGAAGGCGCACCTTGATCAAAAACTCTTTGATGCATGCGCCACGAGCAAATCGAGTTCTATCTTCGTGGGATTTGGCAAGGGCGAGCCAATGTCCCGTTCGGACCCAAAGGAAGCAGAGTCATTTGCATCGTCGGCCTAGCGGAGATGACCTTTGGGTCACATAGATGGAAGACAGTTTGTCGGTGACTCGGATAGCGCCAATGCGATCTCACGACGGTTGCGCTCATTGTCTCAATTAGATACTCAACGAAATACGGCCCCGCAGCTCAATAAGCTGCGAGGCCGTACTACGCACCGACGGATCAACGACGAAGTGCATCCGCTATTTGGCCAGCTCCTGAACGATCCAGTCAATTGCACCTTCGGGATCGTTGGTAAGGTCGATATACTGCTTGCCCCTTGTGGTGAGCAGTTTAATTCCAAGGCGATCGGTATCGGCCTTCATAGCGTCATAGTACATGCGTGCCTGGGGCGCCAGAACAATCACGTTGTACTGATCCATTGTCTCATAGTGGCTTCCGTACGCGCCGGACTGAGAAACCAGATCAATACCCTTAGCAGCGGCACCTTCGCGAAGAGCATTTGCCAAGAGAGTTGAAGTGCCGGCACCCTGGCAAAGCACAAGCACGCGGATCTGCTCCGCCTTGCTCTTTACCGCCTCCAGAGCTTTTGCGGCATTTTCTTGTGCGGCAATAGCATCTGCATCCGAGGTTCCTGCAGCTTCCTTTGCAGACTCCTCCAAACAAAGCTGATGGTCATACGCCTTGCAGAACGGATAGTAAATCACAAAGTCAACGACCAACAGCACTGCCATCAATACGAGAGAACGTAGATCGAGACCCGTGGTGAGAAATGCACCGATTGGGCCGGGAAGCGCCCACGGCATGGTATACATGGGGGCGTTCATTCCAATTACGTCAATGAAAAACTTACCGATTATGGCGTTGACCATAGGAGCCGCTAGGAAGGGCACGAACATATAGGGATTGAGAACGATCGGCATACCGAAGAGAACGGGCTCGTTAACTCCAAAAATCACCGGGATAATCGATGCCTTGCCCATGGCTTTAAGCTGCTTGGAACGCATAAACATGATCAGGATAATAGGAACGATGAACGTGCAGCCAGAACCGCCCAGACCGCCGATGAAGCTTGTAAAGTCCTGCGTGAGAGCAATTGACGGGTGTCCACCTGCTTGGAAAACCTCAAGATTGGTAACGGTATTGCCGTAGAGCGCAGCATTGATCGGGCTCATGACAACCGAAGCACCGTGAATACCCATAAATTGGAAAAGTGCGACCGCGCCTTCGATAAGCGCCATGCCAGGATAGGTGTCGACCGCGGAGAACAGCGGCGAGATTAGAGCAGATACCAAATTGGCGAACGGCACAGCAAGCAGCGTACGGCTCGCGAGATCGATAACGGCGCACGCAAGGATTGAAAACCCAAACGCAAAGATATCGCGAAAACTCTGCGCAATAGCGCCAGGGACCTCTTTGGGGAGCTTGATCGTCACATTATGGCTAATGCACACCTTATAGATATTAACGGTCAAGAATGCGGATACGAACGCAGCGAGAAAACCCTTGGTTCCCATATAGCCGGTTTCAAAAACAGATGTATCTGCTCCGCCAATCGAGACAACATCGTTCGTCACCGATAGCAAGAACATGCCGCACATGGCGCAAACCATGCACGAGGTGGGGTTAAGAGATTTGCCCGAAGGCATGCGGCGGTTCATCGACATGGCAAGTGAGCTCGCCGTGGTGCCGGCCACCATAATGCCAAGAAGCCCCATGGTATATGCATAGATTTTATTAAAGAAATCCAGCACCTCAGACGGAAGCGCGATGCCTACATAGGCAGGGAGCGTCGAAAGAAGAAGGAACAGGCTCGAGAACAGCACAATTGGCATATTCGAGAGAAAGCCATCCTTAATCGCCACCAGATAAATGTTCTTTGAGATTTTGTCGAAGAGAGCCTGGTGTTTTTCAAGGAATTTGACGATAGCGTCCATAACGCATCCTTTCATGATTGCCGGGCACACAACGATTTATCCGGATTCAACCGTCGTCATCCCAGTTTGTATCCGCTTATGTAAGTGAATACGTTCTCGTGCGAAATGTAATATCATTTGCGCGATTTGTCATAACCAATTCTTTTTCCGCTTTGTCGACATGTCAAGAATTTAAATCTTTATTCGGTGAACGGCAGTTGCTTAATTTTAGATTTGTCCAGCTAATAGCTATTTTTTTGGAGCAGTACAATAAGTTTGTAACCGTTTACCGATTGGATATAACATATTAAATATATTGTTGTAACAATATTAGGGACAATGTCACAAGCCTGTCACTCTAGTCAAAGGAAGTAATAATGCCCAAACGATTGCTGAACATGTCCGCATCCGATTTTGCCGCCACGTCACCCATGGATCTAAAGCAGGCAATTCTGGCTTCCGAGGGACGTACCATCATGGCAGAAAACGTACCCTCTTCCCAATTTCTCGGCGGCGTTACTAATGCCGAAATCGAACGTGCCGCAGGTGCCGACCTGCTTCTGTTTAACGCGCTCGATGTGTTCAATCCAGTGATTGCCGGCATTCCGGATGAACTCACCGAAAACCCGGTCACTTGGGTGAAGCGAGCATGCGGAAGGCCCATTGGCGTCAATCTGGAACCAGTTGATATTGAGGCTGAAATGTCTGAATCCCGTACAGAAATCCCTATGGGTCGGCGCGTCTCTCCCAAGACCCTAGAAAAGGCCAACGAACTCGGATTTGATTTTATTTGCCTCACAGGCAACCCTGGAACTGGCGTCTCCAACGATGCAATCGCCCATTCGATTAAACTCTCCAAAGAGCATTTCGATGGCCTGGTCATAGCCGGGAAAATGCATGGAGCGGGCGTTGCGGAACCTGTCATGACACTCGAAATAGCGCGCAAGTTTGTTGATCTCGGCGTCGACATCCTTCTCGTGCCAGCCCCCTACACTGTCCCTTGCTTCCAAGAAGCAGACCTGCGCGCCATCGTAGACTTTGTACGATCCCACAACGTAGACAAGTCAATTGAAGAAAAGGTTCTCGTCATGGCGGCGAACGGGACAAGTCAAGACTCCTGCGACAGCGAGACCATTAAGAAAATAGGCCTTGCAGCAAAAGCCGCTGGCGCTGACCTCCAACATATCGGGGACTCCATGAACGGTATTTGTCTGCCCCAGAATATCTTCACGCTTGGACAAGCCCTTCGTGGCTACAGGCATCAGATCGTCATGCTGAGCCGCTCTGTGATACGTTAAGGTAGCCTCGCCCACGCTACATCCCGACTGAGGCACCCATCGGATACCACCAACATGCAAACTGAGGCTCCAATGCTCGATACACACGAAAAACGGCCACTCTATTTACAGCTCACCGACGCGCTGCTCAAGCAGATCGTCGATGTATATCAAGCAGACGATAAACTTCCAACAGAAATGGAACTTTGCGACGAATACGCCGTAAGCAGAACAACCGTCCGACTTGCCATGAGTGAGCTGGAGCGTCGTGGAAGTATCTATCGAATCCAAGGTAAGGGATCGTTTGTTGCACCGAAACGCGTTAGCAGCTCAATTCACTTTTAGACTTTGACTTTGCAAGCCATTGCGATGGTGTTGATCCGGATACCATCACCAAACATTTCGGCGGCCGCACATCAGGTCGTCCAATTTCCGTAATGATGCTCCAGCAATTTGGATGCCAAAGTCGTGATGAGATTCAGCGTCTTGAACTGACCTACGAACTTGAAGGCAGCTTCATAGGCGCTGATACGTTCTTCATTTCAAAGTCGCGCGTTCCGAATAATCAGTTAGATTTTCAGGCATTTAGCAAAATCATGGACGAGTTGTCCAAGTCTGTCCAATCTGCTCGAGAAAGCTATAGAGCACGTCAGCTTAGCGATTCCGAAGCCAGCAATTATGGTGTTGCAAAACTTCCGGTCATCGAACTAACTCGTCATGCTTATGACTCCGGAGGCAAATTAATTGCCATTACTTGCCGCACCGTCTTAACTGGACAAATCCCTTATCAAAACTTTATTTTCAAGTCCTAATGTTCTTTTTCTTTTGTCTCGATCTGTAACACGTAACCGAGTTTTTAAGTCCTAACTGTTACAGATTGAGACAATTTGATAGTGAAGTCCCCATTTGCGCTTCATGTCGCGTTGCGTTGATGCGATAATCCCTCACCACGTCAGAGAGCGGAAGTATCGCCTGCAGCGCTAGCTAGCAGATGACCTGCGTGTGTTCCTCGATGGCGGCACGATTCTCGGCGGCGATACCCGGTTCGCACACCACGGCATCCAGGCTGTCCAAGCGACAGAAGGTGTAGAAGTCGCGCTTGCCGATCTTGCTGGAATCGGCGATCAGATAGCGTGAGTCGGCCTTGCTAAAGGCGAGCTGCTGGATACGGCCCTCGTCCATGTTGGACGTAGATACGTCGCCATCCAGAATGCCGTTGGCGCCGATAAACGCCGCGTCGATGCCCAACGCACGCAGGGTATCCTCGGCCGTTGGCCCCACAAAAGCGGCGGTGCGGCGACGGTACATACCGCCCACGAGGCACAGGTCGCAGTCTTCGCGCGACTCGAGCAGGTTAAACACCGAAAGCGAGTTGGTCACAATGCGCAGGCGACACGCCGGCAGCATCGAGGCCATCTGTTCCACCGTAGTGCCCGTACCCAAAAAGATGGTCGAGCCCTCCTCGATAAGCTCCACAGCACGGCGCGCAATCTGCAGCTTTTCCTCGGCATGCTTAGTGCGCTTTTCGCTGTGCGAATACTCATGGCGCAACATAGCATGGGGACGCCCCTGTGCGCTACGGGCGCCACCGTGCACGCGCTCGATCTCACCCAGGCTCGCAAGTTCTTCGAGGTCGCGGCGAATCGTCATATCCGAAACGCCCAGCGCATCCGAAATCTCCTTGACCGAGACCGTGCCCTGCTCTTCGAGCAGCTGACGAACCTTATCCTGTCGCTCTGCTTTAATCACGATGAATCCTCGCCGTTCTTTGCGCGCATATCATTCAAACAGTAACGAACAAATTGTATCAGACTCGTGCGCGTCAAAAATGAACACCCGCACAGCTCCAATCATCACTTTTTTGAGAAAAATACCCCCTGCTTTAGTGGGGTGTAGTGATAATCTCGCCTGTTCGCGCTACAGTTTGTCCGAAATACCTCGATGTTAGGAACCAAATGATCACTTCCGAGCTTTTCGGCACCGCGCCGTGCGGCACCTCCGTTCATCGTTACACCCTCAACGGGCCCGAGATCTGCGTTCGCATTATGGACTATGGCGCCACCGTGCTGGGTATCGATGTGCCCGATATTCCCGGCAACGTGCGCGATGTGGTGCTGGGCTTCGATAAGCTCGAGGATTACTTTGACAACCCCGCCTGCTTTGGCGCGACCATCGGCCCCGTGGCAAACCGCACCGCGGGCGCCACGATCACCATCGACGGCACGGACTGGCACATGCCGACCAACGAAGGCGTCAACAACCTGCACAGCGATCTTGAGCATGGTCTGCACAAGCGCGTATGGGACGTTGAGCTCGACGAGACTCACAACGCCGTGCGCATGACCACCTCGCTTAAGGATGGCGAGCTGGGCCTGCCCGGCAACCGAACCTTTACGGCTATGTTTACCGTTACGCGCACCGGCGTCTTCCGCATCGAGTATGGTTGCGAGAGCGACCGCGCCACCTACGTGTCCATGACCAACCACACGTACTTTAACCTTGCCGGCCATAACGCCGGCATGGACTGTGAGCACTTCTTTATCGCCAACGCTGCCCACTACTTGCCCATTAACGAGCAGAACATCCCCACCGGCGAAATCGCTCCGGTCGAGGGAACACCGTTTGACTTTCGCGAGCTGCGCCCCGTCGCACCCGGCATGGAGGCCGACGACCCGCAGATTAAGCAGGCCCGTGGCTACGATCACTGCCTGTGCATCGATGGCTATCAGTACGGCCGCAACCTGCGTCGCGCCCTACATGTCGAGGAGATGTGGACCGGTCGTGAGCTGGACTACTACACCACCGCCCCGGGCGTGCAACTCTACACCGGCAACTGGCTGGGCGACGAGCACGCCAAGGACGATGCCAACTATGGCTGGGGCGCCGGCTTTGCCCTCGAGGCCGAGATGTACCCCGACACGCCGCACCAGCCGCTGTTCCCGCAGGGCATTGTGGGTCCGGGTCACCCCTACAGCAATATGATCGAATACCACTTTATGAGGCACTAGGCCCACAACGCGACATCTCGCACAGCAACGCCCGCCGGCACCACCGCCGACGGGCGCTGCTTCATGCCTAAATCCTTCTTTTCGATGCCACCGAATTGGTGACATAACAAAACTATGCCGAATTACTACGATGAACCCACTATGTCCGACCACGCGCTGGTTTATAAAAAATTAGCAACTCGTCTACCTGCGGTTTTATTCTCTGCAAATTTGGCATGCTCGGCGATAAGCAATTCATCGTAGTAAACCGGCATAGTTTTGGCGGACAGCGCCACACAGATCCCCTACGAAGGCAAAATGATCCGTTTTCCTCCGTCCCCAAGGGATCAGTTGAACAGATTGCCGATGGGGTCGGGGGCGGAACTGGGGAGATAGCGGATTTCTAGTTCTATGCCGAGCTTTTGCAGCTCTCTGAGAGCAGCGACGTCTGCGTCGTCTACGGCAACTGCGGGCGTTGCGGGACGCTTGCCCTCCCCTGCCTGCATATGACCAATGCTGATCTTGGTGATCGGCACACCGCCCTTAACCAGCGCGAGCGCATCGGCGGGTGAGGCCACCATGACCAGAATCCATTGACGCGGCGTTGCGGTATGAATGATGTCGATGGCCTTTTGCACCGAGAAAAACCGTGTCCACACGCCTTCTGGCGCCGCGACCCTCATGGGTGCCCATTGGCGCGAATCCGCCGCGATCTCATCGTTGACGATTAGGACAAGGTTGGAACCCACGGCTTCGTTCCATAGCTCAACGTCTTGCCCATCAATAAAACGGTCGTCGATACGTGTGAGAAGGATCTTGGGTTGAGCCATGGCTGCCCCATTCTGTTTGAGACCCATACGAGCGGGACGTCGACCACCAACTCAACAGCTGGTCAAGCGCCAGATGGACGCCGCAGACATCGCGCCTCTAATATTAGTGCATTTAAAGTGAGAAAAGCCGTCAGAACACTTGCGCGGATGTGCGATGTCCCGTATCATAGACAGCCGTTGACGCCTCAGTTGCGCCACCACATGGCCGCCAGCGTAGCTCAGTTGGTAGAGCACCGCTCTCGTAAAGCGGGGGTCACCGGTTCGAGCCCGGTCGCTGGCTCCATTGCATTAGTGCAGCTCAGAAGCGTAATTGCTTCTGAGCTTTTTTGTTTTCGCGTCTCTTTCCTCCTTCTCCGAGGAGTGAAAAAGGGGTGAAAAACTTTTTTTAACTGTTTTCCATAAATAGTTAGCATCATCCAACGTTCACATTAGATCGAACAACAATCCTGTTACGCATAGCCTAATTCCGCTGAGTATCAGAGAAGAACGTCCGGATTATATGCATCCAGCTTCGCTTCTCCAGTCGCCAGTGACTCCTCCAGCCGGTCAGCATATTCAACAATAGAGCCGTAGAATATGGGAGTAAATCCGAACTTTTCGATAAAGAGGGGTTCCGCTACGTCAATCCTCTTCTTGGCAACCGCGGCCTCATCCTTTTCATAGTACCCAGTGCCAGGAATCCGCTCGTTTGCCTGCGGCAAGCACTTAAGCTGCCTACACAAGCGCGCCGACCCCTTTGAAAGACCCATAAAGGTGATAGCACCAGAGATTACGCCACCGACGCCACAACAACCTTGCCAGCGGCATTCCCCACCGTCTGCTTTGTTATCTTGATACCCATGAAGCTCAAGAGCTTCTTCAGGATCGGATACCAACTGGTCTTGGTTAGCGACTGGCGAGCGACCTTTTTCGCGACCGCCTCTTGGGCGTTTTTGGCGATTACGGTTAGCATCGAATTCGCGCTGCCTACACCCATCATCACACCGAGCAACACTGCCATTTCGTAGAGAGTCTCGTCATCAACGTCGTCACATTCTTCAAAAAAAGGTCTGCCAGCCATACAGGTATGCCAGTTTCTGCATAATCCTGAATGCGTGCACGTAGTATTACGTAATATCGGCAGGAATGGTGCCCACCATCGCGACACCTCCGGGAAGACCCGCTGCAAAGGAAAAGGCGGTTGACTTCTTTGCCTCATAATCAATTACTTCTCTAGCAATTCTATCGATCAGGCCCACATCGATTCCGGCGGTAACGGGGGTCGTTTCCACGGCAAACTCGACGACATCTTTATGGACACCCTTCCTCCTCAGCTCCGAGCGGAGGAAATGGGGCCGATCAATTCTCACTCCCTTTAGCCGAGCAACTTTTTTCATAAAGTCAATCAAAAATCTCTGGGCCTCCGCCAACTGCTCATCGCTCTTGTCTTTTAACTCTGCAAAAGCCGAATCAACGAGAACAGCGACCCCAAGGCCCTCGCCCTCGTTTTTCTTTCCAAGCAGCCTGACGTCCATACAGCCTTCCAATCAATGCGCCGCGCGGGCTATCGCGTTCTGCGACAGGCCGGACGCACGGAGCCTGAGGGCCTCCCTGGCCCTTATCCTTCTCGCCATGCTGTACCTCCTTGGTCTCGGCTGCATGGACAGCCGGAACGTACCAGGGGGACGGTGCCGACGGGAATATCGGCGGTGCCGAACGGCAATATTCGGGATGTGAGCGGACGGTGTGTAAGCGCAATATCGCCGGTGTCAAAGAGGACAATTACTCAAACAGGTGAAGGAGGGCATCGAGGAGGATAAGTAGATTTACGGTGGCAATTAAGAAGCCAACTCGCCGCGTCATGCCCGTTGGAGAGGCGAGCATGACCTCATGGGTAATCAAGACACACGAAACAAAGGGGATTCGACAAGTCGCAAGAAAGGGGAGTGCATCACCTTTTGGGTTACGGAAGAGCAGAAGCAAGAGATGAGCACCTACGCGGCGGAACACAACACCACGGTATCAAGGATCATCATCGAAGGCCTTGAGATACGCATGGGTAAAGGGCAATCATTATAGCTTAGCCTTCTGCAATTGCTGCGACTCGATGCGGTCCTATCGATTTGCGCAACGGTGTGACGCGTTATCTAGACTGACGATCGTTTCCGCTGCATTTGCCAGCTCATTATCATGTGAAACAATGATAATGAGCTGTTTCAATTTGTTGTTTCTGACATACGAAGCGAGTTCGGCTCGGCTTGTTTCATCCAATCCAGTTGTAGGCTCATCGAGCACCAAGACTGATGGATTACGGGAAATTGCCGACACAAGTATACACGGCGCAGCTCACCACCCGAAAGTTCAGGACAACGTTTCTCAAGCAAGCCCTCTATGCTGGTTGTCAACGACGGTAGCTCATTCATATGCTGGTGCTTTGTAAAAAATGGGGTGTTGAAATAATCCAACAGGTCCCGAACCGTCTCATCTGGAGCGAAGCACGGTTGGGGGCAGCACGATATCGTGTCTGAACGTATGTAATCCAAATTGCATTTTTCAATCGGCATGTCGTTGTATGTTACTTTGCCTGCCGATGGATACAGCCCAAGGAGCAGGTAAAGGAGCGACGTTTTTCCTCTTCCATTTTCTCCGGTTATGCAGTATGTTCCAGGGCCGGAGAAATCGAAGGAAAATCCGTCAAGAACCTTTCGGGGAGATCCGTCTGGAAGGGGTACCGTAAAATCCAACTTGGAAACAGAAATGCGATTTATTGTGTCAATCTTGACTAAACCTGTCTGATCTTGCTCTGGTTCCGGTCCCACCTTTCCCATGGCGCTCATCCTGTCCCACGAAGCTTGGCATCCTGATAGGACTTGAACAGGTTCATCGTGTTTTTCAAGGTTTTAAATAGGACGGCAAAATATGCACCGACGATGGTGTATTCGCCTATCGTCATGGTTCCATTGATGATTCGCACTCCGGATACGATGAGTATTATCGCTTGAAACACGGCAGCAAAAAGGCTGTCAATCGATGTTAGTGAGAATGAGAGCTTTCCCGAGTGCAAGACCTTTGGAAAATACTTTTCAAATCCGGTGTCAAGTGCTAGCTCGCTTTTATTGTATGAAGACGTTAACTGAATGTTGAGAATCTGATTCAACTGCGATGCTATTACGGCATAGAAAGCGCTATCTGCCTCCTTCTTCTCGTACATGACTTTATATAGAAGCTTTCGCAATCCGGTAATAACGAAGAGATATGCCACAAGAAGGAGGATGGAGAATAGTGCGAGGAGTGGATCAACCGACCATATGACGAGCAACACGAAAGGAATGGCGACAACAGACAGGGGAGCGCTGATAAAGTTTGTTAGAACGAAAGAAGAAACAACACCTGAGTCAGTGAAAATCCTTTGCGTCGTATAGGCTGAGTCGGTTGTTCGGTTCGTCAGAAAATTAACTCGCTCAAAGCGCAAGACGGTTTCCCTGAGTAGGTCAAAAGAAAGCTTTGTGGATATACGGATAGATAACGTTCCTGCAAAATATGAAAATAAGGCAGAAAAGACCCCTATTGAAGCTACGAGGAGCGCAAAAAGCACAGCATCCTTCTCGCTGCGATTGGCAAGAAGGAAATCTAAGAACTTTCCGTTCACATATGGTGCGGCATAGGAAAGGGCGATTCCAATCGTCGTGATGGCAATGAACGTGAAAGCACCCTTTGTTTTACTAAACTTCGATAAGACGTACCGAATCAAGAATGGCCCCAATCTATCAGGTATGAAATACCAACTGATGACACCTTACACCGCGGTTCGGTGGAAACGAAGCGGCGACTAATCGGCACGAGCGCTTCCATAGAGAGTCTTTGCGAGCTGGATCCTCATAGAAACGGGAATTTTATGTTCGATCAATAGGCCGCGCACGGCAGTCGGACGGCTGAAAAATAAAACAGCCGTCCGACTAAAGCTGTAAATTTTTTCATTGTTTGTTGGGCATGCGCCTGAAGTTTCATGCAATAGGAAATCCATTATGACCATGGTCGAAATGTGAACACTACGATCGTTAGCAAGGAGACGCCAAGACCGGCAAAGATTATGATGAGCGGCAGAATGAAAGCCGCCGATGCCGATAATGGGATTTGGGACGCAAAGGCAATGATGCCCGCGAGAACGAGACCGGCTCCCGTCAACGCTATTCCGAGTCCGACCAATCTGGCAACAAGAGGAATCTTCTCGCTTGGAATATGAGCGATATGGTAACTGTGAATCAGGCCGGGATTGCCGGTCTTTACCATTAACACCCCGACAACGAGAAAGCAGATTCCTCCTACCATGCCGCCAATGGATGATCTTAGCGCTTCAGGACTCATTGCTCGTCTTGGCCACCTTGCTCGCTGAGGGGAAGTGCTGCGGCAAAAGTGATGAGGACCAGTTCATAGGCTCCAACTGCGGTGACTCCGACCGCCACATTTGCTCCCCACACGATGTAATACATGTCGAACCAAGTTTCCGTTCCAAGAGTCGATGCTCTGGTCGGATTCATGTTGTCTACTACGGGCTTCTCGTACATTTAACCCAACATCTCCTTCAACGATGAGTTCAACAGTTCATCCGCGGTATCATCAATCAGGTCAACGTGTAGATCACCTCCCATATCTATATCGCAAATTGTGTCGGACATACGCTCCATGTCGTCAATGGTCCACATGTGGTTACAGAGGTCTTGAACCAGTTTTGTGGACCAAATTGAGCTAAGTCCGTTGTTCCAGTAATCCTCAAGAGGGTGGTTTCTGATGTTGCCAACCACTAACGGGATATACGGAGAAACGACGATGTCGCCGTTTGCGTGCACTGAAACCTGATCTAATAGATATCGGTTATCAGAGAAGCGAATTAGATGGTCGACGGGGTCGCCCCATTGCGGTCGGACATTCTGGTGCTTCCGAAGGAAGTCGTCCTCTTGAATGGTGTGAATCAACGTACGGTATTTGGAATAGTCCGGTCTAATAAATGTGTTCTTTCGCGCACGGCCCAAAACCATGAGGGGTTGGACACGTAGTTCGATAAAGTCACCAGGCGTCCTCTTCGGCCTGTTAGATTTGGTGAAAATCTCATCTAATAGTGAGATGACATCGGGAAACTGTTCGGTGTTGAACGACGTGGGCGTAAATGCGATAGCAAGGTGCAAATCGGAATGGTTGAGTACGGTGGCAACTGCTTCTTCGACGATTTCGAAGGCTCCCTCATGTCCCCTCAGCCTATCGTGAGCTGACCCAATGCCGTCTAGTAAATTGGATGCTTTTGAGTCCGGAATCTTCTAAATCTCGGAGAAGGGATTCCGTGAGGAGAAGCCCGTTGGTTACCAGGCTCGCTGCAACATTCCCATCTCGCAATATGGGAAGGCAGCGCAAGATATCTTTACTGCGCAACAAGGTTTCTCCTCCACAGAAACACATGCTGTAAAGCGACATGTCTGCCATTTCCTTTGCGAAAACAAAAAGTTCATCTGAGGTCAACTCGTCGTGCATGACCTCATTCTCGCCGCTGCTGTTATAGCAGTGCAGACATCTCAAGTTGCACTTGTTTGTTATGTCAAGGGCGACGTGATGTGGCGCTCTGAGAACGTTGGTGTACTTGTTTTCCGAAACTCGTCCCATGGTTCCTCTTAACAGACTTCTGAAAAACAGTATACATTCATGCAGTCGCCGTCGCTGCACTCACCTGGAAAAGTGCCAGCGCAAGTGAATTCTGGCTCATTGATAAGATTTCGAATTCCTTCGTTTGATGCAATTTCCTTGCTGGTTAGGTTCAGGTGGAAAAAATTGGGAACATCGCAAAATTCTTGACGATAGAAGCTGGCCGCAGCGGCAATACATTGAACGGCGATGCTTGCGGGGCACAAAAGAAGACAGATGTCTGCGTATCTGAGTAAGGGATTGCTGGAGGGGGCGAGGCCGAGTAGACCGGTTGGTCTCCCTGACTCATATACAATGAAAAATTCCTTGCTCAGATTGAACAATCCGTTTCGCACCTCTAGCGGTCGTTCATACTGCTCGACGGAAAGAGGCCAACCGTAGACAATTGTGGGACTTTCTGGTTCTGATGAGCTCGCCTGGCTTGCCAGGGAGCAAATCAGGCGAATATCGTTTTCTTGGGCAAGCCGTATATGGGTCCCATTGTCCACGCAAATCTCATCGGCAATGGGTGTGCCATTTTCGGTCGGAGTTTTGACCCATCCTATTAGTCTCGATACGCTGAAACCTCTCATTGCCGAGGCTAAGTCAGATTTGAGCATGTCCGGATTGGCGTCTGGAAACTTGTCGCACATCCGATTAAGGATTGTTTCGACGGTGTTTTTACCATCGCACAGAGAGACGATGTAGCTCCCGCTTCCGTTCAACATGATATAGTTCAGCTCATCGCGTCCGGTTAGAACAGAGCGGTACCCGTTCTTTTCCTCTCTTGAGTATGGGAGAGAATCGATTTCGGGATAAATCCCTTATTTCGTCAAAGCTCCATTCC